>Ga0138355_1047288_pt1 | contig 77349 bp, 80 predicted proteins | sample YNPNP_1300MetaT_FD_101540 | JGI IMG/M metagenome (GOLD analysis project Ga0138355, IMG submission 101540) | Anoxygenic and chlorotrophic microbial mat microbial communities from Yellowstone National Park, USA - YNP NP_1300 MetaT (Metagenome... ...
GGCGCACGGCCACGACCGCATCTTCGTGCGTTCTCCACAGGCATTCGCTGGATCAATCCCGCCGGTTCGGACCCTCCGACCTGACCCTTGCACGCTTGGGCGCACAGCGTTTCTTGACGTCTTCGACCACCTGTCCGTCGGCCACCCGGCCCGCACCGCGATGACCGGCGTGGCGTTGGGATCGGCGTGGGCGTGATTGGCCGCCGCCCTGACAGACAAACCGCGCCTCATGGGGCAGTCGTCCGGGTGAGTGATGCGTCACTCACCACTCACCACTCCTCGTTACACCGAGCCGGAGAAGGCACGTACCATTTATTCACGCCCCAGGCTGGCCTTAGGGCGCCAGCCGTTCGATCACCCAGCCCCCATGCTCCTGTCGGACATAGCGGAAACGGTCATGCAACCGGTTTTCCCGCCCTTGCCAGAACTCGAACATGTCCGGCACGACGCGATAGCCACCCCAGAAGTCGGGCAGGGGAACCTCACCCTGGGAGAAACGGCGTGCCATCTCGGCGACCTTCATCTCGAGCAAGGCGCGCGATGGGATAACCTGGCTCTGAGGCGAGGCCCAGGCGCCGATCTGGCTGCCGCGCGGCCGGGTGGCAAAATAGGCCAGGGATTCGGCCGTCGAGATGGGTTCGGCGCGTCCGGTGATCTGGACCTGTCGCGCCAGGGCTACCCAAGGAAAGAGCATGGCAACTCGTGGATTGGTCGCGATCTCACGCGCCTTGCGGCTCTGGTAGTTGGTGAAGAAGACGAAACCGCGTTCATCGTAGAGCTTGAGCAATACGGTACGCGCCGACGGTTGACCCTGGGCATCGACGGTACAGAGGGTCAGGCTATTGGGTTCGGGCAGATCGGCGGCGATGGCCAGCTCATACCAGAGCTGAAACTGCCGGATCGGATCTGGATCGAGTTCGGAGCGCGAGAGTCCATGCCCCATCAGCTCGCGCCTTAGGGTGTCGGGATCGATAGTCATTGGCAGGCCTCGCAGTTGGGATCCAGGAGCGAGCAGGCGCCGGGCGCGGTCGTGTCGTTCGACTTGGCGGTCTGCCGCCCGAGATAGTTACCCCCAACTGCACTCAGCCGATTGGCGCGGCTGGCATCGGCCAGGGTCGATTTCTCGACATGGGTTGCCCCCAGTGAACGCAGATAATAGGTCGTCTTTAGACCGCGCACCCAGGCGAGCTTGTAGAGGTTGTCGAGCTTCTTGCCGCTGGGTTCAGCCAGGTAGAGATTGAGGCTCTGGGCCTGATCGAGCCACTTCTGGCGCCGGCTGGCCGCCTCGACCAGCCAGCGCGGGTCGATCTCGAAGGCGGTGGCATAGAGCGCCTTGAGGTCATCTGGGATCCGCTCGATGGGCTGGAGCGAGCCGTCGTAATACTTGAGGTCATTGACCATGACCGCATCCCACAGCCCGCGCGCCTTGAGATCCGCGACCAGATAGGGGTTGACGACCGTGAACTCGCCCGAGAGGTTGGATTTGACAAACAGGTTCTGGTAGGTCGGCTCGATCGACTGGCTGACCCCGACGATGTTGCTGATGGTCGCGGTCGGGGCGATGGCCAGACAATTGGAGTTGCGCATTCCGACGCACTTGATCCGTTCGCGCAGGCGATCCCAATCCAGCGTGTGGCTGGTGTCCATCTGGAGATAGCCGCCGCGTCCCTGCTCCAACAGGCTGATGCTGTCGATCGGCAGGATGCCCCGACTCCATAGCGACCCCTCGAAGCTCGGATACCGCCCGCGCTCGGCGGCGAGATCCGCACTGGCCTCGATGGCGTAGTAGCTTAGGTATTCGGTGCTCTGATCGGCAAAGGCCACGGCCTCCAGGCTGGCATAGGGGATCCGAAGACGGTAGAGCGCGTCCTGAAAGCCCATGAGCCCCAGCCCCACCGGACGATGACGCAGATTCGAGGCGCGCGCCTGGGGGACGGTGTAAAAGTTGTAGTCGATGACGTTGTCGAGGAGGCGCATGGCGGTGCGCACGGTCCGGCGCAGGCGTTGGGTATCGAGCCCCTGGTCGGTGATGTGCGCGGCCAGATTGACCGAGCCGAGGTTGCAGACCGCGATCTCGTGGTCGTTGGTGTGCAGGGTAATTTCAGTGCAAAGGTTGGAGCTGTGCACCACGCCGACATGCTGGTTGGTGTAGCGCAGATTGCAGGGATCCTTGAAGGCGATCCAGGGATGCCCGGTCTCAAATAACATCGCCAGCATCTTGCGCCACAGATCCACGGCCTTGAGGCGTTTGCTGATCTTGAGTTCACCGCGCGCAGCGCGCTCCTCATAGGCGACATAGGCTTGCTCGAACGCCTGCCCGGTGAGGTCGTGCAGGTCCGGTGTCTCATCGGGCGAGAACAGTGTCCAATGCCCATCCTCGGCGACCCGCTTCATGAACAGATCCGGCACCCAGTTGGCGGTGTTCATGTCATGGGTGCGGCGGCGGTCATCACCCGTGTTCTTGCGCAGCTCCAGGAACTCCTCGATGTCGATGTGCCAGGTTTCGAGATAGGCACAAACCGCTCCGCGTCGCCGACCACCCTGGTTCACGGCGATGGCAGTGTCATTGGCGACCTTGAGGAAGGGGATCACCCCCTGACTCTTCCCATTGGTCCCCTTGATATGCGCGCCCAGGCCGCGCACCCGTGTCCAGTCGTTGCCCAGCCCGCCGGCAAACTTGGACAGGAGCGCATTATCCTTGATCGCACTGTAGATGCCGTCGAGATCGTCCGGCACCGTGGTCAGGAAACAGGAGCTTAGCTGCGGGCGAAGGGTGCCTGAATTGAACAAGGTCGGCGTCGAGCACATGAAATCGAAGCTGGAGAGCAGGTCATAGAACTCGATGGCGCGCTCCTCGCGTTCGATCTCGTTGATCGCCAACCCCATGGCCACGCGCATGAAGAACGCCTGCGGCAGTTCGAGGCGGATCCCCTCGGCGGTATGGATGAAATAGCGATCGTAGAGGGTTTTTAGACCCAGATAGCTGAACTTAAGATCGCGCTCCGGTTTGAGCGCCGCCCCGAGCCGTTCGAGGTCGTAGTGGGCGAGCCTGGGGTCGAGGTGACCGAGATCCACGGCGCGCTTGATATAGACCGCGAAATAATCGCCATAGCGTTCGGCCATGTCGGCCTGGGTTTCGACCCCGGTGGCCAGACCGAGAAAGTCGAGCGCCTCGCGCCGAAGGATGTCGAGCAGCAGACGCGCGGCCGCCTGGCTGTATTGCGGCTCGCGCTCGATCAAGGTCCGCGCCGACATCACCAGCGCCTGCCGTACATCGGCCTCGCGCACGCCATCGAAGAGATTGCGCAGGGCATCGCTCAGGATGGCATCGGGATCGACCGCGTCGAGATCGCGACAGCCCTCCTCTAGCAGACGCACCAGGTGTGCCACGTCCAGCGGACGGGTCGAGCCATCGGCCAGGGTGACATGGATCGGGTGCAGTTCGCGCCGCGCTACCGTCGCGTCCGACTTGGCGGCACGCTCACGGGCGCGCGCCTCGCGATAGAGCACATAGTTGCGTGCGACCCGATGCTCGCCGGCGCGCATCAGCGCCAGCTCGACCTGATCCTGGATGTCCTCGATATGCACCGTGCCGCCGCCCGACAGCCGGCGGGTGAGGGCGCCGACCACCTGCTCGGTCAACTCGGCGACGCGATCGTGGATGCGACTGGAGGCCGCCGCCGCATCGCCCTCGACGGCGAGGAACGCCTTGGTCATGGCCACCATGATCTTGTTCGGATCGAAGTGCGTGACCTGGCCGTTGCGACGGATGACCTGGATCCGGCCTGGGACCTGACCGATGCCGCTGCTCTCGGTGCCGTTTGTCGTGGCTGTCTGGGGTGCGCCCGGATCGGTGTGGCGAGTCTGGGCGGTATGCTGAAGGATCAGGGTCAGGCGGTTGGCGGACATGGCTCCTCCCGGGGGAATGCTGGGGCCGGCGCCGCTCCCGGTTTGATGAGCGACACCCTAGGAAGCCGCTCAATATATACGTAAATAATACCAAGTCAACCACAACATATTGTGTCTTGGCGATGTTGAAGCCATCGCCTGGTTATCCGCCTCGCGGGGGCGCCGGCTTGCGGTCAATGCCGGTCGGACGTCTGAGCGGAATAGTCGTAGTGCTTGATCCGGCGCCGGACGTTGCGCTGGATGACGACCCCGAGTACCGACCACTCCAGCCCAGTGAGATCGATCTCGGGATAGAGCGGATTGAGGGCGACCAGTCGTTCACGTCCATCGGCATCGCGCACGTACTGGCGGAACCAGCGTACCCCCTCGACCTCGACAAAGATATAGCTCGGATTTGGGCAGCGGTCGTTGGGCTCGATGATGATGATACACCCGTCTGGGAACTCAGGCTCCATCTCGTCGCCGAGTACGCGCAGGGCAAAGGGTTCGCGCAGGGCGCAGCCCATGCCTTCAAGGATCGAATCCGTCATCATATGTCCTCATCGTGTTCAGTCTCACGGACGTTTAGCCGCTGCCCCTCATGAAGACCCAAGGCCAAATGAATCGTATCCTCGCCACCGAGCGCCCCCACGGCGACCGGCGCGATTGGCACAATCTGCGCGGCATGTTGCCCTATCTGTGGGAGTTCCGGGGCCGGGCGGCGCTGGCGCTCGGTTGTCTGGTGCTGGCCAAGGTCGCCACTGTCGGCGTGCCACTCATTCTGAAGGACATCGTCGATCGCCTCCAGGGGTCGCCCGCCCAGATCGCAATCCTGCCGTTCAGCCTACTGCTGGCCTATGGCGGACTCAAACTCAGTGCCGCGCTCTTTAACGAGCTGCGCGATGTGGTGTTCGCCCGGGTGCGCTATCGCGCCATGCGCCGACTCTCGACCCGGGTCCTGGGGCATCTGCACCGGCTGTCGCTGCGCTATCACCTGGAGCGCCAGAGTGGGGCCATCAGTCGCGACCTGGAGCGCGGCACCCGCTCGGTCTCGACCATCCTCAATTATCTGGTCTTCAGCGTGCTGCCGGTGGCGGTCGAGTTCGGTCTGGTGGCCGCCGTCATGATCGAGCGTTACGACCTGCGCTTTACGCTCGTGACCTTTGGGACGGTCGCGGTCTATTTCGCCTTCACCTTTGCCATCACCGAGTGGCGGATGGACTATCGTCACCGGATGAACTACCTGGACTCCCAGGCCAACACCCAGGCCTTCGACAGTCTCATCAACTACGAGACGGTCAAATACTTCAACAACGAGGAGCTGGAGCTCAAACGCTACGACGACACCCTGGCCGAATGGGAGGAGATGGCGGTCGCCAGCCAGACCTCGATGTCGGCGCTCAACTTCGGGCAGGGGGCGATCATCGCCATCGGGGTCACGCTGATCATGACGCTCGCCGCCCAGGGCGTGGTCCGCGGGGCCCTCAGCGTCGGCGACCTGGTGCTGGTCAATGCCCTGATGCTCCAGCTCTTCATCCCGCTCGGCTTTTTGGGGATCGTCTATCGTCAGATCAAATATGCCCTGGCCGACATGGACCTGGTGTTCAAGCTCCTGGAGCAACGGCCCGAGATCGCGGATCGACCCGGGGCCAAACCCCTGGTGCTCAAGCGGGGGGCGATCCGCTTCGAGCAGGTCGATTTCCACTATCAGCCCGAGCGCCCGATCCTGCACGGCATCGACTTCGCCATCGAGCCGGGCCAGAAGCTGGCGGTGGTCGGACACAGCGGCGCTGGCAAATCGACCCTGGCCCGGCTGCTGTTTCGCTTCTATGACGTCACGGGCGGGCGCATCCTGATCGATGGCCAGGACATCCGCGATCTGACCCAGGAGAGCCTGCGCGCCGCCATCGGCATCGTGCCCCAGGATACAGTGCTGTTTAACGAGAGCCTCTATTACAACCTCGCCTATGGTCGCCCCGCGGCCACCCGCGCCGAGATCGAGCGCGCCGCTGAGATGGCCCATATCCGCGCCTTCATCGAGGGCCTGCCCGATGGTTGGGATACCATTGTCGGCGAACGGGGGTTGAAACTCTCGGGCGGCGAGAAGCAACGTGTGGCCATCGCCCGTGCCATCCTCAAGCAACCGCGCATCCTCATCTTCGACGAGGCGACCTCATCGCTCGATAGCCAGACCGAGCAGGCGATCCAGCAGACCCTGGCCGAGGTGGCCGAGAACCATACCACCCTGGTCATCGCCCACCGGCTCTCGACCGTGGTCGATGCCGACTGGATTCTGGTGATCGAACAGGGACGCATCCGCGAGCAAGGGACCCATCGTACCCTGCTGGAGGCCGGCGGTCGGTATGCCGCGCTTTGGGAGTTGCAACTGCGTGAGGGGGCGGAGGGTCGGATCAATGTCGACGCCTGTCTTGAGGCATCCGTGCCCCCTCAGCGTCTGCAGGTTGCCCCATGCGGGCCATCGGACTGATGGCGCATCGATCCAGCCTCGACGCCAAGCGAGTGTCGCCATCCATCGCCGGGGTTCTAATCCACTTCCGGCTCTGAGTTATACTGGGGCGTGCCCCGTCGTGGCACAAATGGCATCAATACGCGGGCACATTCAGCGGGACCCTGATCCCTGGGGTGATGAGCAATGCAAGAAGGAGCCAAGAAACGACTCGTCGGCACCGTGGTGATCGTCACCCTGGCGGTGATCTTTGTGCCCATGCTGTTTGAGGATAAGTCGCTCGCGCCACCCCCTGTCCAGGGAACGCTTCCGCCAGAACCCGGATTCCAAGATCCATTCGTGTCCGGTGCACCCGACACCCGGGCCGGAACGCCGCCGCCGGTGTCTGGCACTATCAGCGATCTGACCGCTGAAGAGACACTTCTGACGCCGCCTCAGCCCATGCGGGGCTTCGAGGCCGACGAAACGGCATCTTTGGGGCACGAATCGGCGGAGGGCGCGTTCGCGCCGGTTCAGGAGCCTGTCTCGCCTCCAGCCAGGCCGACGCGCGAGAGCCGTCCGGCGACTCAAACGCCACCCCCGACAAAGAGTCAGGCCGCCAAGCCGCCTCAGCAGTCCCCTAGAGCGTCACAACAACCGGCCCCAGCGTCGCCGCCCAAGCCGGAGGCGCCTGTTTCCCTGCCGGAGCCCCCGAGATCACGCGCTGACGGACTGTCGTCCTGGGTGGTTCAGGTCTCCAGTCTCGGCTCGCCGGAGGCGGCCGGAAAATTGGCCGACAAACTCAAGCAGGCCGGATACTCGGCCTTCGTCGAACGCGCCGAGGTCGGCGGCAAGACGTATTATCGCGTCCGCGTCGGTCCGGACATCGATCGCGCCAACGCCGAGCGCACGGCCGAGATGCTGCGCAAACAGCAGAAGCTCGATACCCTCATTCAACGCTATCAGTAACCCTGTCCCAAACCAATGAATTGGGTCGATTACATTATCCTCGTAACCATTGGGCTCTCGGCCCTGGTCGGCGTGGCGCGCGGCCTGATTCGTGAGGTGCTATCACTGGGCACCTGGGTCGCGGCGCTTGTCATCGCCTGGTTCTTTCATCAGGAACTGGCCGACCTGCTGAGCGGGCAGTTAGCTCATCCGCTGGTCAGGAAGGGCGTGGCCTTCATCGGGCTGGTGCTGCTGGTGCTGATCGCCGGTGCCATCCTGGGCACGCTGCTAACGGCGCTGATTGACTCTGTGGGGCTGACGGGAGTCGATCGTCTGCTCGGGATGGCCTTTGGCGCCGCGCGCGGTGTGGTTCTGGTGTCCATGGCCGTCTATCTGGCGGCCCTGACACCCGCGCCGGACGATCCGGCCTGGAAGGAATCGACACTGATCAAGGATTTCGACTCAATCAGTCAGTGGCTGCTCAGCCTGATACCACCCGAACTCGAAAATCGCCTGAAACAGATCTGACCGGATCGCCTGCGGGCATCCTTAGAGATCAATCGTGGTCGCGATCCTCATAGACCCCAGGTTCGCGTTCGATCTCGAGTTTGAACTGCATCACGAGCGCCGCCAGGGCGGCGAGCGCCATCAGCATCGGTACGACCAGGATGAGGAGCGCAATGACGGCAAGACCGGCAACCAATGGGGCGTCCAGCAGGAGGCGCCCGTTCGGGCGGCGCACGATGAGGCGCCTGAGATTGCCTTGATTGATCAGATCCTTGGCCTTACCGAGCCAGTCCGTGTCGCTGAACGCGCTGTCCTCCGGTTGGCGCTGTCTGTCGCCGTTGTGCATGGATAAGCCCTCGGGTTCTGGATAGGGGTGTTGGTTGGAGAGTGGTGCATTCTAAACCGCGCCCCGGCGCATTCGCTGGGATTCAGAGTCCGTGGAGCGGGCCGGCCTCCATCGCAGCGATCTGTTCGCGCAGTTGCAGGATATGGTTCTGCCAATAATGCCTGTCTCCGAACCAGGTGAAGGCGGACGGAAAGGCAGGGTCGCTCCAGCGACGCGCGATCCAGGCGGCATGGTGGATCAGGCGTAGCGTGCGCAACGCCTCGATCAGATGCAGCTCGCGTGGGTTGAATTCCTGGAAATCCTCATAACCGGCGAGCACGGCCGCAAGCTGCCGACGCATCTCCTCGCGCTCGCCGGAGAGCAACATCCAGAGATCCTGAACAGCGGGCCCCTGGCACGCGTCGTCGAAGTCGACAAAATGCGGTCCGGCGTCGGTCCAAAGCAGGTTACCGAGATGACAGTCGCCGTGCAGCCGGATGTCCCGGATCGAGCCGGCGCGGACATAACAGTCGCGCGCGCCGCGCAGGGCCTGATCCACGACGCTGGTGTAGGCCGGTAGCAACTCGTCCGGAATCCACTGATGGGCGAGCAGGTAGTCGCGTGACTCGACGCCAAGGTGCGCGATGTCGAGGGTCGGGCGATGACGGAACGGTTCGACCGTACCGACGGCGTGGATGCGTCCGATGAAGCGCCCGATCCATTCTAGGACATCCAGGTCGCCCAACTCGGGATGACGTCCGCCACGCCGCGGCATCAGCGAGAAACGATAGCCGGCGAAGCTGTGCAATGTCTCACCACAGATGCGTAGCGGTGCGACAACCGGGATCTCCAGCTCGGCCAGGGCGAGCACGAAGGCGTGTTCCTCGCGGATGGCGGCATCGCTCCAGCGTCCAGGACGATAGAATTTGGCGATGACAGGCGCATCATCCTCTAGACCGATCTGATAGACGCGATTCTCGTAGCTATTGAGTGCCAACAGACGACCGTCAGGCCTCAACCCGAGATGCTCGACGGCATCGAGCACGCGGTCGGGACCAAGATCGGCATAGGGTGTAGGGTTGGCGATGTTCATGGCCTGATTCTAACGTGCTCGGGTCCAGGGGGCTCGGGTTCGTCGCGAACGCGTTGCGCCAGTGGCGCTCTGATCCTCAGCAAGATCAAGGGTCATGCGGCTAGACTCGCCATGGCAAGGCGTCTGAAACTACATAAACGGTTCGAGTTACACCGATCACACAAGATCTGGTCTCCGGTGCTTGGAGTCATCGCTGAAATTGCGTAGACTCGCCTGATTGAGTTCACCCGCGACAGCGACCTCAGAGACCAGAAACCATGCTGAATTGGGATGACCCACTCGCGACCCTCCGTGAGACGCCAAGCCGACCGCCGTCGCTGGAGCCCCAGATCCATCGAGGTTCAGGGCGCCGATCAGACACAGACGTTCATGGGTCTGCGACACTTCAATCGTCTTCTCCATACCAGGTTTATCCGCGTCCGGGCCGAGGGTTGGTCGATAACGCCTCGCGCATGACTACTGTAAGTGTGCCACTGAGCGTCGATCCCGATCCCTTTCGCTGTGCCAACCCGAGCCCGCAGGTTGATCTGCCGATCGAGGATTGCATCCTGCCAGGTCAGCGCTCGCGCCGTTCCGAGTCGGCCGCAGGTGGCGCCACCGGTCTGGAGGCGCTCGCTATGGGGGCAGAGCGGGTGCGTGTCGATGACAAGCGCATCATCAACTGCCGCGCCGATCTCAATCAGCTCGTGCCCTTCAAGTATGACTGGGCCTGGCAGAAGTATCTCGATGCCTGCGCCAACCACTGGATGCCCCAGGAGATCCCCATGAACGCCGATCTGGCGCTCTGGAAGGATCCACATGGGCTGACCGAGGACGAGCGCCTCATCGTCAAGCGCAACCTGGGCTTCTTCTCGACCGCCGACTCCCTGGTCGCCAACAACCTGGTGCTCGCGGTCTATCGCCACATCACCAACCCCGAGTGCCGCCAGTATCTGCTGCGTCAGGCATTCGAGGAGGCGCTACACACCCACGCCTATCAGTATGTGGTCGAGAGCCTGGGGCTCGACGAGGGCGAGATCTTCAATATGTACCGTGAGGTCCCCTCGGTGGCGCGCAAGGCCGAATGGGCGCTGCCCTTCACCCAGTCCCTGGCCGACCCCCATTTCAAGACCGGCACCCCGGAGAATGACCGGCGGCTCCTGCGCGAGCTGGTCGCCTTCTATGTCATCTTCGAGGGGATCTTCTTCTATGTCGGCTTCGTGCAGATCCTCAGCCTGGGCCGGCGCAACAAGATGACCGGCACCGCCGAGCAGTTCCAGTACATCCTGCGCGACGAGTCGATGCACATGAACTTTGGCATCGATGTGATCAATCAGATCAAGATCGAGAATCCGCACCTTTGGACGCCCGAGTTCCGGCAGGAATTGGTCGGCATGATCCGCGAGGCCGTGGCGCTAGAGGCGGCCTACGCCCAGGACACCATGCCGCGTGGGGTGCTCGGGCTCAATGCCCAGATGTTCGAGGAGTATCTTCGATTCATCGCCAATCGCCGCTGTATCCAGATCGGGCTCCCCGAGCAGTATCCGGGGGCGACCAACCCCTTCCCTTGGATGTCTGAGGTTTTGGATCTGAAGAAGGAAAAGAACTTCTTCGAGAGCAGGGTCACCGAGTATCAGACCGGTGGCACGCTGAGCTGGGACTGACTACTGATTAACCCGGCCCTTAATCAGCTCGGGTTAATACGGATGCGGCCCCCGCCCGCCCTTTCGAGTATCGACGATGAGAATCAGCGTCTATCGCTACAGTCCGGATGTCGACCAGCGCCCCCGGATGCAGGACTACGAGGTCAAGACCTTCCAGGGCATGATGTTGCGCGACGCCCTGCTGGAGGTAAAACGACAGGACGAGTCCTTCAGCTTCCGGCATTCCTGCGGTGAGGGGGTCTGTGGATCGGACGCGGTCAACGCCAATGGTCGCAACGTACTGGCCTGCATCACCCCGATCAGCGAACTCAAGACGCCGATCCGGATACGCCCCCTGCCGGGGCGCCCGGTCATTCGCGATCTGGTCGTCGACATGACCCAGTTCTATGAGCAATATCGTGCGGTCAAGCCCTATCTGGTGCGCAAGGATCCACTGCCCGAGCAGGAGATCTTGCAGACCCCAGCCGATCGCGACCGGCTCGATGGTCTCTATGAGTGCATCCTCTGTGGGAGCTGTTCCACCGCCTGTCCGTCCTTCTGGTGGAATCCAGACAAATTCCACGGGCCGGCGGCGTTGTTGCAGGCATGGCGCTTCCTGGCCGACAGCCGGGATCAGGCGACCGAAGAGCGGCTCGATGCCCTGGAGGGGCCATACAAACTCTTCCGCTGTCATAGCATCATGAACTGCGTCGAGGTCTGCCCCAAGGGGCTCAACCCGACCCGCGCCATTGGACGCATCAAGGAACTGATGCTAGAAAAGGGGTTTTAGGTGTTTGCCCTCACCCATTCAAGACAGTGTCCAACCGATGAACCGCCCGATCTTCAGCGTCTGCGCTGGCAGTGTCGGCGCGGGATGCTGGAGCTGGATCATCTGCTCGAGCGTTTCCTCGATCTCGGCTATGCCCAACTGTCCGCCGCCGAACGCCGGGACTTCGTCGCATTGCTCGGCCAGCCGGATCCTCAGCTAAGCGACTGGTTCATGGGGCGCTCCGAGCCGTCTGAGCCGCAGCTGCGTGCACTGGTGGCGCGGATCCTCGCCGTTGCGAGCGCATCGCCGCGCCCCGGCTGACGGTATGGACAGCCATCGAGTCTATCCGCCGCTGATCCTGTTCCCGCGCGTTTCGCTACGGCTCCTCGTTTTGGCCCTGGCGACACCGGTTCTGTCTCTAGCGGTGATCGCGGCCTTATCGCTCGACTGGCGACTGGGCGGGCCGCTGGTCCTGGTTGTGTTGTTTGATGCTTGGCGCACGCTGTGGACCGAGGTACTCAGGCGTGCGCCCCATTCGATCCGAGGCGCAACCTGGCACCCGGATGGCTCCTGGACCCTGCAGCTCGTTTCCGGGCACGAGATTGAGGTGCGGCTCTCACCGGCGACCTTCGTGAGCCCCTGGGGCGTCTCATTGGTATTCGTGCTCGGACGTCTAAGGCGGGTTGTTTTGGTGCTCGGTCCGGATTCGCTCGACGCCGAGACCTTGCGCCGTCTGCGTTGGCGTCTGCGACTCGTGGGCGAGCCTGTCGAGACGGCCTGAAGACTGAATCAGCGAACCGCGGGAAAGCAACGACCATGCGAGTTCTGGTGACGGGTGGGGCGGGCTACATCGGCAGCCATATCTGTGTGGAGCTGCTCCAGGCGGGAGTCCATGTGGTCGCGCTCGACAATCTCTGCAACAGCCAGGAGGAATCACTGCGCCGAGTCGGCGCGATTACAGGACGGGCGCTGGGCTTCTTCGAGGCCGATCTGCGCGATCGTGAGACGCTCGACGAGATCTTCAGCCAGGGCCGGTTCGATGCCGTGATCCATTGCGCCGGACTCAAGGCGGTGAGTGAGTCGGTCGCGCATCCACTGGAGTATTACGACAACAATGTCCAGGGTACGCTGACGCTCTGTCAGGCGATGGCTGCCGCCGGGGTGCGCGATCTCGTCTTCAGTTCCTCGGCGACCGTCTATGGCGAACCGGCGACCGTGCCGATTCGCGAGGATTTTCCCCTAGGTCCGACCCATCCCTATGGGCGCTCGAAGCTGTTCATCGAGGAGATCCTGCGCGATCTGTCTGTCTCTGATCCGCGCTGGAACATCGCGCGGCTGCGCTATTTCAATCCGGTCGGGGCGCACGAGAGCGGGCGCATCGGCGAGGATCCGAACGGGATCCCGAACAATCTCATGCCCTATATCGCTCAGGTGGCGGTCGGGCGGCTCCAGCGTCTGCGCGTCTTCGGCAGCGATTATCCGACGCCGGACGGGACCGGGGTGTACGATTACATCCATGTGGTGGACCTGGCGCGCGGTCATCTGGCGGCCCTGCACAAACTGCAAGAATCACCGGGCGTGGTCACTTACAATCTCGGGACCGGGCGCGGTTACAGTGTGCTGGAGGTGATCGCGGCCTTCGAGCGGGCAATCGGGCGTCCAATCCCCTATGACATCGTCGAGCGTCGGCCCGGTGACATCGCCTGCTGTTATGTCGATCCGTCGCTCGCGCGCGATGAGCTGGGCTGGAGCGCGGCATACGACCTAGAGCGGATGGTGGCCGACACCTGGCGTTGGCAGTCGCAGAATCCAGATGGATACGGAGCACGGCCTTGACACTGCCCCTTTCGTTTCTTCAACGCCCCAAGCAGCGGCGTCGTGGGTTTTTTGTTTTTTCGTGAGGAGGCCGGATGGCCATCAAATCAGATCGCTGGATACGACGCATGGCCGTCGAACACGGCATGATCGATCCCTTCGAGCCGAGTCAGGTGCGCGAAGGCGAGCATGGGCGGGTGATCTCCTATGGCACCTCGAGCTACGGCTATGACGTGCGCTGTGCCGATGAGTTCAAGATCTTCACCAATATCAACTCGGCGATCGTCGATCCCAAGAACTTCGACTCCAGCAGCTTCGTCGATCTCAAATCCGATGTCTGCATCATTCCGCCGAATTCGTTTGCGCTGGCGCGCACGGTGGAATATTTCCGCATCCCCAGGAACACACTTGTGTTGTGCACGGGAAAAAGCACCTATGCAAGGTGTGGAATTATCGTCAATGTGACCCCTTTGGAACCTGAGTGGGAAGGTCACGTCACCCTGGAGTTCTCCAACACCACGCCGCTGCCGGCGAAGATCTACGCCAACGAGGGCGTAGCGCAGATCCTGTTCTTTGAGTCCGACGAGGTCTGTGAGACGTCTTACAAGGATCGCGGTGGCAAGTACCAGGGACAGCGCGGTGTGACCCTGCCCAAGTCCTGAATCCAGGATCATGGCCTGAACCGAGTGGTGCCTTGGTTCACGCCATCGGTTCAGTGTGCGCCTTAGAGCTTTGGCAACACGATGGGGTCGCGCTTCCTGGGGTTGTGGCGATAGAGCGCGGCGACATGGCCAACGCGGCTCACGAGATCCGCGCCAGTGCGTTGGCAGATCAGGCCGATGGCGGCATCGCGCTCATCACGGTCGCCGGCGTTGACGCGGACCTTAATCAATTCGTGATGGTCGAGCGCGCGCTCGATCTCGGCCAGCACAGAGTCGGTGAGGCCCTGTTGTCCGATGAGCACCACAGGCTTGAGATGATGGACCTGGGGCTTGATCCAGCGTTTCTGTTTCTCGGTGAGGGTCATGGGGGTCGATCTTTTCGGGTGTAAACGGGAGTAGGCCGCTGCGAGGGGCGTCCGAAATGACGCTCGAACGAGTCGGGACGCCATCCTACTCGAATTTCCGTCCCGGCGTGGCGCGCGTTGGTTCGCCGCCCAGCGACTGCTACAATGTCAACCCTTTCATCACCGGCCATGTGCGCCTTTAAGGAGACGCCTTGTCCTCGCTCATCGATCATCGCTACCTCATCACCCCCGGTGGCACACTGCGCGGACGTCTGCGCGTGCCGGGCGACAAATCGATCTCGCATCGTTCCATTATGCTCGCGTCCATCGCCGAGGGGCGTACCCAGGTCAGCGGCTTTCTGGAGGGGGCCGACGCCCTGGCCACGCTTGCGGCCTTCCGCGCCATGGGTGTGCCGATCGAGGGGCCGAACGAAGGCGAGCTCGTGATCGAGGGCGTCGGGATGCGTGGTCTGCGCGCACCCGAAACGACGCTCGATATGGGCAATTCGGGCACGGCCATGCGTCTGCTGGCGGGGCTGTTGGCCGGACAGGGGTTTTCGGCCACGCTGGTGGGCGATGAGTCACTGACCCGCCGTCCGATGCGCCGTGTCACCGAGCCGCTGGCGCTCATGGGCGCCAAGATCCGCACCAGCCCAGCCGGTACCGCGCCCTTGATCATTGAGCCGGTAGATCATCTGAACGGCATCGAATACCGCCTGCCGATGGCCAGCGCCCAGGTCAAGTCCTGCCTGATGCTGGCCGGACTCTATGCCGAGGGTGAGACCTGCGTCACCGAGCCAGAACCCACGCGAGACCACACCGAGCGCATGCTGACCGCCTTCGGCTACTCGGTGCGCCGCCAGGGTTTGCGCGTCTGTCTCACCGGTGGGGGACGCCTGACCGCCTGCCGACTGCGCATCCCTGCCGACATCTCATCCGCCGCCTTCTTCCTGGTCGGTGCCAGCATCGCACCCGGGTCCGATCTATTGCTGGAGGAGGTCGGCATCAATCCGACCCGGGTCGGCGTCATCAATATCCTGCGCGCCATGGGGGCCGACATCGAACTGCTCGACAAACGCAACGCTGGTGGTGAGCCGGTGTCCGACATCCGCGTCAAGTCGGCCCGGCTGCGCGGGATCCGGATCCCGGTCGATCAGGTGCCCCTGGCCATCGATGAGTTCCCTGTCCTCTTTATCGCCGCCGCCTGCGCCGAGGGCGAGACGGTCCTGACCAGGGCCGAGGAGCTACGGGTCAAAGAAAGCGACCGGATCCAGGTGATGGCCGAGGGTCTGATCAAACTCGGCATCCAGGCCGAACCCACCCCAGACGGCATCCGGATCCAGGGCGGCACCCTGGGCTCGGCCACGGGCGAGAACGCGATCGAGACCCAGGGCGACCACCGCATCGCGATGTCCTTTGCCATCGCCGGACTGCGCGCCACCGGACCGATCGAGGTGCGCGACTGTGCCAATGTCGAGACCTCCTTCCCAGGCTTCCCGGCACTCGCCGCCCGCGCCGGATTGCGGATCGAGGAACAGCGTCCATGACCTCGATCCCGATCCTCACCATCGACGGTCCCTCTGGTACCGGCAAGGGCACGCTCATGCAGCTCCTGGCCGAGCGGCTCGGTTGGCACGCGCTCGACAGCGGTGCACTCTATCGGGCCTTGGGTCTGGCCGCTGCTCGGCAGGGACTGGATCTCGATGACCCCCAGGCGCTGATCCCACTGGCTACCGCCTTGCCGGTCGAGTTCCAGGCCAGACGGGTGCTCCTGTCCGGCGAGGACGTGACCGACACCATCCGCACTGAAGAGGCCGGTCTGGCCGCCTCGCGCGTGGCCGCCCATCCGGGCGTGCGTGCGGCCCTACTCGACCGGCAGCGCCACTTCGCCCGCTTGCCTGGACTGGTGGCCGACGGGCGCGACCTGGGTACCGTGGTCTTCCCCCAGGCACGGCTGAAGATCTTTCTCGACGCCAGCCCCGAGGTCCGCGCCGAACGCCGCTATAAACAGTTGAAGGAAAAGGGGTTGAATGCTAACCTCGCCCGACTTGTAGCGGACATCCGCGAACGGGACGCGCGCGACCGGTCCCGCCCAGTGGCCCCTCTGTGTCCTGCCGAGGACGCTGTATTGGTGGATTCCACCCAGATGTCCATTGCCGAAGTGCTCGATCGCGTCCTGGAAGAGGTTAGGCGCGTCTTTCCAGAAGCGATCGCCTGAGGCCCCTCAAGGCCGCTTGCATCCAGCCGACTCAACTTGGAGCAGCGACGGACAGCGGTCAAAACAGGCAGGGTCGATGTGGAAACCTCGACCTCATTCATTTACTCAAAACACCTCTCGTCCCGGATGGGACGAGACAGCGCGCCATTCTCAGGATACTTGGATCTCATGACCGAAAGCTTCGCCGAACTCTTCGAACAAAGTCTGAACACCACCCAGCTTCAGCCGGGTACCGTTGTCGTCGGCACCGTCATCGACATTACCGCCGACAACGTCGTGATCAATGCCGGGCTCAAGTCCGAAGGCATCATCCCACGCAGTCAATTCCTCAACCCCGAAGGTGAGCTGGAGGTGGCGATCGGCGACCAGGTCGAGGTGGCCCTCGAGGCCGTCGAAGATGGCTTCGGCCTGACCCGTCTCTCGCGCGAAAAGGCCAAGCGTTTCGCGGCCTGGGATTATCTGGAGAAGGCGTACGAGAAGGGTGAGACCGTCAAGGGGCTCATCAACGGCAAGGTCAAGGGTGGCTTCACTGTCGATTTGGGTACGGTGCGCGCCTTCTTGCCAGGCTCTCTAGTCGATGTGCGTCCGGTACGTGACACCACCTATCTCGAAGGCAAGGAACAAGAATTCAAGGTCATCAAGCTTGATCGCAAGCGCAACAACGTCGTGGTCTCGCGCCGCGCCGTGGTCGAGGAAGAGTACAGCGCCGAGCGTGAACAGCTTCTCAAAAACCTCGAAGAGGGCATGGAGGTCAAGGGTGTGGTCAAGAACCTCACCGACTATGGGGCCTTTCTGGATCTGGGTGGTATCGATGGTCTGCTGCACATCACCGACATGGCCTGGCGGCGCGTCAAGCATCCGTCTGAGGTGGTCGAGATCGGTGACGAGATCACGGTCAAGGTGCTCAAGTTCGATCGCGAGCGTCAGCGTGTCTCGCTCGGCCTCAAGCAGATGGGCGAAGACCCCTGGGTCAACATCTCGCGTCGTTATCCCGAGGGCACCCGTGTCTTCGGCAAGGTCACCAACATCGCCGACTACGGCTGCTTCGTCGAGATCGAGGAGGGTGTCGAGGGTCTGGTGCACGTCTCCGAGATGGACTGGACCAACAAGAACATCCATCCCTCCAAGGTCGTCAACCTGGGCGACGAGGTCGAGGTCATGGTGCTCGACATCGACGAGGAGCGGCGCCGCATCTCGCTCGGCATCAAACAGTGCACCATGAACCCCTGGGAAGAGTTCGCTGCGACCCACAAGAAGGGTGATCACGTCTCCGGCAAGATCAAGTCGATCACCGACTTCGGGATCTTCATCGGTCTCGAAGGCGGTATCGATGGTCTGGTGCATCTGTCCGACATCTCCTGGGACGAGACGGGCGAGAATGCGCTGCGTCGTTATAAGAAGGGCGACGAGCTTGAGACCGTGGTGCTCTCGGTCGACCCCGAACGCGAGCGCATCTCGCTCGGCGTCAAGCAACTCGACAAGGACCCCTTCTCCAGCTTCGTTGCCCTGCACGAGAAGGGGAGTGTGGTCAAGGGCGTGGTCACCGAGGTCGATGCCAAGGGTGCGACCATCACGCTCGGTGAGGGCGTCGAGGGCTATCTGCGTGCCTCTGAGATCTCGCGCGATCGGGTCGAGGACGCTCGGACCGTGCTCAAGGTCGGCGAGGAGATCGAGGCCAAGTTCCTGGGTGTCGATCGCAAGAACCGCACCCTGTCGCTGTCGATGAAGGCCAAGGACGCCGAGGACGAGCAGAGCGCGATCAAGGGCTATTCGCGCGATGCGTCCGCTGCCACTGCCACACTCGGCGACATCTTCAAGGAGCAGATGGAAGAGGCTCAGCGCGGCAGCTAAGGCCTGAGCCCCTTTCAGCCGCAAGGATATGGGGGTCGCGCCATTAGGCCGATCCCCGATCGATTTTCCGTGGAGTCAAACGATATGACGCAATCGGAGTTGATCGATACTTTCGATTCAGGGAGCGTTTCCCGCAAACATCTAACCAAGTCGGATCTGATCGACATTCTAGCCGCCGACCAGGACCACCTTCCTTACAAGGATGTCGAGGAAGCGGTCAAAAAGATCCTTGAGCGCATGAGCACGGCGCTTGCCAACGGAGAACGGATCGAGATCCGTGGGTTCGGCAGTTTCTCTCTCCACTACCGCCCGCCGCGCTTCGGGCGTAACCCCAAGACGGGCGAGTCGGTCGCCCTGGCCGCCAAATACGTCCCGCACTTCAAGCCGGGCAAGGAGTTGCGCGATCGCGTCAATCAGGCGTTCCAGAAGAGGCGCTCGCCAGCGATCCCTGAAGATAACGAGGCAAAATCTGTCTTGATGTCTGCCGAGATCGGCTAAGTTTTGCATTCCGGCCTTCATCGCCGCCTCCTTAGGCGGGTGTCAAGGCCTAAGCGAGCTTGCGTGTATCCGAATCTCATCGACCCTGACCGACTCGCGGTCGTCCCGAATCAGGGCGCGGTTGGCCGGAAAACGGCAGATAAAGCGCGACCCGCGCCCAAGCTCGCTGGTGATCCTGAGCCGTCCATCGTGCCGGTTGAGCACATGCTTGACGATCGCCAGTCCCAGACCCGTTCCGCCCGATTCGCGTGAGCGCGCGCGGTCGACGCGATAGAAGCGCTCGGTCAGCCGCGGCAGATGCTCGGATGGAATGCCCGGACCATCGTCGGTGACGCTAAATTCGACCCCATCGATATCATGCTGCCAGAGGATACGGATGTGCGTGCCCTCGGGTGTGTGCTTGACTGCGTTGAAGATCAGATTGGAGAAGGCGCTGCGCAGCTCAGGCGAGCTGCCGAGCAAGAGCAGATCTTCATCGATTCGAGTCTCGAAGATGTGCCGGCCCTGGCTTAGGGTCTGAGCCTCCTGCAAGATCAGATGGAGCTCGTCTGGTACATCCACGGTCTCCTGTTCTTCGGGACGCTCGCTCATCTCCAACCGTGAGAGTGTGAGTAGATCCTCGATGATTGAGCACATGCGATCGGTCTGGTTGCGCATCAGGGTCAGCGGACGCCGATGCTGGAGCGGGGTGTCGGATGCATCGAGCAGGGTCTCCAGAAAACCGGCGATCACGGTCAGGGGTGTGCGCAATTCGTGCGAGGCATTGGCGACGAAATCGCGCCGAATCATATTGAGGTGATAGATCTTGGTGATGTCGCGTCCGACCACCAGCCGCTGTTTCTTGCGCTCACCAAAGGGCGTGATGCGCAATGACAGCATGATCGCGCGGTTATGCTCGGGCGCGATGTCGAGCGGACGCATATACTCACCCGCCTCGATGAAGGGCAGGATCTCGGGCTGTTTCAGGATCTCCGTGAGGGGGCGATGGTCGTCCTCGGGCCAACGGATATTCATCAACTTGGAGGCCGCCGGATTGGCCCATTCGACGCGATGGTGTTTGTCGAGGATGACCAGGGCATCGGGAAGGGCATTGGCCGCCTCGCGAAAGCGTCGGCTGAAGCGGATCTGACGCCTGCGACTCTTGCGCCCGCGTTGCTGATAGCGCGCGATCCCGCGATAGACCTCACCCCAGAGCCCGAGCGGAAAGGGTGGGGCAAGTCGATGGCGGCGCTGGATCAGGAGCGCAAGCCGGATCAGTAGCCAGGGGTAGCGCAGCAGGGGTGGCAGTAGCACCCAGGGCCAAACCCAGGCCGGATCGACACCGAGCGCGACTGTGGTCAGTCCCAGGGTGATCGGCGCGAGCAGTAGGGCCAGATCGATTAACGCGGCCTGTCCCAGATCGCCACGAATCAAGTCCATGCGCTACGGATCTTCGTTCAAATCTTGTCCGAGAAGCGATAGCCGACGCCGCGCACGGTTTGCAAAAGCCGGTCATGTCCGGTCGGCTCCAGTGCCTTGCGCAGACGGCGTACATGCACATCGACGGTGCGCTCCTCGACATAGACCTGATCGCCCCAGACCTGATCGAGTAACTGCGAACGGCTGAAGGCGCGGTCGGCATGGGTCATGAAGAAGTGCAGCAGCCGGTATTCGGTCGGTGCGATCTCGATCGGGCGACCGCCGGCCGTGACTCGATGCCCGAGATTGTCCATCACCAGTCCGCCGATCTCGATCTCGTCGCTGGCCTCGTCTGGCTTGGCACGCCGCAACACCGCCTTGACGCGCGCGACCATCTCGCGCGGCGAGAACGGCTTGGCGATATAGTCGTCGGCGCCGGTGTCGAGTCCTTTGACGCGATCCTCCTCCTCGCCGCGTGCACTGACCATAATGACTGGGATCGATTTGGTCTTGGGGCTCTGCTTGAGCTGCTGCGCAAGCTCCAGCCCGGAGCGCCCGGGCAGCATCCAGTCAAGCAGGATGAGGTCCGGGTTCTCGCTGCCCAAGAGTTTGCGTGCCTCATCGGCGTGACCGGCCTCCATGACGCGGAAGTCCGAACTCTCGAGCGCGAACCGCATGACCTCGCGGATGTCCGGCTCATCATCGATGACAAGAATGGTGGTCATGGGGATATGGACCTGAAAGCTGAAACGGAACAGCGCACCAGCGCTGGAACACGAATGATTTTATGGACGATCAATGACGGTTACATGACCGCCTCGTCCGAATTGCTCGCGCAGCGCGACCCAAGCTTGCCGAGGCTGTGCTGCAAGACTAGTGTAACCCCCTCATGACACAAGAGAGGCCCTGTGACCCCGAGGTGCGGGCCTCTTTAAGGAGACTCTGAAATGACAGAAGGCGAGATCCTGAAACGCGAGTTGATCTATCAGGGCAAGGTCATTGAGGTCGCCGTCGAGACGGTCGCACTCCCGGACGGTAGCCAGGTCGATCTAGAGTTGGTGCGCCATCCGGGCGGCGCGGCGGCGGTGGCCATCGACGAGCAGGAGCGCGTCTGTCTGCTGCGTCAATTCCGGCATGCGGCCAGGGGCTGGATCTGGGAGCTGCCGGCGGGCCGCCTCGATGCTGGTGAGACCCCGCTGGCAACCGCGCGGCGTGAGCTGGCCGAAGAGGCCGGGCTACAGGCCAACGACTGGATCGATCTGGGTCCAATGTACAGCTCGCCCGGGATCTTCAACGAGGTCATCCATCTATGGCTGGGGCGCAGTCTGACTGAGCTGCCGCACGCCCATGAGCACGGCGAGGTGATCGAGATCCACTGGATGCCGTTAAGCCAGGCGCTCGACTGGTGCGACGATGGCACCATCATCGACGGCAAGACACTGGTTGGCCTTTATCGTGCCGGGGCCTATCTACGCGGTCAGGCCGAGATGCGCTTGGAAGATCCAGGGTGTTGATTGCCCGCATTGCCGTTGCTGGCTCGTCCAACTAGACTTGATTTCTTGGCGCTCAGATCGGGTCGCCGGCGGTAACACAGGTCCATGTTACATTCAATGACACTCGATAGAGATACAGGCGAACCGGACTGGGATACCCCCTTGTCCCTGACGCTCACCCCTGCCCTCCTCATCCATGCCCTCATGTCCACGGCGAGCGCCGTCCATACCGGCTGGAGTAGCTGTATCGATGACAGCCTGGTCATCACCAACCAGATCGCCATGGACGATCAGTCCGGTCACTATGTTCGGCTCGTCGAACAGGAGTTCGTCGAGGATGATCAACCGGATATGGTCTGGCACGATTGGACGCTGGAACTGCGCCTTGGCTCGGTATTGATCACCGGGCACTGGCAGTGTCCGGCCAGCGCCCATCCGTCAGAATGGGACTGGAACGCCCGCGAGGCCGAACGCGCCTTCGAGCATGCCTGTGTCCTGATCGGTCGGCGCGTGCGGCGCAGCATTCAGGTCGAAGAACCTGTCCTGGAAGACATCCCGCGCGTGCGGCGTCATTAGACACCCGCCATACGACTCACGACCGCTTGGGAGGGTTTTGCTTCAATGAAGATCACGGTTGATGTCGAGATCACCCCCGAAGAAATGCGCAAGCTCTTCGGCCTCCCGGACGTCGAGGCCTTTCAACGCCAGCTCATGGAGGACATCCGGGAGCGCATGCAGGCGGGGGCCGAGGGCTATGACCCGCTCAAGCTCTTTCAGCCCTATCTGTCCGGGACGCTGGCCTCCTGGGACTATTTCCAGAAGCTCATCTCGAGTCTTCCGGCCTCTGGTGCCAAGAGGGATGGGGACGGATCCAAATAACGCGCCTTCCAGTTGGTGCGCGTTTCGAGAGCTTGATCGAGGGGTGGTCGAGCGATTGGCGCGTCTGGTGGTGTCGTCGCTGGTTTTATTGTCCAGACTGGCGGCCGCTCAGGACTGTGTCGACTGGGACGCCGCACCCATGCCCGAACCGCACTACATCCCAATCCAGGACGGTACGGTCTATGATCACAGCACGGGATTGATGTGGAAACAGTGCCCAGAAGGCTCAGGCGGGGTCGGCTGTGCGATGGGCGAACCGCAGACATTCAGGCTAGAAGAGGCGAGATGGCGTGCGCGTGACTCGCGTTTTGCTGGTTATGCCGACTGGCGCCTGCCGACCCAGGATGAACTGCGCTCCCTGTTGCGTCGCCGCTGCCATGGACTCGGCATCGACAGCGTCACCTTTCCGCGCACACCAGCGGGATACTTCTGGACCTCAGATCCGGCGACCTATTATCCCGACAGCGCCTGGACCCTCGACTTCCGCCGTGGCCATCTCGGCTATGGCACGTCGCGCGATGCCTTCTATGTCCGGTTGGTCCGGGACGCCGGATCCTGTTCGCCGGCGCGGCCTGCAACCTGTCTGCCGCATGCCGAGCGGACACTCGAACCCCACGATGGTCGCGAGCCGGGCATGGAAGAGGAGAGCGATCAGCTCAACCCCTGATCCGGACCGATCCGACGCGGTTCATCCAGCACCTCGCCGTCGAGACAGGGGCGCCCAGACCCATCGAGCCACAGCCGGCCCTCGGCAAACCAGCGCACCACGGTCGGATAGAGGCGGTGTTCCTGCTTGAGGACCCGTGCTGCCAGGGTGTCCGGGTCGTCCCCGGGTTGCACCGGGACCCGCGCCTGAAGGACCACGGGTCCACCATCGAGCTCGGGGGTGACGAAATGCACGCTGGCGCCATGCTCGGTGTCGCCAGCCTCGAGCACGCGCCTGTGGGTATGCAGTCCCCGGTATTTTGGGAGCAGCGAGGGATGGATGTTGAGCAACCGTCCGCGATAGTGCGCGACGAACTCCGGCGTCAGGATACGCATAAAACCAGCCAGCACGACCAGGCCTGGGTCATATCCATCGATCGTCTTCGTCAAGGCGACATCGAAGCTGGCACGATCCGGATAGTCGCGGTGGTCGATGACCTGGGTCGGGATGCCGTGGCGCCGTGCGCGTTCCAGTCCAAAGGCCGTGGGTTCGTTGCTGATGACGGCCCGGATCCGGTAGGGTGCGCCCTGTTCCTGGGCATCGATCAGGGCCTGGAGATTGCTTCCGTTGCCTGAGATGAGTACGACCACGGCCAGCGGTGTGCGTTCAGAGGGCATGCCGACCGCCTTGATAGATGACCCGAGGTGCACCCTCGCTCGCCTCGATCTCACCGATGACCCAGGCCGTCTCACCCTGAGCACGCAGATGGTCCAACGCGGTCTCGACGTCCTCTGCGGCCACGCCGATCACCATCCCAACCCCACAGTTGAAGGTCCGCCGCATCTCGGACTCAGCGATGCCACCCTGACGCTGGATCCAGTCAAACACCGCCGGAGGGGTCCAGGAGTCGAGATCGATACGGGCCTGGGTCCCGGGTGGCAGCACCCGCGGGAGGTTGTCGGTCAGACCACCGCCGGTGATGTGGGCCAGGGCATGGACGCGCTGCAGCCGGGTTAGGGCGAGGACCGAGCGGACATAGATCCGGGTCGGCGCCAGCAGGGCCTCGCCCAGCGTCGTCTCGCCCAAGGCTTGGTTTAGATCCGCGCCTCTGGTCGCAATGATCTTGCGGATCAGCGAATAGCCGTTGGAATGCGGCCCCGAGGAGGCGAGCGCGATCAACCGATCTCCTGGCCTGACCCGCTCGGGCTGGATGAGATCGTCCCTCTCGACGATACCGACACAGAAGCCGGCGAGGTCATAATCGCCCGCGCCATAGAGCCCGGGCATCTCGGCGGTCTCGCCCCCGACCAGGGCGCAGCCGGCCAGGGTACAACCGCGCGCGATGCCGCCGACGACTTCAGCGGCGACCTCGACGTCCAGCTGGCCGGTGGCATAGTAATCGAGGAAGAACAGAGGCTCGGCCCCGCTGACCAGGACGTCATTGACACACATGGCGACCAGATCGATCCCAATGCTGTCATGACGCCCCAGTTCGATCGCCAGCCTGAGCTTGGTGCCCACCCCGTCGGTGCCCGAGACCAGGACCGGGCGGCGAAAGCGCTCCAGCGGCAGCTCGAACAGCGCCCCGAACCCGCCCAGCCCATCGAGTACGCCGGGGCGGTGCGTGGCGGCGGCCAGTGGCTTGATCCGCTCGACGAGTCGGGTGCCGGCGTCGATGTCGACGCCGGCCGCGCGGTAACTGAGGGCTGTGGATAGAGGCGAGGAATCCTGCGGCACGCGATGGCTCCAGTCTTGACGAATCGAGGTGCGCTAGTATAGCCGTCATCTCTCCTTCGTGTGTTGCCTAGGCGTCGGCGCCATGAGTCTGTTGAAGCTCAGTGATCTCCCAAACATCATCAGTGTGTTGCGGCTGATCGCCGTGATCCCTGTGGTCTATCTGCTCGTGGTTCAGGAATTCGGTTGGGCCTTGATCCTGTTCGTCATCGCTGGGATCTCGGATGGGCTCGACGGCTTCTTGGCCAAGCACTATGGTTGGCAGAGTCGGCTCGGGGGTCTGCTCGATCCCTTGGCCGACAAGATCCTGCTCGTGTGCTGCTTCCTGGTGCTCGGGTCCCAGGGGCTCATTCCGCTCTGGCTGGTGTTGGCGGTGATCTTTCGGGATCTGGTGATCGTCAGCGGCGCCCTGCTTTACAACTATCTGGTCGCCGAGGTCGAGGCGGCCCCCATCCTCATCAGCAAGGTCAATACGGCGATGCAGATCCTACTGGTCGTGGCCGTCATCCTCGATGCCGGGGTCGTGGATCTGCCGGAGGTCTTGATTGGGGCGTTGATCTGGGCCTGTCTGATCACCGTGGTGGTCAGCGGGGTGCAGTATGTCTGGATCTGGGGCCGCAAGGCGATCGCCAAAGGGCGCAAGCCTGACTGAGTTCAGGCGATGTCATCGGAGGACTGCAGGAGGCGCCGGACCAGGGGGATGCTTGGCAGACGCTGCTCGCGGAGGCTGAGACTATCGAGCCGCGCCAAGAGATCGAGCAGAGAGGCCGGATCACGCGCAGCGTGGCTCATGATGAAGCGCACCAGCTCCGGGGCCAGCCGCATCCCGCGGCTGTGCGCCGCCTCCAGCAGGAGCTGCTCAGAGTCCAGATCCGACAACGGCAGCAGCCGATAACGCGGACCCCATAGCAGACGCGAGGCCAGATCTGGCAGCCTGAACCTCAGGCTTTCGGGCGCGGCATTGGTCGCACCGAGCAATGAGCGTCCCTGCTCGCGTATCCGGTTGAAGAGGTCGAAGAGGGCGCGCTCCCAGGCCGGGTCGCCGACGATGCACTGGATATCGTCGATCGCCACCAGATCCAGCTGTTCCAGGTTCTCCAGCATCGCCGGATCCAGATCCGCCATCCCGAGCGGTACGAAATGGGCCTGACGCCCGAGGCGCGCGACGGCCTGGCAGGCGGCTTGAAGCAGATGGGTCTTGCCCGTGCCGGTCGTGCCGAAGAGCAGCACATAGGGCTCGCCGGCGCCCCGTGCCATAGCCGTGACGGCCTCCAGGGCCTCGGCATTCGGCCCTGGACGATAGGACTCCAGGGTCGGCTCGGGGTGCCGTTCGAGTGGCAGATGGAGCTGCGGGGTCGAGCCGTTCAACTCGGGCCTCGCCTGGGCCTCTCAGCTCGCCAGTCTCGCGGCCGTGGTTGCTAGACGTCGGCCGAGGGCCTGACAGAGTCGCTTTTCCTCTTCCGTCAGTGGCCGATCGTTCTCGGTCCCTGCCAGATGCGAGGGACCATAGGGTGTGCCACCGCTCTGGGTATACAGCAGATCGGTTTCGCTGTACGGCAGGCCCACGATCAGCATTCCATGATGGAGCAGCGGTAGCATCATGCTCAGCAGGGTCGATTCCTGTCCGCCGTGCAGACTGGATGTCGAGGTGAAGACACCAGCCGGCTTGCCGGCCAGGGCGCCGGTAAGCCATAGACTGCTGGTGTCGTCGAGAAAATATTTCATGGCCGCCGCCATGTTGCCGAAGCGCGTCGGGCTGCCGAGCGCCAGACCAGCGCAGTCGCGCAGATCCTCGAGCTCGACATAGGGTGCGCCGGCGGCGGGGACGGCTGGCTCGGTGGCCTCACAGACTGTGGAGACGGGCGGGACCGTGCGCAGACGTGCCTCCAGTCCGGCACTCTCCACGCCGCGCGCGACCTGATGCGCCATCTCGGCAGTGGCGCCGTGGCGGCTGTAGTAGAGAATCAGGATATAGCTCATAACCTGGTTGCATGTCGGATGCTGTTGGTTGCATGTCCGATGATTTAAGCATGCAAGGCGGCGCGCGCCAATCGCTATCCTTGATCCCAGGGATGGATCCGGTGAGAATCGCCCCGCCATCAAACGCCCTGCCAGGGCTAAAGCAGGTTGCGGCGAGTGATCCACAACAATAACCGGGAGGATTCAACGATGGACGAGCGATCCGCCGAGCATCGGGTCTGCTATCGCTGTGTGATTGCCGGGCGTGTCCAGGGCGTCTTCTTTCGCGCCTCGACGCGCGAACAGGCGATGCGACTGGGCCTGACCGGCTATGCGCGCAACCTCAGCGATGGGCGGGTGGAGGTACTCGCGTGCGGCAAGGCGTCTGCTGTGGCGCAGCTGCGCGACTGGCTGCGCGTCGGACCGGCCCTGGCCGAGGTGACGGGTCTGGTCTGCGAGCCGCTGAACTATCAGGAGCAGACTGGATTTATCATCGAATGAGCAGCCGCCCCGTCCGTCAGTATCCGCCCGCCAGATAAAGCGGCATTTCGGAGTACTGTTCAAGCCGCGCGACCCGGGTCTCGAGGCGTCCATCCGGGTGGAGTCTGAGTTCACGATAACCGGGCGAGCAGGCGTCGATCGCAAACTCAGGGCTTCCGGGCCTGAACTGAAGACAGGTCGAGGGCGCGCCCAAGAGCAGATAGCCTCCATGCCGTGCCGAAAAGTCCTGATGGATATGACCGAAAAGGATGGCCTTGACCTGGGCGTGACCTTCGCACAGGGCGAGCAGCTCGGCGCCGTTTGCGACCCCGATCCGGTCGATCCAGGCACTGCCGATGGCCGTCGGATGGTGGTGTAGGGCGATGAGGGTAGGGGCCCGTTCATCGTCCAATAGCTGGGCGAGCTGGGTGAGCTGGGTCGGCGTTAAGGATCCGCCATCGCTTTCTGGAATGCTCGAATCGAGCAGGATCAGATTCCAGTGGCCAAGCCGACGTAGTGCCAAGGGGCCAGGGGCCACCGAATCCAGGTGCTCGGTCATCAGGGCCGGGACGTCGTGGTTGCCGCCGATGCAAAAGTGCGGAACCCCGGTTCTCCTGAGCCGCTCACCCAGATAACGATAGCCCGCTGGGGTCTCGTCATGCACCAGGTCGCCCGTCAGGAGCAGGGCATCGGGCGGTGTGCTCCCAGATAGCGCCAGTGTCAGGACCGATTCGAAGCTGCGGCGTGTCGTGATGCCGAGTAGCTGCCCGCTCGGATCGGCGAAGAGGTGGGGATCTGTCAGCTGCACAAGACGAAACGGCATCTTGGACTCCACCATCATGGCGTTGATCTGTCCCGAACGGGGTGGATGCACTGGTCGAAAAGGGGGGTGTTGCGACATGTCGTTCAGTTCCAGTCAAGTCTTTCCAAGGGGGAATCCGTTCAGGTCAGGTGTCCATGCCTGTCTTTTTTAACAATCCCGGACGCTAGTCGCGATGACGCCGTTCACAACCCTTGTCACTTTCGGTAAGCCGATCGGCGAGAAGCGTGAACCCCTTCACATCTTAATGTCAGACTGAGTCCGTGCAAACTGGCCCGGCGCTTGCTGATATGGGAAACGAGCCGCCCAGAACCGAATGATCGCTCCGATCATTGCTCCCTGGGCGATCCTGCACCCTCAGCCGTTGGGAGTTTAACAAGATGAGTATTAGCACGATCACGAGCGGTCTTGGCGACATCGGCTCCACCTTCAATGGGGCGTTGCGCACCATCAGCGACGACCAGGAACGCTCCAAGACCCTGGAGCAGGTGTTTTCCAGTCTGGACACCAAGGGCAAGGGCTATCTCGATGCCAAGGACTTCGAGACGGCCTTCTCTGGCTTGGGTCTGGCCGAATCCAAGGACGAGTCCGACAAAAATTTGACGCTTCCAGGCGTCGAAGATGTAGTCGCCGCACTCGACATGGACGGCGACGGCACGGTGAGCTCGGATGATCTCACCGAGGGGATGCGCGCCCTGACCGACAGCCTCGCGTTCCTCCAGGACCACGTCGAGCGCTTGGGAAACGAGGCGATGACGTTTGTCCAGAGGCTCGGCAGCCAGCGTCTCGACGCCTCTGCTGAGGCTGGGTCAAAGGCCGAGACCACAGCCGCGACCGAGTCGGTAAGCCCTGAACAGGACAGCCGGCCCAACCTCTTGGTGATGCAGCGCATCATGCAAATTTTGAACGCCTATGGTGCATCCTCTCGCTCAACTGCGTCCGGTGATTCGCTGTCACTGGTCGCCTGATCGAGGAGATCGGTGGCTGCCAGGCTCAGGATCCAGACCCGTCGGTTCATCTCGGGATCGCGCGCCTGGGCCGGCGCCGCGATCGCTCGACCGTTCCAGAGATAGGCGCCAGTGAGCGAGAGGGTATCGTCGAGCGCCAGTCGCAGAACGGCGTGGGCGGCGCGCTCGGGTGTGGGCAGCGCCCAGCCGATCAGCCGGTCGACCAACCGCCAGAACACCCCCTGAGCGCCGTCCGTCCCACCGAGATTGGAGCGAAAAACACCAGGAAAGACGCAGTTGACCCGCACGCCCGTGCCGGCAAGCCGCCGCGCCAGCTCGAAGGTGAAATGTAGGTTGCCGAGCTTGGACTGGCCATAGGCCGCCATCATCCGATAGGGACGGCGCTCCCAATTCCAATCGTCGAGGTCCATGGCCGTGTTCATGCGCGTTCCGACGTTGATGATCTGGGCCGGTGCGCTGGCAATGAGCCGATCGAGCAGCAGGTGAGTGAGCAGGAAAGGCGCCAGATGATTGACGGCCAGGGCACGCTCGATCCCATCCGGACTCAGACGTCGCTCGCGAAAGGCGGTGCCGGCGTTGTTGACGAGTAGATGCAGGGCGTCGAAATGCCCGAGCACGGCGTTGGCCAGGGCACGCACCTCAGACTGGCTGGCCAGATCGGCGACGAACAGCCAAAGCTGCGGATTGCCGGTAGCAGCCTGGATCTCGGCCAGGGCGGCCTCACCCCGTTCCAGATCGCGTGCCACCAGACCTACGCGCCAGTCGGCGGCAGCCAGTCCCTGGGCGATGGCGCGGCCTAGCCCAGAGTTGGCACCTGTGACGAGGGCTGTCTTCATCTCTCGCGCCCCTGACGTCGGCGTGGCTGATACTGAGCGATTTCGCGCAGGATAAGCGCATAGGGCAGGGCATCAAGCGCGCCGAACCGAACGATTGCCTCGGCGACCTTGGATTGGATGTCCTCGATGGAGCTGGGGGCAGGCGTTTCCGGCGCCAAGGCCACACACAGTCCGCGCAATCCGCCGACCTGGAGACGCATGGTCTTGGTGTGGGGCAGGGCGCTGTGGGTGTCGCTCGACTTGAGCGCAAAGCGGGCTTGACGTCTTAGGGTTTCGAGCAGGGCCAGACAATCCGTCCAGGCCTGGGCCGAGCCGCACTGCACCCCTTCGCGTTCGGCGATACAGAACCGGCGCGCCAGCGAGCAGCCGCCGTTGCCGCTCAGGATGGTCTTCTCATAGGGACAGGCGCGCTCGTTGACGGCGCGGTAGGTGTCGCGGAGGGCGTCGTTGTCCATGGCGCGACCCCTGTTCAGGCTCAGCCGACCGAATCGCCGTGTTCGGTGAAGCGCTGGATCCGGCGACGATCGCGCTTGGTGGGACGACCCTTGCGATCAGGTGCTGCCACGCCGAGTTCGCGCCGCTCGCGGACCAGTTCCTGACGTCTGAGCCGGCTGGCCTCGGACTCGGCATAGAGTAGGGCGGCCTCGGCGGCGGGACGGCGTTGGGTGTTGATCGCCCGCACCTCGATCTCCCAGCTCAGGCTGTCCTTGTGGATCTCCAGTCGGCTGCCGGGGCGGATGAGGCGGCTTGGCTTGACGCGCTGGCCGTCGACATGGACCTTGCCGCCGTTGATGGCCTCGATCGCCAGCTGACGGGTCTTGAAGAAGCGCGCCGCCCACAGCCATTTGTCGAGCCGGATGGCGTCGGCCGGATTGTCGACCCGCTCAGTCATCGGTGTCGAGTCCGAGGCGTTCATCGAGTTCGCCCTCCATGTCGAGCAGCACCATGTCGTCATAGCCGCCGACGTGGAAGTCATCGATGAAGATCTGTGGGACCGTATGGCGACCGCTGCGCTCGACCATCTCGGTCATGCGCGCGCGATCTTGATCGACTGGGATCTCGGTAAAGTGGACGCCCTTGCGCTTGAGTAGGCGCCGCGCGCGGTCGCAGTAGGGGCAGGTTTGGGTCGTGTAGACAGTGACCTGGGGCATGGTGTCCGAACTATTGCGAAGATTGGCTTTGGTGTGCGAGCTTCACCCCTGGCTCCGTTTCAGTCAAGTCGTGTCGTCCACACTCCTCTCAGACGCTCAGGTTGCACCATGTATCGCGAGACCCCCCAGCCCATCCATCTCAAGGACTATCGTCCACCCGAGTTCCTGATCGATCGGGTGGAGCTCAGATTCGAACTCGATCCCGAGTGCACGCACGTCGAATCGCGGCTAGATCTGCGGCGCAATCCGGCCGCGCCCCCGGGGGGCGGTGATCTGTGGCTAGATGGCGAGGAGTTGCGACTGACGCACCTGGCCATCGACGGTCGGGTCCTCGCCTCCACCGAGTATCGGGTCGATCCTAGGGGTCTGACCCTGTATCAGGTACCCGACCGCTTCACCCTGGAGACCCAAGTCGAGATCGAGCCGAGTCTCAACACCGCGCTCAAGGGGCTTTATCAGTCCGGCGACCTGCTCTGCACCCAGTGTGAGGCCGAGAATTTTCGGCGCATCACCTATTTCCTCGACCGACCGGACGTTCTGGCGCGCTACACCACCACCCTCATCGCCGATCAGGCGCGCTTTCCGGTGCTCTTGTCCAACGGCAACCCGATCGCGCGCGCCGAACTCACCGACGGGCGTCACAGTGTCACCTGGGAAGACCCCTTCCCCAAACCGAGTTATCTATTCGCCCTGGTCGCCGGCGATCTCAGCCTGATCGAGGATCGCTTTGTCACCGCTTCGGGGCGCGAGGTCCGACTCCAATTGTTCGTCGAGCCGCACAATCGCGACAAGGGCGAGCACGCCTTAAACGCGCTCAAGAAGGCGATGCGCTGGGACGAGGAACGCTTCGGGCGCGAGTACGATCTGGATTTCTACATGATCGTCGCTGTCAGCCACTTCAACATGGGCGCGATGGAGAACAAGGGGCTCAATATTTTCAACGACAAGTTCGTGCTCGCGCGTCCCGACACGGCCACCGATGCCGATTTCGACGGCATCGAGAGCATCATTGCGCACGAGTATTTCCATAATTGGACCGGCAATCGCATCACCTGTCGCGATTGGTTCCAGTTGAGTCTGAAGGAGGGGCTCACCGTCTATCGCGATCAAGAGTTCAGCTCCGATGTCGGCTCGCGCGCGGTCAAGCGCATCCGTGACGTGCGGGCCCTGCGCACCCATCAGTTCGCCGAGGATGCGGGGCCCCTGGCCCACCCGGTGCGCCCCGAGTCCTACATCGAGATCGACAACTTCTATACCGCGACCGTCTATGACAAGGGCGCCGAACTGGTGCGGATGCAGTCCGCCTTGCTCGGCCCCACGACCTTTAGGCACGCAACCGACCTCTATTTCGCGCGTCACGACGGTCAGGCCGTGACCATCGAGGACTTCGTGCGCTGCATGGAAGATGCGAGCGGGCGCGACCTGAGCCAATTTCGGCGTTGGTACGAACAGGCCGGCACGCCCGAGCTCTTCATTCGGGGTCACTATGATGCGGCGACCTGGACCTATACCCTGAACGTGCGCCAAGAGACGCCGCCGACACCCAACCAGCCGATCAAGCGGCCCTTGCACATCCCGCTGGCCATCGGGCTGCTCGGTCCCGATGGGCGCGAATCACCAGTATGGCTGGCCGGTGAACCCGAACCACCGGCGCCTGGAACGCGCCTTTTGGAACTCACCGAGCCCGAGCAGCAGTTCGTCTTCACCGGTCTGAGCGAGCGCCCGGTGCCCTCCATCCTGCGCGGCTTTTCGGCCCCGGTCCGGGTCCATGACGATCTCAGCGACGCCGACCGGCTGTTCCTCATGGCCCATGACCGCGACGGCTTCTGTCGCTGGGATGCCGCCCAGACCCTGCACGAACGCCTGATCCTGGCGCTGGTCGCGGATGAGACCCACCCCATTCCCGAGGATTACCTCGCCGCCTTTCGGCACGCCCTGGGCGACACCACTGCCGATCGGGCACTGCTCGCCGAGATGCTGACCCTCCCCAGCGAGACCTATCTGGGCGACCGAATGGCGGTGATCGATGTCGAGGGTCTCCATCGCGCCCATCGACATCTGATGTGCGAACTGGGCTGCCGGCTGCGCACCGAGCTGCTCGCCATCTATAACTCCCACGCCGAGACCGGACCCTATGTCTTTGCGCCCGAGGCGGTCGGTCGGCGTGCGCTCAAGAATCTGGCCCTGAGCTATCTGGTGTATGCCGGGGATGAATCCGGGCTCGCCTGCTGTCGCGCCCAGTTCGAGACCGCGCACAATATGACCGATGTCATGGCCGCGCTCGGTCTGCTGGTCGATCAGGGTGGAGACGAGGCAGAGGCGGCGCTCCAGTCCTTTTATCGCCGGTGGACAGGTGAGCCGTTGGTGATCGACAAGTGGTTCTCGGTCCAGGCCAAGTTCGCGCGTCCGGATGCCTTGGAGCGGGTGAAGGCCCTCATCCACCACCCGGATTACAGCCCGCACAATCCCAATCGGGTGCGTGCCCTGGTCGGCACCTTCGCCAAGACCAACCAGGTGTGCTTCCATGCCGTCGATGGGTCCGGTTACCGCTTCCTGGTCGATCAGGTGTTGGAACTCGACCCGATCAATCCGGTACTGGCCGCGCAGCTCCTCAAACCCTTCGAGCGCTGGCGAAGGTTCGATGCCGGGCGGCAGGCCCTGATGCGGACCGAACTGGAGCGCATCCTCGGGCGCGAAGGTCTGTCGAGCGATGTGTTCGAGGTCGCCTCCAAGGCGCTGGCTTGAACCAGGCCGACGCACCCGTGCTGGTTGGGTGTTCGCCGGTGCCCGGGTTCTCAAGGTCTAGGCCGACAATCGCCGGTACTTCAACCGATGCGGCTGATCGGCCTCGGCGCCGAGCCGGCGATGGCGGTCGGCCTCATAGTCGGCATAGTTGCCCTCGAACCAGACCACCTGCGAATCGCCCTCGAAGGCGAGGATATGGGTCGCGATCCGATCCAAAAACCAGCGATCATGGCTGATGACCACCGCACAGCCCGGGAACACCAATAGGGCCTCTTCCAAGGCGCGCAGGGTCTCGACGTCCAGGTCATTGGTCGGCTCGTCGAGGAGCAGCAGATTGCCGCCGCGCTTGAGCATCTTGGCCAGATGCACGCGGTTGCGCTCACCCCCCGACAGGTCGCCGATCCGCTTCTGCTGGTCCGTGCCCTTGAAATTGAAGCGTCCGCAATAGGCGCGCGAGGGGATCTCGTAGCGCCCGACGGTGATGATGTCGGCCCCCTCTGAGATCTCTTCCCACACGGTCTTGGTGTCGTCGAGGGCATCGCGGCTCTGGTCGACATAGGCGATCTCGACCGTCTCGCCGACACGCAGGGTACCGGCATCGGGTTGCTCCTGGCCGGTGATGATCCGAAACAGCGTGGTCTTGCCCGCGCCATTCGGACCGATGATGCCGACGATACCGCCCTTGGGCAGGTTGAACGAGAGGTCCTCGAACAGCAACTTGTCGCCATAGGCCTTCCTCAGGCCCACCGCCTCGATGACCAGGTCGCCGAGCCTTGGCCCAGGCGGGATATAGATCTCGTTGGTCTCGTTGCGGGCCTGGAATTCCTGCGATTGCAGCTCATCAAAGCGTGCCAGACGTGCCTTGCTCTTGGCGTGACGGCCCTTGGGGTTGGTGCGAACCCACTCCAATTCCTGCTTCATGGCCTTGATACGCGCCTGCTCCTGGCGCTGCTCAAGCTCCAAGCGTCGTTCCTTTTGATCTAGCCAGGACGAATAATTGCCCTCCCAGGGGATGCCGTGACCGCGATCGAGCTCCAGGATCCAGCCAGCGACATTGTCGAGGAAATAGCGGTCGTGGGTGACGGCGACTACAGTGCCCGGATACTCCTGCAGGAAGCGCTCCAACCAGGCGACGGATTCGGCGTCGAGATGGTTGGTCGGCTCGTCCAGGAGCAGCATATCCGGCTTGGACAGCAGCAGCCGACACAGGGCCACGCGCCGCCGCTCGCCACCCGAGAGCTTGGTGACATCCGCGTCCCAGGGCGGCAGGCGCAGGGCCTCGGCGGCGACCTCGAGGGTGCGGTCCAGGTTGTGGCCGTCGGTGGCCTGGATCAGATTCTCCAGCTCGGCCTGTTCGCGAGCGAGTGCGTCGAAATCGGCGTCCGGCTCGGCATAGGCGGCATAGACGGCCTCGAGCCGCTCCAGCGCGGCCTTGATGTGACCGAGCGCCTCTTCGACGTTGCCGCGCACGTCCTTGGTCGGATCAAGCTGGGGCTCCTGGGGCAGATAACCGATCTTGATGCCGGGCTGTGGGCGCGCCTCGCCCTCGATCTCGGTGTCGATCCCGGCCATGATCCTAAGCAGCGTGGACTTCCCGGCGCCGTTGAGACCCAGCACGCCGATCTTGGCGCCCGGGAAGAACGACAGCGAGATGTCGCGCAGGATGACCCGTTTGGGCGGCACGACCTTGCCGACCCGATTCATGGTGTAGATATATTGAGCCATGGATTCCGTGTGATGATGGTAGACGGCGAAGAGAGTCCCCTATTATGCCCCAGATCCTGATCGCCTCGACCCTGGATGATCTCAGCCCAGTGCATGATCTGGACCGCGATCAGCGCGCGCGCCTGGCCGCAAGCGGTCAGATCGCCGCCGTGCCGTCCGGCAAGCGGGTCACGGCCATCCAGGAGCATCCATGGATGCTGTATCTGCTCTCAGGACAGGTCTGCCTGATTCAGGGTGAGCGCAAGGAGTTGATCCAGGCCGGCAGTCGCCGCGCCTTGCAGCCGCTCTTCTCCGAACACCATCTGCTCGATCAGGTGGTGTTCACGGCCGATTCTGAGCTCTTGCGCCTCGACCGTCAGCTCTACAACAGTCTGAACGCCCCAGGACGTCCTGCCGTGCCCGGCCTGCTCGACGAGCTGGATCTCAGCGACGCCGAGGGCGCCCTGCTCGGCAAGCTCTATCACGCCTGCAAGGAGGATAAGCTGGCCTTGCCCACGCTGCCCAAGGTCGCCCGCGCGATTCAGGAGGCGATGAAGGATCCCAACATCACCTCAGCCCGACTGGCGCGCATCGTCCAGGTCGATCCGGCCGTCACCGGCGGGCTGATCCGGTTGGCCAACAGCGTCTTCTATCGCGGCATGAAGACCATTCCGGACGTGCGTAACGCCATCATCCGGCTCGGCATCGACGTGACGCGCTCGGTGGTCATAAGTCTGTCGATGCAGCAGCTGTTCCGTACCAAGTCGCCGCTCATGAAGCACCGCATGAAGGCGGCCTGGAACCGGAGTGTGCATATCTCGGCCCTGAGCTATGTGATCGCGCGCCATTGTCCAAGATTCAATCCGGAACATGCGATGCTGGCCGGGCTGGTGCACGATGTTGGCGTGATCCCGATCCTTGACTATGTCAGCCGCAACGAGATCCAGGTCGGCGAGGACGAACTGGAGGCGGCCATCATCAAGTTGCACCGACTGGTCGGAGAGCTCGTGGTCAGCTATTGGGGATTGGGACCCGAGATCATCGAGGTGGTGCGCCATTCGGGCGACTGGTACCGCGACGACCAAGAACTGCCGAATTATTGCGACATCGTGCGGGTCGCGCGGCTCTATCGGCTCAACCAATCCGAGTCGCGCGGTCCGCTACCGCGCTACGACGAGGTGCCGGCCTACTACAAGCTTGGGTTGGTCTTTCCGGTCGGCGGGGAGACGGTCGATGTGATCGCCGAGGCCAGCGAGGAGCTGGCGGTGGTCATGGCGATGCTCAAGGGTGAGGTCAAGAGGCCCTGAACCGGGTGGGCCCCCGTGCCTCACTGGCCTGTGGGGACGCGATCCGACGCTCAATCGACCGCGGGCAACCCAGCGAGCGCCATCGCGACCTCCTCCTCGGCATACTCCAGGTCCTGGAGCTTGCCGCCCAGATAGTCGGTATAGGCCTGCATGTCGAAGTGACCGTGGCCACTGAGATTGAAGAGGATGGTCTTGGACTCACCGCGCTCGCGGCACTTCTCGGCCTCGTCGATCACCGCACGCACCGCATGATTGGCCTCGGGCGCCGGGATGATGCCCTCGGCCTTGGCGAACTGGAGCCCGGCGGCGAAGCATTCGAGCTGGTTGTAGGAACGCGGCTGGATCAGACCGAGCGCGGCCAGATGACTGACCTGGGGCGCCATGCCGTGATAGCGCAGCCCGCCGGCGTGGAAGCCGGGTGGGACGAAATCGGCCCCCAGGGTGAACATCTTGCACAATGGGGTAAGACGCGCCGTGTCGCCGAAGTCATAGGCGAACACGCCCTTGGTGAGGCTCGGACAGGCCGAGGGCTCGACCGCGATACAGCTGACCTGGGGGCCGCCACGCAGCTGTGCCCCCAGGAAGGGGAAGGCGATGCCGGCGAAGTTGCTGCCGCCGCCGGTGCAGCCGATCACCAGGTCCGGATAGGCGTCGGCCAGCTCCAGTTGCTTCATGGCCTCCAGCCCGATCACGGTCTGATGCAAGAGCACATGGTTGAGCACGCTCCCGAGTGCGTACTTGGTGTCGGCATTCTTGGCCGCCACCTCCACCGCCTCGCTGATGGCGATCCCCAGGCTACCGGTGCTGTCGGGGTGTTTGGCCAATACCGCGCGCCCGGACTCGGTGGTGTCGCTGGGGCTGGCGATGCACCGGGCACCGAAGGATTCCATAAAGGCGCGCCGATAGGGCTTCTGGTTGTAGCTGACCTTGACCATGTAGACCAGGATCTCGATCCCGAACATGGATCCGGCGAGCGCGAGCGAGGAGCCCCATTGCCCAGCGCCGGTCTCGGTGGTGATGCGCTTGACCCCCTCGACCTTGTTGTAAAACGCCTGGGCGACCGCCGAGTTGGCCTTGTGGCTGCCGGCGGGGCTGACACCCTCATATTTGTAGAAGATCCGGGCCGGGGTCTGGAGCGCCTGTTCTAGACGGCGCGCGCGATAGAGTGGGGAGGGGCGCCACTGCCGCCACACCGCACGCACGGGTTCGGGGATCTCGATCTCACGCTCTGTGCTGAGCTCTTGCTCGATGACGCCGCGCGGAAAGATGACCTCGAGTTCCTCGGGTGTGATGGGTCGTTTGGTCCCTGGATGCAACACCGGATCGAGCGGCCTGGGCAGATCGGCGTTGATGTTGTACCAGAAGCGAGGCAGGTGCTGCTCGTCGAGCAGATATTTGACGGTGTCGTTCATGCGATCATGTCGTTGGTTTAGATGAGTTTCGATGACGGCTAGTCTGCCAGGGGCTAGCCTTGTCCAGCGCGCGAAAGCAACCAGTGCGTGAGCAGCGCCACCGGGCGTCCGGTGCCACCCTTCTCCTTACCGCTGAGCCAGGCGATGCCGGCGATGTCCAGATGTGCCCAGCGGTAATTTTTGGTGAAGCGCGAGAGAAAGCAGGCGGCGGTGATAGCCCCGCCGTCGCGTCCGCCGACGTTGGCCATGTCGGCAAAGTTGCTGTCGAGTTGGGTTTGGTACTCCTCCCACAGCGGTAGTCGCCAGGCGCGATCGCCGGCCGCTTCTCCAGCGGCCAGGAGTTCCTCGGCGAGCCGATCGTCGTTGGTGAAGAGCCCGGCCGGATGTTTGCCAAGCGCGATGACACAGGCGCCAGTCAGGGTCGCGAGATCAATGACGATCTCAGGCTCGAAGCGCTCGCAGTAGGTCAGGGCATCGCAGAGGATGAGACGACCCTCGGCATCGGTGTTGAGGATCTCGATGGTCTGACCCGAGAGACTGGTGACGATGTCGCCCGGCTTGTTGGCTGCACCGTCGGGCAGATTCTCGGTGGCCGGCACCACGCCGATCAGATGGAGCGGCAGATCGAGCTCGCAGACCGCGCGCAGTGCGCCCATGACCGCCGCGCCGCCGGCCATGTCGTATTTCATCTCGTCCATCTCGGCGGCGGGCTTGAGCGAGATGCCGCCGGCATCGAAGGTCAGTCCCTTGCCGACCAGGACCAGGGGTTTGGTCTCCTGGGGCGCGCCGCGATAGTGCATGACGATCAGTTTAGGCGGCTGCCTGCTACCGCGCGCGACCGAGAGCAGGGCGCCCATACCCAGCTCGGCCATCTGGGCCTCGTCCAGCACCTCGACCTCGAGCCGGGGATACTGCTCGGCGAGCGCGTACGCCTGCTCGGCCAGATAGCTAGGGGTACAAAGGTTACCGGGCAGATTGCCGAGCTCGCGCGCCAGCCGGATGCCCTCGGCCATCGCCCGGCCGTGACGCAGTGCGCGTTCAGCGTCGGCGGTCTCGGACTTCTTGCCGAGCCAGAGGTTCAGACGCTTGAGCGGTGTCTTGGGGGCCTGCTTGTCCTCCTTGGTGCAGGTGTAGCGATAGGTTTTATCCTCGACCGTCACCACGACATCGCGCACACTGGTATAGAGATCAAGTGCCTTAGGTAGGGTCTCAGGGAGCGCCAGGGTTGCCTCACTGGCACCGCTCTGCTGCAACAGGCTCGCGGCCGCTGCGAGCGCCTGGCGATAATGGCTGCGGGTAAACTCCTTTTTCTTGCCCAGCCCGACCAGGAGCACGCGCTCGGCGGCCACACCGGGCAGGTCGTAGAGCAGCAGCGTCTGGCCGGCCTCGCCCTCGATGTCGCCCTTTTTGAGCAACCGGCTCAACTGTCCGTCACTGGCCGCGTCGATCCGCTCGGCTGGGGCCGAGCGCTTGCGTTTCTCGAAGATCCCGAGTATCAGACAGGGGGGTCTTGTGGGTTGCGAGATCGCCGGTCTTGATCTTGAACTCCATCGTCTGCTCCTTACAGGCTCAGTGGCGAGGCCAAGGGTCAGAGTTTACAGAAAATGACGCCGGTGCGTCGTCCGTTTCGCCCCAAAACAATCAACCTGGACAGGGTTACATGCCGATTCTGGATCGTTATCTGGCCTGGGTGGTGATGAGCAGTACCCTGCTGACGCTCGGCGCTCTGCTGCCCTTGATGGGGGTCTTCATCCTGTCGGATGAGCTCGACGCCATAGGCACCGAGCGTTACGGCCTGACCGAGGCCATCGTGTTTACGCTCCTGAGCCTGCCGCGCTATCTCTATCAGATCTTCCCAATCGCGACCCTGATCGGCGCGCTCATTGGCCTGGGCACCCTGGCCAGTCGCTCGGAGCTGGTCGCCATGCGTGCCGCCGGCGTCTCGGTCGGGCGTCTGGTGCGTGCGGCCCTGCTGGGTGGGTTGGTACTGGCGGCCGTCGCCGTGGTGCTTGGCGAACTGGTCGCGCCCATTGCCGAACAGCGCGGTCTCGAACTGCGGCGTCTGGCGCTCTCGGGTGAGGCGGCCCAGTTGACGCCCTATGGTTTCTGGGCCATCGACGATGGGGCCTATGTCAACATCCGCGAGATCCGTTCCGGAACCAGTCTGCGCGACATCGACATCTATCGGGTGGATACCGCCAAGGGCACACTGGAGGCGAGCCATGCCGAGTGGGCTCGTTATGAGGATGGACGCTGGGTGCTGGAGGGGATCGCCATCAGCCGGGTCGATGGTGAGGGAGTCGGCGTCGAGCGTGTCGAGCGCGCCGAGTGGGATTCGCTGCTCGATCCGGGCCTGCTCAGGGTGGTGGTGGCCGATCCGCGCGCCTTGCCGGTGTGGGGCCTTTACAAGTACATCCGGTTCATGTCGGTCAACAAGCAGGACGCCAGCGCCTACGAGATCGCCTTCTGGGGCAAGGTGCTGCATCCGGTGTTGACCCTCTCGATGATCCTGATCGCCATCCCGCTGCTGCTCGGCTCCTCGCGCAGCAACGGCATGGGACGGCGGATGCTGGCCGGTATCTTGGTCGGGCTGGTCTACTATCTGGTCAGCCGTACCTTCGCCTATCTGGCGCTCCTGTTTGGGATGAATGCCTTCCTGGCCGCCGCTGCCACGCCCATGCTCTTCATCGGCACGGCCATGCTCCTGCTCAGGCGGGTGGGTTGACCCTATGACAGGCGCACTCAGGCGTCCTTCGGCAGCAGCACGACCCGGGTATTGGATTTGCTGTCGTGCCAGGCCAGACCCTGGCGGTTGAACAGGCTCCACCATAGCCCCAGGCCCGCTGGCAGTAGGCTCAGGATCGACCAGAAGAAACGCTTGACGGCGGCATTGAAACTGACCGCTGTGCCATCCTGAGCGATGACCTTGAGACGCCAGGCCTTCATGCCCAGGGTCTGACCGCCGTGGGTCCAGAAATAGACATAGAAGCCACAGGCAACCAACAGCAGATAGATCCGTTCAAGCAACAGGTGGTGTTTGTGCAACTCTTCGCCGGTGATGACGCCGTAGGGGACGACGACCAGGCCGACGGCGACCATCAATACGGCGATGAGCAGCAACAGGTCATAGAGAAAGGCAGCGATCCGGCGGAAAATAGAGGGTTTCTGGGCGTGCGAGAGGTCAAATGACATGGTCTTCAGTGTGGGTCCACAGGGTTGGAGTGAATTGGCCCTGGGCGAGGCCGCCAGGGCCGATCGGATCGCGTCCGGAATGCGACTGACGAACGTCACCGCCGACGCGGTTCAGAGATGAGTATTAAACCATTTCTCTTCCGGCTTTTGCGACGGGTACCCATGCCCTGGATCGCGATCGTCGTGGGACTGGCCACGGGCATCGTCGTCTGGACCCTGCTCGATCAGATCCAGAGCCGGCAGGTCGATAAGATTTTCGACCAGGAGCTCCAGGTCCAGCTCGACTTGCGCGCGCGCGAGAGTCTGATTCGTTTCGACCGCTATCTCGCCGGCTATGCGGCCACCACACGCCTGCTGGCCAATTACCACAGGCTCTCTGAATATCTCGATCCGCTATTTTGGTCGGACGACGAGGCGATCGATCCGGTTGTCTATAAGGACTTCCGTCCGCCGTGGCTGCCGGACTTTTTCGAGCGCGACGCGCTCATGTCGCCCAGCCATGTGCTCCTGACCGACGCTCAGGGTCGGGTGCGCGAGCGCTTTCAGGCCGGGGCCGACCCCCTGCCCTCCAAACTGACCGATCAAGTGCCGCTTCAGTGGCTTGACCGTCATGAGATCCGCACCGTCATCGAACGTCTCGGTGAGCGGCTCCATCTGATCGTCAGCGATGCGGTCGAGGACGCGGGCGGCGATCAAATCGGCTATTTGGTGGTGCTGGTTCCGGTCGATGCGGCCTTCCTCTCTGCCTCGCAACGTGGGGTCGACGCCGAGCGCGCTTCGGTGGCCTTGGTCGACGGCGAGGATCAACGTCTGCTTGCGAGTCTCGATCCCGGGCTCATCCCCATCGGCTCGCTCCTGAGCGACTGGAGCAAAACCCATGTCGTCACTTCGCAGCCGCTGCCCGAATACCTGATGTCGGACTCCAATCTGCTGTTCGCCACCTTGGTCCCACAAGCGCGCGTGGAGCGGATGTCGCGTCATGTGCGTATCTTCGAGCGCCGCCAGCGCTTCTTTGCCGCCGCCGTATTCGTGATCGTCTTCACTGGCCTGATCTATCTGGTCTCGGCGCGTCTGAACAAGGTGCTCAAGCGCATGACGCGCTTCTCCCAGCGCGCGCTCGGCATCCCGGAGCCGGGTTTTCAGCGCGCCGGCAACCAGCTGATGCTGCTGGAGGACTGGATCCAGCAGTTCACCCAGTTGGTGCTCAAGGCGCGCGAGGAGATGAGCCGGCGCCATCAGGCCGAAATGCGCGAGAGTGAGGCGCTCAAGGCGGCGATGATGGAGGCCTCGCTCGATGCCATCGTCACCCTCGATCACAGTGGGCGGGTGATTGAATACAATCCGTCCGCCGAGCGGTTGTTCGGACTGGGACGACCCTTCGCCCTGGGCGCCGTCTTCGCCGAACGTTTCCTGCCCGATCTGGCCCGGCCTGCCTTCAAGCGCCTGCTCGACCGCTCGCGCCATCGTCAGCGCGAGCCGCTTGGACGTGGCGAGCTGATCGCGCGGCGCGCCGACGGCACCGAGATCCCGGTCGAGATCTCGATCGCGCCCATCGAACGGGTCGACGAGCGTTTCTTTACGCTGTACATCCACGACATCACCAGCCGCAAGCAGGCCGAGCAGGAGATCAAGAGCCTGGCGCGCCTCGCCAGCGAGAGCCCGCATCCAATCCTGCGCGTCAGCGCCGCCGGACAGATCGTCTATGCCAACAACGCCAGCCGTCCGCTGTTGCGCGCCTGGGCCGTGGAACCCGGTGAACCATTGCCCGCGGACTGGGGTGCGGCGGTCGCGGCCGCCCTGGAGACCGCACAGCCGCTTGAGCGCGAACTAGAGGTCGGCGGACAGGTCTATTCGCTTCTGTTGGCACCGATCCGCGATCTCGGTTATGTCAACCTCTATGCACGCGACATCACCGCCGTGCGCCGCGCCGAGCAGGAGTCGCGTCAGCACCAGGCCGAGCTGGTTCATGTCTGCCGGCTGAGCACCATGGGTGAGGTCGCCACCGGCATGGCGCACGAGCTCAATCAGCCGCTCTCGGCCATCGTCAACTATGCCAACGGCTGTGTGCGTCGGTTGCAGGGCGGTCAGGGTCGGCCAGAGGAGCTGATCGAGGCCCTGAACCAGATCACAGCCCAGGCCCAACGCGCCGGTGAGATCATCAAGCGTCTGCGCGCCCTGGTCGGCAAGCAGCCGCCCGCCTGCACCGAGGCCGATCTCAATCATCTGGTACGCGAGGTCTGTTCATTCCTGGAGTTCGAAATCAATCGGGTCGGGGCCATGGTTGAGCTGGAACTGAGTCCCTTGGCGATCCCGGTCTGTGTCGATCCAGTCCAGATCGAACAGGTGCTGCTCAATCTGGTCGGCAACGCACTCGATGCGCTGGAGGAACAGTCGGAATCAGAGCGTCGGCTGTGGATCCGGACCGAGATCGAAGGCGACTGGGCGCATGTGGCCGTCGCCGATAGTGGTCCGGGGATCGAGCCTGGTTACCTGAAGCGTCTCTTCGACCCCTTCTTCACCACCAAGGAAGGGGGCATGGGGATGGGACTGGCCATCAGCCAGACCATCGTTGAGAATCATGAGGGACGGATCTGGGCCGAGTCCGTGATGGGGCAAGGCTCAACCTTTCATCTGCGCCTGCCGCTGGCGTCGTCCATCCGCGAGGACCTGGGCGCGCCGGACGTCATGCTGGAAACCACATCGATAACATGACTGCCGAAGCCACTGTATTCATCGTCGATGATGACCAAGCCATGCGTACCTCGCTACAATGGCTGATCGAATCGACCGGGATGTCGGTCAAGACCTATGACTCGGCCGATGCCTTCCTGGCTGACTATTACCCTGGACGCGCCGGCTGTCTGCTGCTGGACGTGCGCATGCCGGGCATGAGCGGCCTGGAGTTGCAGGCCCATCTGGCGCGCGAGGGGTTCCGGATCCCCGTCATCCTCATCACCGGCCATGGTGATGTGGCCATGGCGGTGCGCGCCATGAAGGCCGGGGCCCTGGACTTCATCGAAAAGCCGTTCCACGACGAGGATCTGTTGCGTAGTCTCCGCAACGCACTGGACTATGATCGGAAGACGCGCGCCAATCGTCTGGTGCGTGCCGACATCGCACGGCGTCTGGCCGAGTTGACGCCGCGCGAGCATGAGGTCATGGCCATGGTGACGGACGGCAAGTCGAACAAGGAGATCGCCGCCGCGCTCGGGGTGAGCACCAAGACGGTCGAGGCCCACCGGGCACGGGTGATGGAGAAGATGCGCGCCGAGTCGCTGGCCGAGCTGGTGCGCATGGCGCTGATCGCGGCCCCGGAGACCTTGCCATGACCCCCTATCATCCGATCGGCGTCTTTGACTCGGGTCTGGGGGGATTGACCGTACTGCGCGAGATCCGTCGTCTGTTGCCGAGCGAAGATCTTCTCTATGTGGCCGACTCGGCCCATGCGCCCTATGGCGACAAGTCCGTGGCCTTTATCGAGTCACGCGCCATTGCCATTGCCGAGTTCCTGCTCGAACACGGCGCCAAGGCAATCGTGGTCGCCTGCAACACCGCCACCAGCGCCGCCGCCCAGCTGTTGCGTACTCGGTACAGTGTCCCTCTGATCGCCATGGAGCCGGCCGTTAAACCGGCGGTCGAACGCACGCGCTCGGGCGTAGTGGCCGTGCTGGCCACGCGCCAGACGCTTGCCAGTCACAACTTCTCGCGGCTGCTCGGGCGACTCGAAACCCAGGCTGAGATCCTGTTACAGCCCTGTCCAGGTCTGGTCGAGCGGGTCGAGGCCGGTGATCTGACGGGGGCGGCGACGCGCGATCTGTTGCGCACCTATCTAGAACCTGTGCTCGCTCGCGGGGCTGATACCCTGGTTTTGGGCTGCACCCACTATCCGCTGCTGACCCCCTTGATCCGCGAGCTGACCGGGCCGGACGTGCTCATTCTGGACTCGGGCATGGCCGTCGCGCGCCAGGTACGCCGCCGATTGAGTGAGGTCGAGCTGCTGGCCCCGGAGGCGCGGGCTGGACGCGAGCGCTTCTGGACCAGCGCGCACCCGGCCAGGATGCATGCCTTTATGGCCAGACTCTGGGGGGGAGAGGTCGAACTCGCGCACTGGGTCGAGTCGGAAACCGAGGGTGGCCGGAGATCTCCCTTCGCCCTGGCGCTGGAGCCGATCTGATCCCAGGTGTTGTATGCCACCCGCCATCATTCCGCGCGTCGTTCGTTGCGTTCGGACGGAATGAGCGTCGGGACGCGCGGATCGATCCCTTCCAGCATGAACACAAACGCCAATACCTCGGCGACGGCTACATAGAGCGCGCGCGGGATCTCGGCCCCAAGCGGGATCTGTGCCAGGGCCTCAACGAGCACCGGATCGGCATGCAGTGGGATGTCGTGCTCCTCGGCGATCTTGAGGATCTGCTCGGCGGTCAGGCCGGTTCCGGTGGCGGTGACGCGCGGGGCATTCTTGCGGTCCCAAGAAAGCGCAACCGCCTTGGCGGTCTTGGGTGCGGGATCCTTGGGTAGCCGGCTCACGCCTGTTCTCGCACCAGTGAATCGGTAAAGGGCGGGGCAGGCCGTTCGAGTGGGCGATATCCGGCCTGGAGGCTCGCAACCTGGATCTCATGTGCCTCCAGACGCCTGCGCAAGTCGCTTAGGTGCTGCCTGATCTGGCTAGCGCCATCCACATGTCCAGACTGAAAACTGGCATTGAGGCGTTCGTGGCGGAGTGTCAGCCAGATGTTCAGTGGACCGAGCCTGGGCAGATCAAGCCGCAGGCACAGGCTCCAGGTCTCATGTTGGTTGGCTTCGCCTGACTGTTGGCGCCGAATGTCGACCTCCAGGGCCTGGAGTCCGCTCGGCGTCCGGAAGGGAATTTCCAACGCCCATTGGGTCTGATTCCCAGGGCCTTCGAGCGACTGGAGCTGTTTGGTCACGACCTGCTTGATCATGCCTTCCACCTCGCGCGCGAGGCCTGCCGTGCGCGGGTGAGGCTGCTCGAGGCGGCGCGCCTCAGCCGACTGTTCGCTGTCGGGGTTGGACGGTGGTCCTGAATCCGGGGCATCCAGGTCGCGTATGCGTGTTCCGTGTGGCCTGGGTGTTCCCTCGGGGCTTGAAGGCGTGTTTCCGGTTGAGGCACCTGCGGGCTCAGGCCGTACACCGGGTTGGGGGCGTGGCTGTGGGGTAGGAGGTGGCGCGTTGGCTCGCTGTTCGCCGGCTGGATGACTCGTGGGTGACGCGCTCGGTGGAGTCACTGTCTGGACACGCAGACGCTGGGCGAGCATGAGCAACTGGGCCTTGAGATCCAGCTTTAGCTCGCTCGACCAGGCCGGATCCATCGCGGTCCGTGCCAGCAACGCCTCCAGCCAGAGTCCGGAGCGACTGACGGCGGTCAACAGTCGTTCGGGGTCGGTAAGATCGGTGGCGCTGACCAGGTGGTCAATCAAGGTGGTAACGGCATGCTGGATCTGAATGGGGCCCGTCGTCTCCTCGGGTGGCGGTGCCGGCGGCATCAAGGGCTTTGGAACCACAGCCTGATCGGGCCCGATCGCTCTTGCCAGTTGGGCTTTGATGTTCTCCAGGGTGGCGGCAAGCGGACGGGATTCGGGCCAGTACTGCCTGAACTGCTGCCTGAGCCATTCACGCGAGCCGGCCAAGGCCGTTGGGTTCGAACCTGTTGTGGGTACCGAACGATCCGCCGGTGGAAGGAGCTTCAGGATGAGCGTCGAACCCGTGGCGACGACCTCGGCGCGCAGGGGTGGCGGTGTACCGGCCGCCGTCCCTTCGCCGCTGGTGGCCTGGAGCGCCTTCGCCGGCAGGGCGGCGGTCAATTGCACACGGACGTCATTGGTCCAGGTCGCCGATCCCACGAGCGGACGCAATTGCGCTTCGATCAGGTCTGGGCCGAGGGATCGGGTTGGAATGAGCTCGACCTGCATCCCAACCTGGAGTCGGGCGATCAGTTCGCTTGCAACAGCGGACTGCACTCGCCTACCGATAACCGTGGCGGTTGCAGCGACACCGGACGGCTGGAGGCCAAGGGGTTCGCTCATGGGCACCCCGAGTCTCTCATGCCTGACTGAGGGTGCGTCCGCGCCGACCACCCGTAGCGGTCCGGCCCCGTGGATCATAGGTGGTTGTACTGGCGTCCTCGCCCTTGAGCAGATGTAGCATCATGGCCACGCGCCGCTGGTCACGTTCGATCAGACGCGCATTCTCGGCGTTGAGTCGGTTACAACGGCGGGTGTGTTCGAGCAGGGTCGACCAGCGTGCCCCAAGCTGGCCGGCCTGGTCGTGCTTCTGGAGGAATTGCTCGATACCTGCGGGTGTGAAGCCAAAGCCAGCGGCCTCGACCCAGTATTTCTGCTGGACGGTCTCGTTCTCCAGACGAACCAAGATCTCTCGCTTCGAATCGACGACCCGCTGGAGATGATCGGGATCCCTGGACTCGATCGCCTGCAGTTCCTCCAGCATCAGTTCCTCAAGACGGCGCATGCACTCGAGGGCGCGATCCAGCGAGACGGCGAAGTCCTTTGGATCATCCGCGTGCGCGCCTGGAGCGGGCGTATCCTGGGTGCTCAAGCGAAAGCCCCCTCGAACTCGAGCATCCGCCGGGCCAGACGCTGGCTGTCGATCTCGTAGCGCCCCTCGGCGAGGGCTGCTTTGATCTCGGCGACGCGCACACTGTTGAAGGGCGGATCCTGGGCGCCACCGCGCACGGCGCTCAGGGTCTTGGCGGTCTCGGTGAGTGTCACGGATTCGCCCACCGCGCCCTTGGGACTGGTCAAGGTCGGTTCCGACGCCGAGGGGGTGCTACCGCGCGGCTTGCTCCCGGCGGACGGTCCGTCGGTACGCAGGTTGTTTCCAATAGGAAGCTTGATATCCATGGGCTGGATCCTGGGTCGATTGGGACACGCCTATGAATATCGGCGATTGGGCGGAAAACTGTAGTGCATGGCGGTGTCTTTGTTGTCGTTCGGAGGCGCTCATGTGCCATCATAAACCGACACGTACTGCGCCGGAAGGCTCGACATAGCCCTCGACGACACGTTTCGATGAGCTGTTGCGCACCCGGATGCGCGCGCCCTCGCCGCCGTCTTCCAGGGCAATGCCCTTCATGCGCACGACTAGGCCGGGACGCGCCGAGAAGAGCGTCACCTCCTGGCCACGTTTGACGACTCGTCGCTGGGTGACATGGGCGCTGGTGAGCACCTGACCGGGAACCAGGTGCCGGCGCGAGGTCATCCCAACCACGGCCTCAGGTTCGGTGAAATAACCATTGGTGAGTCCCGAGACCGCTTGACGCTCCAGGCGAATGTCCTCGGGCTGAATCACCTGCTGGCGCGCGATCGGGCGGTCGACGACTAAGACCTCGGCATGGCGTTCGATCCGTGCTGGGATGAACACCGACCAGCTCACGGGATCGGAACAGCGGACGTTGATGGTGGTCTGGCCTTCGGTGCGCGCCCCTGGGGCGAACTGGGCAGTCGGTGGATGGGCACAGCGTGTCAGTTGCAAGCGGCTGTCGAGTTGGCCGATCTCGATCTCAACCTCCTGACCGTCTGCCGCCTTGATCATGGTCGCAGCAAATTGACGTGCCGTGTTTAGGATGCGCGTGATGGATTCGCTCTCGGAGGCCAGTGTCGGCTGGCAGAATCCAGCGGCGAGCAGCGCGTACCCGAGTAGGCACGGTAGGTGCACCCGTGTCGGATTTGAGTGTTTGGTCGTCCTGAGCGTTGTCGCTGTCATGATTTCGACTCCTCGCATGGCATATTTGACTGAAATCATGCATGAAATGCGCCGCCTCGATCTGGTCGCTTGGCGGACAAAGGGTTACCGTTCAGGGTACGTCGAGCCGCTCCCTGACTGCTACACTGGCCACCAGTGCGCCTGGACGAGATCTTGTCGTGTGACAATCAAGAGGGTGTGGTTGAGATGAGCCAATTTATCGATGACATCGATCAGCGGACCCGCCTGGTCGGGCAGAACCGCATGGAGCTATTGCTGTTTTATCTCGGTGGTCAGCAGATCTTCGGCATCAACGTCTTCAAGGTCCGGGAGGTCATCGCCAAGCCGACCCTGAGGCATCTTCCAGGCTCCAGCCCCATGGTCTGCGGCGTGGCCAACATCCGCGGGCGCACGGTCTCGGTGATCGATCTGGCGCGTGCCATCGGCTTTGATCCCATGCCGGTCGATCAAAACAACGACGCCAAGGTGATTGTGACCGAGTTTAACCGCTCGGTGCAGGGATTCTGGGTCTCGGCGGTCGACCGTATCGTCAATCTCAATTGGGAGACGATCAAACCGCCGCCGCGCGGCACCGAGCGTGAGAGCTATCTGGTCGCCGTCACCGAGGTGGATGGCCATCTGGTCGAGATCATCGACGTCGAGCGGGTCTTTGCGCAGATCAACAACCTGAACCTCGATGTCTCAGGCGAGATCCAGACCCTGGCCAAGCAAGTGCCGCATGACAGACACATCCTGATCGTGGATGACTCACTCGTGGCGCGCAAGCAGATCGAGCGCTCGATTAGCGAGCTGGGATTTCGAACCGAGAGCCGCGCCGACGGCAAGGCGGCACTCGAATATCTGGAGGAGCTGGCCGCCGCCGACCGGGTCAAAGACTCGATCGAGCTGGTGATCACTGACATCGAGATGCCGCGCATGGACGGCTATACCCTGACCCGCAAGATCCGCGAAAATGCCAAGCTCAAGGATCTGTGCGTCATTCTGCATTCCTCACTGAGCGGTCAGTTCAATATTGATATGGTCAAGCGTGCTGGTGCCAATGACTTCCTGGCCAAGTTTGATCCGGACGAGCTGGGCGCGACCGTGCTCAAATATGCGCGTCATTCCTGATGATGGGGGCCATGTGTGATTGACGCGCAGGATTACGCCGAATTCGCTCGCTTCTTGTCGGACTGCTGCGGCCTGGTGCTGGGCGAGAATCGTCAGTATCTCGTCGCCAGCCGGCTGTCGCGTCTGCTCGGTGAGTTCGGGTACAGCAAGGTCGAGGATCTATTGCGGGCATTGCGCCAGTCTGGCGATCCGACGCTCAAGTCGCGCGTCATCGACGCCATGACCACCAACGAGACCTCCTGGTTTCGGGACGGTTATCCGTTTGAGATCCTGCGCCACACACTGTTGCCGGAACTGGAGGCGCGCAAGAAACCCATCCGCATCTGGTCGGCGGCCTGCTCCAGCGGTCAGGAGCCCTACAGCATCGCCATGGTGGTCGCCGAGTGGGAGGCGAGCTTTCCGCCCAAGTCCTCGCCGGTCAGTATCCTGGCCACGGATCTGTCCGAGAGCGTTCTGGCTGAGGCACGCAACGGTGTCTATGACGGCCTGAGTATCGTGCGCGGTCTGACGCCCGAGCGGCGTCAGAAATACTTCGACACGGTCGAGAACGGCCATCGGATCAAGCCCGAGATCCAGCGCCGGGTCCGTTTCCAGAAGCTCAATCTCATGGATTCCTTCGCCGCGCTCGGCAAGTTCGAGATCATCTTCTGTCGTAATGTCCTGATCTATTTCTCCGCCGACACCAAACGTCGGATCTTTGACGCACTGGCCCGCCAGATGGACCCCGGTGGCTATCTCTTTGTCGGCGCCTCCGAGTCAGTGAGTTCCTATACCGACGCCTTCGAGATTGTCCGCACCCCGCAAGGCAGTCTGCTGCGCCGTCGCGCCTGACGCCTTGCGTTGGCCTGGCTCAGGGAAGGGTGTCATTTCCACACGCCAAGTGAAGCCCGTGAAGAAGGGTCCTCCAATCGGCTGGCATGTCGGTTGCATTTTATCAAGCAACCTGAGTTGCGGATGCCGAAACCATGAGTCTCTCGCTCGACAAAGCCTTTGGAGTCCTGCCCTCGGCGGTGCTCATTAAGGCCCGTCGTGCCGAGCTTCTAGCCTCCAATCTCGCCAACGTTGATACGCCGAATTACAAGGCGCGTGACTTTCATTTCACCGAGGTGCTGGCCGAGGTCGAGGGGATGACCAATCGTCTAAAACTGACGCGAACCCAACCCAATCATTTGACGAATGAGATCGATAAATCCAAGGCACTGAAGCCCGAGCTGCTCTATCGTATCCCGGCTCAGCCGTCATTGGATGGCAATACCGTTGATCCACAACTCGAGCGCGCGGCCTTCGCTGAGAACACCGTGCATTATCAAAGCACGCTTGAATTTCTCGATCGCCGGGTCGCGAGTCTACGCAAGGCCCTAAGTAAAGAGTGATGCCATGAGCGATCTGTTTCGTATCTTCAATACCTCGGCCTCTGCGCTGACGGCCCAGTCGGTACGGCTCAATACCGTGGCCTCTAACATGGCAAATGCCTCGACAACGGCCTCGAGCCCGGAGGCGACCTATCGTGGCAAGCAGGTGCTCTTTCAGACTGTGATCGATCAGGAGGATCCGAATGGTGTTGCCATGCCGGTGCGGGTCGCAGGAATCGTCGATAGCGAGTGTGAACCGATTCCAACTTATGAACCCAATCATCCACATGCCAATAAAGATGGCTATGTGTTTCGACCGGCGATCAATGTCGTCGAGGAGATGGCCAACATGATGTCGGCCTCGCGCAGCTACGAGGCCAATGTCGAGGTACTGACGACCACGCGCGCCCTGTTACAGCGGACCCTGCAGGTGGGTCAGAGCTGATTCCGCATTGATCTGTATTTTTTTAGGAGCGGCCATCATGACAGAAGTGAGTACTGATTATTTGAGCGGACTCGGCTTGACTGCCTATTCGCCAAAATCGAGCGTTCAAGGTGATAATGAACTTGGTCAAGAAGATTTTCTCAGGCTTTTGACTACCCAGCTAACGACCCAAGACCCGACCAATCCAGTCAAAAACGAGGACTTCGTTGCACAGATGGCCCAGTTTTCGACCCTGACTGGTATTCAGGATCTGACGAGTTCATTCAAGTCTCTGTCACAGACACTATTGCAGGGCCAGGCTTTAGAAGCGGCCTCATTGGTAGGTAAAAGTGTGCTAGTTCCATCTAACAAGATGGAGTTATCTGAGGGACAGGGCGTAAGCGGTGCGGTAGAGCTATCGAGTTCTGCGACTCAGACAAGGGTCGATATCTACAATGCGAGTGGTCAGCTGGTCCGTACTCTGGATTTGGGCACATTGAATTCTGGTCTTCAAGAGTTTAATTGGGATGGCAAGCTAGCCAATGGTTCTAAAGCCCCAGCCGGCCAGTATGAATTCAGGGTCAGTGCACAGATCAACGGTGTGACTGAGGCCTTGACCCCTTATCTCAATGGCCAAGTCAGGAGTGTTTCGGCCGAGAGCTCGGATACAGGATTGACCCTCAGCGTTCAGGGGATCGGGACAGTTTCGTTTTCGGATGTCCTGCGTGTCAGTTGATGAGGCGATAATTGTTTGAGCTTTTCCAGGAGATGACATCATGTCTTTCAGTATCGGCTTGAGCGGTCTGCGTGCAGCCGCCAAGGATCTTGAGGTTACGGGTAACAATATCGCCAACTCGTCGACCATTGGTTTCAAAAAATCACGTGCCGAGTTTGCCGATATTTATGCGTCATCCTTTGGTACCTGTGTCAATCAAGCAGCCGTGGGTGTCCGTTTGGCAGCCGTCACTCAACAGTTTTCGCAGGGAAGTATTCAGCTGACTGGAAACACACTGGATCTGGCGATCAATGGTGAAGGGTTTTTTGTGTTGCGTAATGAGTCAGGTCAGGATGAAATGGTCTATACGCGCAACGGTACCTTTCAAGTCGATCGTGATGGATATGTCGTCAGCTCTGCTGGGAAACGACTGCAGGTCTATCCGCCTCAGATCCCAAAAAGCAATATCGCTGCGTTCAATTCTGGTCAGCTCGAGGATCTCCAGTTGCCTCTGGACAACATAGCTGCCAAGGCCACTGGGTCTGTCGACATCAATTTTAATCTAAATGCCGACGAGGAAATCATCACTGAAATTGGTGGACCAGAATTTGCTTGGCCAGAAGAACTTCCTAATACGCTTCCAGATCCTGAATCCTATAATTGGTCGACGACCTATCAGGTCTATGATTCGCTGGGTTCTCCGCGTGATGTGACGATGTATTTCGTCAAGACTGGTCCTTTGACCTGGCAGGTTCACGTCGGTATGTATGATGTCAATAATGCAACCCCTCCGAATCCACCCATGATGATCGATGCGACCGGAACCGGAGGACCGATCGAGATCGTGTTCAAGACGGATGGAACCCTGAGCACTGTCAATGGCGCCGAGGTTCCTTCTGCGGATGCCGTTATCCCGATCAGTATGCCGGCATTCGAAGATAATGGGGCCGATGCCCTGGTAGCCTCGATCAAATTGGACAAAGCCACCCAATTTTCCGCTTCGAAAAACTCGGTCATCGATCTAACGCAAGATGGTTATTCATCAGGAACCCTGAGCGGCTTTGATGTCGACACCAGTGGCATCGTGTTTGCGCGTTACTCGAATGGACAATCGCATATTTTGGGTCAAGTGGCGATGGCGAATTTCAAAAATCCCCAAGGTCTGGCCAAGCTTGGCGATAATAACTGGGCACAAAGCTATGGTTCGGGTCAGCCTGTCTATGGGGCAGCAGGTGAGGGGCGACTCGGTTCCATCCAATCTTGCGCACTCGAAAACTCGAATGTCGATCTCACCGAAGAACTGGTCAATATGATCACGGCGCAGCGCAATTACGAAGCGAACGCCAAGACCATCTCGACAGCGGATCAGATGACCCAGACTATCCTCAACCTGCGTTAAACGACGCACCGACCGGAGGCTGATCCATGGACCGTTTTCTCTATCTCGCGATGTCGGGTGCCAAGGAAACGGCCTATGCCCAATCGATCAACAATGCCAACCTGGCCAATGCCAACACCACGGGTTTTCGTCAGGCACTGGCCTATGCCTATACCGCCCCGGTGCGCGGACCGGTCTACGACTCGCGCGATTATGTGCAGGTGGGCAATCAGGTCATCGACTTCTGTCCCGGCACGCTCCAGGCCACGGGACGGGATCTCGACGTCGCCATCCAGGACCAAGGCTTTTTGGTGGTCCAGACCGAGGACGGCGGTGAGGCCTACACCCGGGCCGGTAATCTACATCGCGACGCCGCGGGGGTGCTGCGCGATGCGCGCGGACTGGCGGTGCTCGGCGAGGGTGGTCCGATCACGATCCCGGATTACGAGCGCCTGACCATAGGGGCGGATGGCACCATCACCATCCAGCCGGCGGGGGCCGCGGCCAATGCCTTGGTGGTGGTCGATCGGTTGCGTCTGGTCAATCCGGACACCCAAACCCTGAGACGGGGTGAAGACGGATTGATCCGCTCGCAGGATGGTCAGGCGGCAGTGCCGGATGCCGGGGTGCGGGTCGTGAGTGGGATGCTGGAGACGAGCAACGTCAATACCGTGGCCTGTCTGACGCGCATGATCGAGCTTTCGCGCACCTTCGAAACCCAGATCAAAATGATGGAGACCGCCAACAGCAATGAGAAGACCCACAATCGCCTACTGGCGGTTAGCTGAACCTGGCGGACCCTTTGGGAGTGGATCATGAATCAAGCGCTTTGGATCGCCAAGACCGGACTCGACGCCCAGCAGACGCGCATGTCCGTGGTATCCAACAATCTGGCCAACGTCAATACCACGGGCTTCAAGAAGGGGCGCGCCGTGTTCGAGGACCTGATCTATCACAGCTGCCGCCCGCCGGGCACCCAGACGACCCAGACGACCCAGCTCCCCTCGGGACTGACGGTCGGGACGGGTGTGCGCACCGTGGCGACGCAGAAGCTGTTCGCCCAGGGGAGCTTCGTCGAGACCGGGAATCCGCTGGACCTCGCCATCGAGGGTCAAGGGTTTTTTCAGATCCTGATGCCGAATGGTGAGATCGGCTATACCCGGGATGGTAGTTTTCAGCTCAATGCCAACGGCGAGATCGTCACCTCCAGCGGTTATGCCTTGCAACCCGGTCTCACGGTCCCAGAGAACGCCGAGAGTATCACCATCGGTAAGGATGGCACGGTCTCGGTCAAGCTCCCGGGCGCGACCGAGGCAACCGAATTGGGCCAGATCCAGCTGGCCAATTTCATCAATCCAGCCGGTTTGCAACCGCTCGGCGAGAATCTCTACAAGGAGACGACCGCCTCGGGGGCGCCACAGCAGTCCAATCCAGGCGAGAATGGATTCGGGAGCCTGGTGCAGTGCTCGTTGGAGACCAGCAATGTCAACATGGCCGAGGAGCTGGTCAACATGATCGAGACCCAGCGGGCCTATGAGGTCAATTCAAAGGCCATCGCAGCGGCCGATGGGATGCTCCAGTTCGTCAATAACAATCTGGCACGTTAAATCAGGGTGATTGGTGCGATTTCTGCTTGCTTTGATGACGAATCGACCCTTGACGCCTCGAATCACGATCGCGTCCCAGCATCGATCACATCCGTCGAGTTGAGTCTCTGCGCGATCATGATCAGGTGCCATGGTTCAATCGGGAGTTGCTGAAATATCATGAAGACTTATCCGAAAACCCTGGGCAGTCTGCTGGCCGCCTTCGCACTCTCTGGTTGTGCCACGCTCAATCCGCCCAAGCCAGGTGATTCACCTGAATATCAGCCGATCGCCCCCCTGGAGCCGCGTCCAGCGGCCTTGAACAACGGGGCGATCTTTCAACCGACCTTAGGCTCAAGCCTGTTCGAAGACCACAAGGCCCATCGGGTTGGCGATCTGGTGACCGTGGTGCTGAGCGAAAAGACCGATGCCAAGAAGTCGTCGGCGACCTCGACCGCCAAGGATTCGAGCGCCGAGATGGACTTCGGCAATGTCACGATCGCCGGCAAGACGCTACTTCCGGACGCCCAAGCCCAGTTGCTCGGGCTTAAGAACAAGAATAAGCGCGCCTTCGACGGCTCGGGCAATTCCAGCCAAAGCAATCAATTCACGGGTGAGATTACGGTCACGGTCGCCGAGGTGCTACCCAACGGCAATCTGATCATCCAGGGCGAGAAATGGCTCGGGATCAATCAGGGCAACGAATACATCCGCCTGCGCGGCATCGTACGTCCCAGCGACATCACCCGCGACAACAAGGTCAAATCGACCCAGATCGCCAACGCCCAGATCTATTACGGCGGAACAGGTGTGCTACGCGACAGCAATACGGCAGGCTGGTTGACACGTTTCTTCAACAGCCCGATCTGGCCCATTTGACGAACACAGGGGATCTTCGATGAACAGCCTCCTGACACGCACACGCTCGATACTGTTGATGGCGGGTTGCCTGATCGCCGTGACCGCGCCCCTGGCCGGAAACGAGATCCAGCCACGCGAACTGAGCCAATTCGGCAACTGGAACGCAGGGGGGGTGGAACGCATCAAGGATCTGGCGAGCATCGTCGGCGTGCGCAACAACCAGTTGATCGGCTATGGTCTGGTCGTCGGACTGGACGGCACCGGAGATCAGGCGCCCTTCAGCACCCAGAGTCTCAAGAACATGCTCAACCAACTGGGGGTGACGCTGCCTGAAGGGGTCAATCCCCAGACCAAGAACCTGGCAGCCGTCATGGTGACCACCGATCTGCCTCCCTTCGCCAAACCAGGTCAGCGTTTGGATGTCACCGTCTCTTCGCTGGGCAATGCCAAGAGTCTGCGCGGCGGAACCCTGCTGATGACGCCGCTCAAGGGGGCCGATGGCCAGATCTATGCCATCGCCCAGGGCAATCTCACGGTCGGTGGCTTTGGGGCCGGTGGTGCCGACGGCAGCCGGATCACGGTGAATGTGCCGAGTGTGGGGCGGGTCCCGAATGGTGCCACGGTCGAGCGCGAGGTGCCGACCAGTTTCAATCAGGGCAGCTATCTCACGCTCAGCCTGCACCAGCCGGACTTCACCACTGCCTACCGCATGGCCGATGTCATCAACGCCAGCTTTGGCGAGGAACTCGCCCAGGCGCTTGATGGTTCCTCGGTCCAGGTGCGCGCGCCCAGCAATCCCAATCAACGCGTGACCTTCGTCTCCATGCTCGAGAACCTCACACTCGAGGCCGCCGAGCCGCCGGCACGGGTCGTGATCAACGCCCGGACCGGGACCGTGGTCATGGGGGCCGGGGTGACCGTGCGTCCAGCGGCCGTCACGCACGGCAACCTCACGGTCGCGATCGGCGAGAACCCAGCCGTCTCGCAACCGAACGCCCTGGCACAGGGACAGACGGCGGTCGTGCCGCAGAGCACTGTCGAGGTCAAACAGGACCAAAACCGCATGTTCCTCTTTGACCCAGGCACCGCGCTCGGCGACATCGTCGATGCGATCAACGAGGTCGGGGCGGCGCCCGGCGATCTGGTTGCCATCCTGGAGGCCCTACGCGAGGCCGGCGCACTACGTGCCGAGCTGGTCGTGATCTGAGACGGATATGCTCCCGACAGTCGCCTCATCACTGGGTTTGGCCACGAGTCAGTTGCCGATGGGCGGCTTGGTCGCGGACCCGAACACCTATCAGGGACTCTCGCGTCTGGTGCGTGACGGCGGCGCCGAGGGGTTGGAGGCCGCCGCGCGCGCCTTCGAGTCGCTGCTGATCGGGCAGATGCTCAAGCAGATGCGCTCGACCACCCTCGGTGGGGGGCTCTTCGACTCGAGCCAGACCCAGATCTATCAGGATCTCTACGATCAGCAGATCGCCACCGCCCTGAGCGAGGGTGAGGGCTTGGGTCTTCGCAAGGCGCTGTTGCGTCAGCTGGCGCCCGAATTGAGCGAGGAAGGGCGTGCCGAGCGCGATCCGGCCAGGCTGATGGTCCCGGAGCGTAACCCCCTGCTCAAGAGCTTCAAGCGACGCCAGGTCGAGGCAGCGATCGAAGAGACCGAGACCAAGTCGGTGGAGACGGCGGCAAGTCCATCCGAAACACCAGCCGGCACCACAATGACCACTGACCTGACGACCACGGAAGCCGGCGCCGGCCGTTCGGCCCCGCCCGTCAACAGCGGGGGGCGTTGGCCGCCGCGCAACGCCGATGAGTTCGTTGCCTATCTCAAGCCCTATGCCGAACAGGCCGCTGAGATCCTGGGCATGGACACCAGTGTCCTCTTGGCCCAGAGTGCGCTGGAGACCGGCTGGGGCCGGAACATCCCGCGCCGTGCCAATGGAGAGAGCAGCTTTAACCTCTTCGGCATCAAGGCCGATCGCAGCTGGCAGGGAGAGAGCGTCAGCGTGGGCACGCTCGAATATCGCAACGGTGTGGCGCAGCGCGAGCAAGCCAGGTTTCGCGCCTACGAGACCCCGGCCGACTCTTTCGTTGACTATGTTGCCTTCCTCAAGCGGAATCCGCGCTACGGCGAGGCGCTCAAGAGTCGCACCGGCGAAGAGTTCATCCGCGGACTGCAAAGGGCCGGTTATGCCACGGATCCGCGCTATGCCAGCAAGATCCTGGGTATTCGCGACCGCGTGCTTGCGATCATTGCAGCCATCGAGGCGCAAACCCAGAATGCGACTCAAGTTTCCGCCGCCCAGGCCGATACCCCTACCAAGGGTTGAGTCTGGTATTCCAACCAGTCATGGCCGAATCAAAACCACGGCGGGGTCATCATGAATCAACGACGAATGGGGTGAAGCCATGAGCGTCTTGGGAACCGGTCTCACCGGTCTGTTGGCGTTCCAGCGCGCCCTGGCGACGACCAGCCACAACATCGCCAATGCCGCCACCGAGGGTTACAGCCGCCAGCGGGTCGAATTCGCGACCAACAACCCGCAGCGGTTGGGGCCTGGCTATGTGGGGCAGGGCGTCCAGATCACAGGTATTCGACGGCTCCAGGACGATTGGCTCGAGGCCCAGCTGCGCACCAGCCTGAGCAGCAACGCCAATGCCACCACACGTGCCGACTTTGCCGAACGCATCGACAACCTTTTGGCCGATCAGAACACTGGGCTCGCGCCGACGCTTGAGAACTTCTTCGCCTCTGTGCAGGACGTGGCCAGTGACCCGACCGGGCTTCCGGCGCGCATGGTCATGCTCAATGAGGCCGCAACCTTGGAAGGACGCTTCGAGTCGATCAACGAGCGTCTGGCCGAACAGCGACGTCTGCTCAATGGACAGATCGGAACCGCCATCGAAGAGATCAACCAATACGCCAAATCCATCGCCGATCTCAATAAACAGATCGCAGCGCGATCCACGGCCGGATCTCCGCCCAATGACCTGCTCGACCGGCGCGACACCATCCTGGGCAAGCTGGCCGAAAAGGTCGATCTCTCGGTCAGCGCGCAAGACGATGGTTCCGTGAGTGTCTTTATCGGCAATGGACAGGCATTGGTGCTTGGTGCCAATGCCAGCGCGCTGACCTTCTCGAATCTGTCCGGCGATCCCGTCAACTGGGATGTCGGTCTGAGGACGACCACGAGCAGCAACACTCAGCCGATCAATATCAGCCGTTTCTTGACGGGCGGCGAGGTTGGCGGTCTGCTGGAGACGCGCACCAAGCTGCTCGACAAGGCGCAGAACGAGCTGGGGCTGACCGCGCTGAACCTGGCAACCCGCTTCAACGAACAGAACCGGCTCGGTCTGGATCTGAACGGCGAACTGGGCACCGATATCTTCGAGCTACCGAAGGTCGTGGTCAGATCGGTCATCGGCAATAGCGTCGATGCCATGCCGGGCGTGACGATCGGGGATGTCAGCCAGCTGACCCCCAGCGACTATCGTCTGCGACAGACAGAGAACGGATTCCAGCTGATACGCTTGCCCGAGAACACGACCGTGCCCTACGAGCTGGATGCCAACGACCCGAGCGTCCTGATTGCCGATGGTCTGCGCATCGATACCAAGGATATCGACGCGGCGGTCACAGGCGATGCCTGGCTGATCCAGCCGACGCGTTTCGCGGCCACCCACCTGAAGATGGCCATGATAGATCCGGCCAAGCTCGCCGCGAGCTCGGGTGCCCTGGCCGAGTCGCGCAACACGGGCGATGCCAGACCCGTCGCCCTGCGCATGAGCGAGACGGATCCGGCCACGCCTGAGACCTATCTGCCCGCCGCCGTGGTCGGCAATGCGACGGGAGACGGCTTTGTTCTGCTGACGCCGCGCTATGGCACGGAGGCCGGTTCCGCCAAGGTCGAATCATTCCGCGTGCTCGACACCAAGAACGCCGATCTGTCCACGCCCGTGTCTGTGACCTTCGACGCGGTCAAGAACCAGTTCGTGGTGGGCGAGGAGCGTTTCGCGCTCGACCCGACCGGGACCACCACCATCCGCGCCAACGGCTGGGAGTTGAAGATCCAGGGCAAGCCCAGCAATGGCACGGGCACGGTGGTCGATATCCAGGTCGATGACTTTCCGGTCGCGATGACCACGCCGCCCGTGACCACCATCACAGGTCCAGGATGGGAGATGGACATCCGCGGCACACCGGCGACGGGCGATCTGTTCACGGTCGAACTGAGCAAGGACCGACCGGGTGACAACCGCAACATGCTGGTGATGGCCGGCATCCAGGGCGAGCGCCTCATCCAGGGGCGCACCACCCTCCAGGGCGGCTACGACACCCTGCTTGCCGATGTCGGCACCCAGACGCGCCGCGCCCAGATCAGTCGTGATGCGAGCGCCGCCCTGCTGGAGTCGGCACAACAGCAACGCGAGGCGCTCTCGGGGGTCAATCTCGATGAAGAGGCGGCGAACATGCTGCGCTTCCAGCAGGCCTACCAGGCCGCCGCCCAGATAATCGCGACCTCTAATACCATGTTCGATACCCTGCTCAATGCGGTGCGTCGCTGAGGCACGCGCCCGGAGGATATGGGTCGATGCGAGTCTCAACCAATCAGATCTTCCAGTCGGGCCTCTCGGCCATGCAGAGCGCGCAGTCGAAGTTCAACAAGACCGGACTGCAATTGGCCACGGGCCGGCGCATCCTGACCCCAGCCGATGATCCGGGTGGCGCGACCCAGGCTGTGCAATTCAAGGCAGCCATCAAGAACACCGAGCAGTATCAGCGCAATGCCGACTATGCCAAGCCCAGGCTCGAATACGAAGAGGCGCAGTTGGTCGCGGTGACCAATCTCTTGCAGCGCGCGCGCGAACTCGTGGTCGCGAGCAACAACGACACCTACAACCCGGAAAACCGCAAGATCATCGCCAGCGAGATCCGTCAGCTCCGCTCCGACATCCTGGGGCTGGCCAACAGTCGGGAGGCCAATGGCGAATATCTGTTCGCAGGCACGCGCTCACAGCATCAACCCTTTGTCGTCGGCGACGACGGTCGCGTGACCTATGTCGGTGCCGAGGGGCCAGGGGCCGTCCGTGAGGTCGACATCAGCAGCAACCGGCGCATCGCCACTGGAGACACGGGTGCCCATGTCTTCATGAATATCCCGGAGCGCAGCGGCTTGTTGACCGAGGCGGTGCTGGCACCAGGCAATAGTCTCAATGGCGTGGTTGGGGTGGATCTCAAGACCGAAGTCGCCGATCTGCAGCAGTCCCTAAACAGTGCCGGAAAGACCTTTCGCATCCGCTTCGAAGACGACGGCAATGGAAATCTGGTGTACAAGGTGCTTGATCCCGATGGAAACGCGGTCAAGGACCAAAACGGCGCGCTGATCGGCGGTCCCTATGTGGCCAACCAGCCGATCGAGTTTGCCGGGCGGCGCGTTACCCTGACGCTTCCCAACACTGTACCTGCGACCCTGCCCAGTCCTAACGATGAGATCCTCTCGCGCCCAATCACCCAGGTCGATCTCTTCAAGACGCTCGACGACATCGCCAGGGTCCTTGAGATGCCGGCCACCCAAGACACCACCCGCGAGACACTGTCACGCGCCACCAGCATGGCCTTGCGTAACCTCGATGCTGGGCTGGGGCGGCTCAACGAGGTCCGCACCTCAGTCGGTCTGCGGCTGAGCGTGATCGATACCCAGACCGAGCTCAACGACGAACGCCTCGTGGATCTCAATAGCACGCTCTCAGACATCCAGGATCTCGACTACGCCGAGGCCATCAGCCGTTTCCAGCTCCAGCAGACCGTCCTGCAGGCCGCCCGGCAGACCTATGCCCAGACCAGCCGGCTGTCGCTGTTTGATTTTCTCTGAAATCGCCCTCGCGAGTGCCACTCATCGATATCCAGAGAAGATCTGGTCAATGTCCGAACCCCTCAGCCATGTTCACGCCGTCATCGCCGGTGTGGGTTTCCCGTCTGACCTGCCTCGGGCATGCGTTTAGGTCGCGCCGGCGCGCGTCGCGACCGTAATTCGATCTGCCGCCACTTAACCAAGTCCGGCATCCGACACGGCGCGGGCGCGCCGGCGGTTTTTTGCCAGCCCTTTGATATTTAGGTCTTCGCGCCTGATGACCCGATCGGTGCGGGTCAGCCGCTCCAACCGTTCATGGAGGACGACCCGACGTCGGTTCTTGATCCGCTGATCCAGCCGGGCCACCCTGAGCTTGGCCTTGGCTCGGCGTCGGCTGACCTGTCTGGGGTTCTGTCCGACCGCCAAGGGCCTTATACTGCGCCACCGACAAGACAATACCTTCTTGGATTCGAGACGAGGAGCAGCATGCACAACGGTACCAGCCTCACCCAGTTCATCATCGAGGAGCAGCGCCATATCGCCGGGGCCACCGGTGACTTTACCTCGTTGCTCAACGACATCGTCACGGCCTGCAAGGTCATCAGCCACCTGGTCAACCACGGCGCCCTAGTCGGCGCCCTGGGCAGCGCCGGCACCGAGAACGTCCAGGGTGAGACGCAAAAGAAGCTCGATGTCCTCTCCAACGAGGTCTTCATCAAGTCCAACGAATGGGCCGGGCACCTGGCGGCCATGGCCTCGGAGGAGATGGACGCGATCTATCCCATCCCGGCCAAATATCCGCGTGGCAAGTATCTGCTGACCTTCGACCCGCTCGACGGCTCCTCCAATATCGACGTCAATGTCTCGGTCGGGACCATCTTCTCGATCCTGCGCTGTCCGGGCGGCGGTTCTGAGCCGACCGAGCGTGACTTCCTTCAGGCCGGCACCCAGCAGGTCGCCGCCGGCTATGCGCTCTACGGTCCCTCGACCATGCTGGTCCTGACTACAGGCAATGGGGTCAATGGCTTCACGCTCGATCAGAACATCGGCGAGTTCATCCTCACCCATCCCAGGATGCAGATTCCGGCCGATACCAGCGAGTTTGCGATCAATATGTCCAACATGCGCTTCTGGGAGCCGCCGGTGCGCCGCTATATCCAGGAGTGTCTGGACGGAAAGGAGGGGCCGCGCGGCAAGGACTTCAACATGCGCTGGATCGCCTCCATGGTCGCCGAGGTGCATCGCATCCTGACCCGCGGTGGGGTCTTCATGTATCCAATGGACTCGAAGATGCAGGCCAAGGGTCAGGGCGGAAAGCTCCGTCTGCTCTACGAGGCCAACCCCATGTCATTCATCGTCGAGCAGGCCGGCGGGGGGGCGATCACCGGTCGCGAGCGCATCCTGGATCTACAGCCCGAGTCGCTGCACCAGCGTGTGCCCGTGATCCTCGGCTCCAAAAACGAGGTCGAGCGGATCCTGAGCTACCATCAGGCCTAGGGAAGCGCCGAATGACTCCTTGGATGTGGCCACCCGCCACCTGGAAGCCAACCATGATCGACGAACTGCGCCGCGCGCCCCTGTTTTCGCGTCTCGAGCCGAACCAGCTCGAGCGGGTCGTGCGGCATGCAAGCCGCTTCAGGTTGAGCGCCGAGCAACTGCTCTTCAGCCAGGGCGATCCGGCCACGCGCTTCTATCTCCTGCTCTCGGGCCAGATGCGGTTGTTTCGACTCTCGCCCGAGGGCGCGGAGAAGGTCATCGAGATCGTCAACCCAGGCCAGACCTTCGCCGAGGCGCTGATGTTCCTCAATGCGCCCCGCTATCCGGTCGGCGCGGCTGCACTCGCCGACTCCGAGCTGATCGCCATCGACTCGTCTGACTTCGCCGCCATGCTGCGCGAGTCGGTCGCGACCTGCTTCGTGCTGCTCGGTGCGCTGAGTCAGCGTCTGCGCGCGCTCATCGGCGAGATCGACGACCTGACGCTGCACACCGCGACCAGTCGCGTCGCCCGCTATCTCGCCTCGCACCTGCCGCCGGGCGCGCGGTCGCTCGAACTCGACGTACGCAAAGCGGTGCTGGCCTCGCGGTTGTCGGTTCAACCCGAGACCTTTTCGCGCGTCATCAAGTCACTCACCGAGCAGGGTGTCATCCGGATGGAGGGGGCCCTGGTGCGTGTGCTCGATCCGCATGCACTGCTGGAGATCGCCGAATTGACCGACCTGCTCGACGCCGACGACGCCGGCTCGCTCGGCACCCGAGGGCAGCGCCCTTAGAATTTCGCTCAGGCATGAGGCAATCCTTGACCTGGTGTCCCTGATCTCAGGTAACACCCTGGCCGACGATCAGACCGCCCTCGTCGCTTGGATTCACTAAAGACTCCTACCATATCCGGACCTGGCGGCGGGTGAACCCCCTGGCCGACCTTCAACCATCAAGCGCTGAATCACGAGGGGATAGCCGATGAGCACTGAGCCAATCACCGTCTTCGAGGGCCGAGAGATCGATGTCAGCTGGGATAGCCGACTCTGTATCCATCTCGGCGAGTGCGGCAAGGCCGAGGGCGAGCTGTTCGTCGCCGGGCGCGAGCCCTGGTGCCAGCCCGACGCGGTGTCGCGCGCCGAGGTGCGCGAGGTGGTCGAGCGCTGTCCGACCGGCGCCCTGAGTTATCGCGACAAGATCGGCACACCCGAACCTGCCCCTGCCGAGAATCGCTGCCTGGTTGCCAACAATGGTCCGCTCTATCTCACGGGCGATCTGGAGATCGAGGGTGCGCCGGAAGATATGCCAGGCGTGCGCCGGCGGGTTGCGCTCTGTCGCTGCGGGGCCTCGAAGAACAAGCCGTTCTGCGACAACAGCCATGTCGAGGTGCGGTTTGAGGACGGCGGTGCTGTCGGCTCACGCGGCCCCGGACTGAGCGAGCGCGGCGGCCCGCTGAGGGTGCGGGTGATGCCAAACGGCCCGCTCAAGCTCGAGGGGAACCTGACCATCCTTGCCGGTTCTGGACGTCCGGCCTGGGAGGGGACGCAGACTGCGCTCTGTCGCTGCGGGGCGTCGAAGAACACACCCTTCTGTGACGGCAGCCATCGCACGCTGGGATTCAAGTCAGACTGAACGGGAGCAGCCGTGCCGTTCGACCGGCGCACGCCACGGCATCGAAATCGGCGCCGAGCCGCTCAGCCTGCCATCATGGCCGCGAGCTGCTCGGCGCGGTATTCAGCCAGCAGGGGCTCTATGACCTGATCGAGCTGTCCGCTCATCACCTCGTCGAGCTTGTAGAGCGTGAGGTTGATGCGATGATCGGTCAGCCGGTTCTGCGGGAAGTTGTAGGTGCGGATACGCTCGGAACGATCTCCGCTGCCGACCTGGAGCCGACGTGACTCGGATTGCTCGCTGGCCTGCGTCTCGCGCGCACTGGCGAGCAGCTTGGCATGCAGCAGGGCCATGGCCTTGGCGCGGTTTTTGTGTTGCGAGCGTTCTTCCTGACACTCGACCACGATGCCGGACGGCAGATGGGTGATCCGGATCGCCGAATCCGTCTTGTTGACATGTTGACCGCCGGCACCTGAGGAGCGATAGGTATCGATGCGCAGATCATTGGGGTTGATCGCGATGGCGTCGATCGCCTCGACCTCGGGCAGCACGGCGACGGTACAGGCTGAGGTGTGGATGCGACCTTGCGACTCGGTTTCGGGCACACGCTGGACGCGATGCGCGCCAGGCTCGAACTTCAGACGCGAATAGACGCCGTTGCCGCTGATCCGGATCACGACCTCTTTGTAGCCGCCCAGCTCACCCTCGCTGGCCGAGACCTGTTCGGTGCGCCAGCCGACGAGCTCCGCATAGCGCATGTACATGCGCATCAGGTCGCCGGCGAACAGCGCCGCCTCGGCCCCGCCGGTTCCGGCACGGATCTCGAGAAAGACATTGCAGTGATCATTGGGATCCGGCGGGATCAGGAGTGTCTGCAACTCGGGTTCGAGCGCGTCCAGGCGTTTGCGCGCAGCCTCGATCTCATCCTGGGCGAGCCCGGCCATCTCGGGATCGGTCAGCAACTCCTCGGCGGCGGCCAGTTCACGCTCGGCGTCGCGATAGCGCTGGTAGCATGCCATCAGCGGTTGAATCTGGGCGTACTCGCGACTGAGATCGCGAAAGCGCCCCTGGTCGGACTGGATTTCAGGCTCGGCCAGGAGCGCCATGACTTCGCCGAAGCGCTCGGCGACGCGCTCCAGCTTGGCGCGAATCGAAGGGGTCATGCCTTAGACTGTGTCCGATCGGGTGTCAGCTGGAACAGTTCGTTGGCCGCCTCCAGGAGGACCGCGTCGCCATCGCGCGCGGCCTGACGCAGACGCGAACTTGGGGCGTGCAGCAGCTTGTTGGTGAGCGTGTGGGCGAGGAAGTTGAGCACCTCGAGCGGCGGTTTGCCGGCTTCCAGTTGGCGACGCGCACGGGCCAGGACCTCGTCGCGCAGCTCCTCGGAACGCTGACGGTAGTCCTGGATCAGGCCGGCGGCATCCAGCGAGCGCAGCCAGGCCATGAACTCGCCGGCGTGGAAGTCGATGATCTCCTCGGCCTGCGCGGCGGCGGCCTGACGCGAGCGCAGACTTTCGTCGATGACACCCTTCAGATCGTCGACCGTATAGAGATAGACGTCGGCGAGTTCCCCGACCTCGGGCTCGATGTCGCGCGGCACCGCGATATCGACCATGAAGATTGGTCGATGCTTGCGCTTTTTGAGCGCGCGCTCGACCGTGCCCTTGCCGAGTACCGGCAGTGGGCTGGCGGTGGAGGCGATGACGATGTCGGCCTCGGACAGATGGTTGGCGATCTCGGTCAGCGAGATGGCGAAGCCCTCGAACTGGGCCGCGAGATCGTGGGCGCGCTCGACGGTGCGGTTGGCAACGATGATGCGCCCGATGCCATTGTGGTGTAGATGGCGCGCGGCTAGCTCGATGGTCTCGCCGGCGCCGATCAGGAGCGCGGTCTGCTTGGAGAGGTCCGAGAAGATCTGGCGCGCCAGGCTGACGGCAGCGAAGGCCACCGACACTGGGTTGGAACCGATCGCGGTCTCGGTGCGCACCGTCTTGGCGACCGAAAAGGTATGCTGGAACAGCCGGCCCAGCAGTTTGCCGGTGGCCGAGCAGTTACAGGCGGTCTGATAGGCGGTCTTGACCTGGCCGAGGATCTGTGGCTCACCGAGCACCAGCGAGTCCAGCCCGCAGGAGACGCGCAGCAGATGGACGACGGCATCGCGGTCGGCATAGGCATAGAGGAAGGGGTCGACCCGTTCGTGCTCGACGCCATGAAACCCGCTCAGCCAGCGCCTTAGGGCTTCCTCGGCACCATCCTGGACGGCGCAATAGACCTCGGTGCGGTTACAGGTCGAGAGGATGACCCCCTCGAGGACACTGGTGCACCCGATCAAATCACGCAACGCAGCCGCGATGATGTCCGGGCCAAAGGCCAGTCGCTCACGGATGTCGACCGGGGCGGTCTTGTGGTTGAGTCCGAGGACAAGCAGCTTCATATTGGAAATCGTGTCGCTACTAATTGGGAGGGTGAGATGCGGCGCAATATTACCAATTTTTTTGTCGAAATGATGTCGCGTGGAGCGCTTCAGTCCGCGCTGGCCACGTGGCTATACTCGACATCCGCGCGACCTCGGGTTTGCGCCTCACACCCGCCTTCATCCGAAGAGATGTCTTAAACATGTCCGTTCAGCGTCTTGTGTTCGCTCCAGTCGTTCTTGGGCTGGTCCTAGGGTTCCAGGTGGACGCCCTCCCAGCCCTCACCGAGATGCCCGCGTCCGTCGCCGAGAGTCCGCCGGTCGTGAGCAAACAGACCGTGCCCAAGCCTATCCCAGGGCTCAACCCTGATCAGGTCTATCACATCTTGGTCGCCGAGGTCGCGGGACGACAGGGGGACATGCGTCTGGCCTCTACCCATTATCTCAAGGCTGCCGAGTTGACCCGGGCGCCCGAGCTGGCCGAACTGGCGGTGCGCACAGCCATTGGCGCCGAGGACGATGCAGTTGCCGACGAGGCCATGGTGCTGTGGCTCACCCTTGCGCCCACTGCGCCGGATGCCCATCAGGTGGCGGCCTTCCTGCGCCTCAAGGCGGGGGATCGTGAGGGGGCCCTGATCCATCTCCAGCGCCTGGTCGAGCTGTCTGGGCAGGGCGGTGAGGCGGCCTTTGCCAAGGCGGCGGCGATCCTGGCGCGGCTGCCGACGCCGCAAGAGCGCCTCGCGATGATGGAGGCACTGATCGAGCGTTTCCCCGAGCGCGCGGACGCCCATCAGGCCCTGGCTATGCTTGCGGCCGGACTCTCGCACCCCGAGGTCGCCGAGCGCGCGGCGCGCCGCGCCATGGCGCTGCGTCCGGACTGGGACGAGCCGCGGTTGTTGTTGGTGCGTCTGCTGCTCTCGGACGACAAGCGCGCCGAGGCGCGCGCCTTGCTGGAGTCATTCGTCGAGGCCAATCCCGGTGCCCGGTCGCTCAAGATGCTCTATGGCCAACTGCTGGTCGACGAGCGCGAGTTCTCGAGCGCACGCCAGGTCTTCGAGTCGATGCTTCGCGAATACCCCAAGGATCCCGACATCCTCTTTGCCGTTGGCATCCTCTCGCTCCAATTGGAAGACCTGGCCGGTGCCCGGCTCCATTTCGGGCGACTTTACGAGACCGGACAGCGCCAGGACGAGGCCGCCTTCTATCTTGGCCAGACCGCCGAGCGTGCCGAGGATATCGCGACCGCGCTCGACTGGTATGCCAGGGTCGGCGGGGCGCACGCCGACGACGCGCGTGTGCGTCTGGCCTTTCTACGCGCCAAGCGCGGCGAGGTGAGCCAGGCGCGCGAGATCCTGCAACAGATGCGTGACCAGTCATCGGACAACGCGCTGGCGTTGTTCATGGTCGAGGCCGAGATCCTTGAGGAGGTGGGGCGTTCGGAAGAGGCGCGGGCGGTCTATGACGAGGCGCTCGCGGTCTTTCCAGAAAACGATTCCCTGCTCTATGCACGCGGTCTTCACGCCATGAAGCACGGCTGGATCGAACTCGGCGAGCGCGATCTGCGCCAGATCATCGCGTCGGACCCAGAGCATGCCGATGCCCTAAACGCCCTCGGTTACACCCTGGCCGACCAGACTGATCGTTTCGAGGAGGCGCTCGCACTCATCGAGCGCGCCCACGCACTCAAGCCCGATGAACCGGCGATCCTCGACAGCCTAGGTTGGGTCTATTATCGTCTCGGCGATCTAGAGCGGGCGCTGGAGTACCTCCAGCAGGCCAATGCGCTGCTTCAAGACGGTGAGATCGCCGCCCATCTGGGTGAGGTACTCTGGGCGCTGGGTCGGCACGCTGAGGCCTGGGCGGTCTGGGACAAGGCCGTCGCCGCTGATCCGGACCATGTCTATCTGCAAGCGGTCGTCAGTCGTCATCGGCTCTCGCGCGGTGTGCCTGAAAACCGGGACGCCACGTCGAATTGAGGGGCTGCAAATCTGAATGCCTGAAAAGACCGACATGATCGATCGCGATCCCGCGCACGCCTGGCCGGCCCCGGCCAAACTCAACCTGATGCTGCGTATCCTCGGGCGTCGACCCGACGGCTATCACGAACTTCAGACCGTTTTCCAGTTCATCGAGCAGGGTGACCGGCTATGGTTCGACCTGCGTGAGGACGGCGTCGTGCGTCGGGTCGATGCGCTCGCGGGCGTGGCTGAGGGTGACGATCTGACAGTACGGGCGGCACGCGCGCTCCAACGCGCCACCGGCTGTCGGCTTGGGGTCGATATCCGTTGTGAGAAAAACCTGCCGATGGGCGGTGGACTGGGCGGCGGCAGCTCGGATGCCGCCACCACCCTGGTCGCCCTGAATCGACTCTGGGGCACCGGGCTCGACGACGCGGCGCTGTCGGCCATCGCGCTGCCGCTCGGTGCCGATGTGCCCGTCTTCGTGCGCGGGCGTGCCGCCTGGGGCGAGGGGGTTGGCGAGCGGCTGGAGCCGGTCGAGCTGCCTGAGCCCTGGTATCTGGTGTTGGTGCCACCCTGTTCGGTGTCGACGCGCGCTGTTTTTTCTCATCCAGAATTGACACGCGATTCGCGACCCATCACACTAGATGACTTTCTGAGCGGGGATGTCACGAACGACTGTCTGCCGGTTGTCCGGCGTGACTATCCCGAAGTCGAATCGGCGCTCGATTGGCTCTCCGCTTGGGGTGGTGGTCGACTGACAGGCACGGGGGCCTGCGTTTTTGCCGTCTTCGACGAGGAGGCGCGTGCCAGGGAAGCGCTGAGTCGAGCACCGGCGCAGATGCGCGGCTTTGTAACACGGGGGCTTAACCGCTCCCCGTTACTCGATCGTTTGGATCAAGCCTGAAGCCTCTAAGCGCCAACGCCATTGTTCTTGGGGTGTCGCCAAGCGGTAAGGCACCGGGTTTTGATCCCGGCATTCCCAGGTTCGAATCCTGGCACCCCAGCCATTTTCCAGTTTTTCTCGCATTCGCGCAGACAGGAATCCACCCGTGCCTGCAAGCCAACTCATGGTCTTCTCCGGGAACGCCAACCCGGCGTTGGCGGCCGAAATTGTCTCCCATCTTAGTCTTCCGCTCGGCAAGGCCGTCGTCGGTCAGTTCAGCGACGGCGAGGTCATGGCCGAGATCCAGGAGAATGTCCGCGGACGCGATGTCTTCGTGGTCCAGCCGACCTGTGCACCGCCCAACGACAATCTGATGGAACTGCTGGTGATGATCGACGCCCTGCGTTGGGCCTCGGCCAAGCGTATCACCGCGGTCGTGCCCTATTTTGGCTATGCGCGTCAGGATCGGCGTCCGCGTTCGGCGCGCGTTCCCATCACGGCGCGCCTGGTCGCCAAGATGATCAGCAAATCAGGCGCCGATCGCGTGTTGACGGTCGATCTCCATGCCGATCAGATCCAGGGGTTTTTCGATATCCCAGTCGACAATGTCTATGCCTCGCCGATCCTGCTCGGCGATATCTGGCGTCAGAAATACGAAGATCTCATGGTGGTCTCGCCCGACGTCGGCGGCGTAGTGCGCGCGCGCGCCCTGGCCAAGCGGCTCGACGACGCCGGCCTGGCGATCATTGACAAACGCCGTCCGCGCGCCAACGAGGCCCAGGTGATGAACATCATCGGCGACGTTGAGGGGCGTTCCTGCGTGTTGATCGACGACCTGGTCGACACCGCCGGCACCCTCTGCCGCGCCGCCGAGGCGCTCAAGGCGCATGGAGCGCGTAAGGTGGTGGCCTACTGCACCCATCCGGTGCTCTCGGGGCCGGCGGTCGATAACATTTCGAATTCGATGCTCGACGAACTGGTCGTCACCAATACCATCCCATTGAGCGAGGCGGCGCGAGCCTGTGGCAAGATCCGCCAGCTGAGCATCGGCGAGCTGCTGGCCGAGACCATGCGCCGGGTCTCAAACGAGGAGTCGGTCAGTTCGCTGTTCGTCGACTGAGTCAATACCTCTATTTGCGGGCCGTCCAGGCGCGCACTCCAAAGGCGCCGGGATCCTGGTCGCGGGATTCCGGCGCATTCGTTTATCACGATCCAATCGAGTGGAGAACGCCAATGAGCGTGAGTTTTGAAATCAATGCACAGCCGCGTACCGACACTGGGACGGGTGCGAGCCGCCGCCTGCGTCGGCAAGGGCTGGTTCCAGCCATCGTCTATGGCGCACACCAGGATCCGCAGATGATCGCGCTGTCCCATAATGAGCTCTTGAGGCACCTGGAGCATGAGTCCTTCTACTCGCACGTGCTCGACCTCAAGATTGGCGACCAGGTCAACAAGGTGGTCCTCAAGGACATGCAGCGCCATCCGGCCCGGCCCTTCATCCTGCACCTCGACTTCATGCGCGTCTCGCAGGACGAGAAGATCAGGATGACGGTTCCTCTACACTTCGTGAACGAAGACAGGTGTAAGGGCGTCAAGCGGGGCGGCGTAGTCTCTCATACCATCACCGAAATCGAGATCGTCTGTCTCCCCAAGGATCTGCCCGAGTTCATCGCCGTCGACATGACCGAGATGGAACTCGGCTCGATCTTGCATCTGTCCGAGCTCAGGCTGCCCGAGGGCGTGGCCTTGGCGCATGCGCCCGATCCGGACAAGCCTGTGGTCGTGATCCACGGTGCGCACGGCGACAGCGAGGAGGCCGAATCGGCCTGATTGGGCCGTGTTCCCCCTCGGCGAGCCAATTCATTCAGCTTGGCGTTGGTTCTCGGTGTGTCCGCGGGGGCCGACGCTTGATGCGAGCAACCATGTCGGATGCCGGTATTCAACTGATCGTGGGGCTGGGCAATCCGGGCACCCAATACGAGGCGACGCGCCACAACGTCGGCTTTTGGTGGGTTGAGGCCATTGCGCTCGCCCAAGGCGAGTCCTTCCGTGCCGAACCGAGGTTTCTCGGTGAGCTGGCGCGCGTGTGCGTCGCCGGTCGTGATGTGCGTCTGCTCAAGCCATCCACCTATATGAATCGCAGTGGTCAGTCGGTCGTGGCAGTGGCGCATTATTTCGACATCCCCCCGGAGCGGATCCTGATCGCGCACGACGAACTCGATCTGCCGGTCGGCGTGACGCGCCTCAAGCAGGGCGGGGGACACGCGGGTCACAATGGTCTGCGTGACAGCATCTCGGCGCTCGGCTCACGCGAGTTCTGGCGTCTGCGCATCGGCATCGCCCATCCGGGCGACCGTAGCCTGGTCACGGGTTATGTCCTGGGCTGTCCCTCCCGCGACGATGAGCAGCGTATTCGCCAGTCGCTCGAGGAGGCCGAACATCGGCTCCCCGAGCTCATCGAGGGGCAATTTCAGCAGGCGATGAATCGACTGCATCGTCAGGGCTGATCGATCTGTGCCAAGCGGATAGCACGGGCGAGACAAAGGCTAGCGCAAATGTTGTTTGTGGCCCGGCAACTGGGGGTTACGCGCCCTGGAGGTTGGCATATAGCGGATCTCGACGGGGCGCAGGTCGGCCTGAGGCGGCATGTCGCGCAGATCGGTGCCGACGAGCGAATCGGCGCTGATGGTCCCCAGGATCGCGCCGGTTTCGCGATGTTTGATCTCGACCATGTTCCTCGTGTGCTCCACTGGATGAACGGTTTTGATTGGCTGAAACATACATGGCGATTAGTCTCAATGAGCTTGGCACCAAGCTCAAGGCCGAATTGGCGCCTGTCTATCTGATCTGCGGCGATGAGCCCTATCAGTTTGGCGAGGCGGCGCGTCTGGTGCGCGAGGCGGCGCGCCGGGCCGGGTTCGACGAACGTGAGATCCTCGACGCCGAGGGGGCATTCCAGTGGGGCGCACTCGCGGCGGCCGCAGAGGCGATGTCGCTGTTCTCGTCGCGGCGTCTGATCGAGTTGCGGGTGGCTGCCGGCAAGATCGGCAAGGAGGGCAGCGAGGCGATCCGCGTCTATTGCGAGCGTCCCTGTCCGGACACCCTGTTGTTGATCCTGGCCCCCGGAATGGACCGTAAGGAGTTGCAGTCGGCCTGGGCCAAGCGGATCGCGTCGATCGGTGCCGTGATCCAGGTCTGGCCAATGAAGGAACGCGAGCTGGAAGGCTGGCTGGAGCAACGGTTGTGCGCGGTCGGTTTGCAGCCAGGGCCGGGCGTGGCCGCCTTGCTCGCCGAGCGCTCCGAGGGCAATCTGCTGGCGGCGGTCCAGGAGGTCGAGAAACTGCGTCTGCTGCACGATCCCGGACCGCTCGAACTCGACGACCTGCTCGGCAATCTGGCCGACAGCGCGCGGTTCGATCTCTTTGCGTTGACCGATGCGGCACTAAAGGGCGATCGGGCACGGGTGCAGCGTGTGCTGACCGTACTCCGGGCCGAAGGGACCGCCGATGTGCTGGTGCTCTGGGTGCTGGCGCGCGAGCTGCGGATGCTGGCCGAGGCAGCGGATGCCGTCGCCCGCCGTACTTCGCTTGAGGCGATCTATGCCAAGCATCGCGTGCCCCGGATGCGGCAGGAGACGATCGAGCGTGCCTTAAGGCGTCTCTCGACGGGGCAGCTGCGCGAACTTCTATGGCAGTGTGCCGGCGTCGATCGTGCCATCAAGGGCGTCGATCCGGGCGATCCTTGGCATCGGCTCGCGCGCATCGCCGATGGTCTGAGCGGCGGGCCGCTCTCCGGATTCGGATCCCCATGACGCTATCTCGCCGCCACACTTGGATCCTCAGCCTGGCCGCCATTTCGATGACCAGCGTAATACCAGCGGTTACGTCCGCCTTGCTTCGCGCGATACATGTTGCGTCCCGTGTGAGCATGTGCCGCGAAGGAACTATCCTGTGTCCCTCGCCCGTGGCACGTCGCTGAGTTTGAGCGCCGCCCGGCACGTCCATACTGCACGAGAGGGTCTCGGGAAACACTTAATCAATCCCATCTCCCCGAATCGCGTCTCGCCAGCGCCGACTTTTGGGCTCGGGTCTGGCCGCTGTCTTCGGGCTCCGTGGTTCCTGCACTGACAGCCCCGCCGCGCTCCGAGCTGCCGCCGTCTTCCCGCCTCGCGGGCGCGGGCCGTGTCGCGCTCTTCAAACGCCGTTTCTCCCTTGCCTTCCGGGCGTGGGCTCGCAGGCTCGCGCTCTTGCCAGCCTCATCGTCTAACATTGCGCTCCAGGGGGACGCACCGCAAGCGGCTCGCGCCCCTGAGCTTCGACGTTGGGCATCTACCTCGCTTCACCGCCCTCACCAATAGGAGAAGGCAATGGCTGTGGCCTCCCGAACCGGCGCATGACGAAACCAATAGGCGGAACTTGATGGCACGAAACAAGAAAACCGAATCCAAGCGCCCGATCGAATCCTACGAGCATCGGGACAAAGAGCGCGTCAACAACCCGCCCGTGGGGCTGGTCACGCCCCAGACCGACCCCGACGCCGGGCAGAAGAAGACCTACGCCTACGACCCGCACCTCGACCCGCAACTGGTGTGGGCCGGCAAGGCCGAGCACACCTCGTTCGAGGTGCCGACGGTCTCCCTGCACGTCCACGAGCGCATTGACCCGCGCACCATCATCGAGGCCGTGCGGAAGAAGAACGGCGGCGGCCCTCAGCAGATGACGCTCTTCGACACCGAGCGTGCCGAGCCGCTGCGTCACGCCGTCGAGTTCTACCAGCACGCCCACGGCTGGAGCAACCGGCTGGTGGCGGGGGACAGCCTGCTGGTGATGAACTCGCTCCTGGAAAAAGAGGGCCTGGCGGGGAAGGTGCAGATGATCTACATCGACCCGCCCTATGGCATCAAATACGGCTCCAACTTCCAGCCTTTTGTGAACAAGCGCGACGTCAAGGACGGCAAGGACGAGGACTTGACCAGCGAGCCGGAGCAGATCCGCGCCTTTCGCGACACCTGGGAGCTGGGCATCCATTCGTATCTCACGTATCTCCGCGACCGGCTGCTTTTGGCTAGAGAGTTGTTAGCGGAGAGTGGCTCGTGTTTTGTGCAGATCAGCGATGAGAATGTGCACCACGTGCGGGAGTTGATGGATGAGGTGTTTGGGGCGGGGAATTTTGTGAGTCAAATCGCGTTTCGCACCACGGCGGCACGAGCGGGGGGGCTGCTGGACAACATCTCCGACTATGCTCTCTGGTATGCAAAAGATAAGTCGCGAGCGAAGTACCGGCAATTATTCGTGCATCGGCCCCTTGAAACAGAGAGTAACTACGACTGGATTGAGTCCGAGGGTGCGTGCCGCCAGTTGACTGAGGTGGAGCGTTGGACGCCGGAAGAGAAGCTACAGGGCAAGAAGTACGCTCTCGCTGACCTTACCTCACAAGGCTACACGGAAAGCGGCGCTTTCCAGTTTGAATACGGCGGACAGACTTTTGCGCCAAATGCAGGCCGCCACTGGTCAACAACCGAAAGCGGCATGAAAAACCTTGCCGCAGCTGGCCGATTGCAGATCAAGGGTCAGAACGTTTTTTATCGACGTTTTCTGGTCGACTACCTAGTACGCGCAATCCCGAATTCCTGGGATGATACTGCGGCGGGTGGATTTCTCAAGGGCGAGAGCAAAATTTATGTGGTTCAGACAAATACGCTTGTCATCCAGCGCTGCCTCCTGATGACCACCGACCCGGGCGACCTGGTCTTCGACCCGACGTGTGTGCGGAAAGGGACGCGGGTGTGGTGTGTGGAGGACGGGGGAGGCTGCCCCCCTATGGTCCCCCCGCACGCGGGGGGACGCCCATGCCCCTGCCCGGAGTGGAGCCCCTGCCCGGATGGTCCCCCCGCACGCGGGGGGACGCCCCCTCCCCGTTTACGGGGAGGGCTGGGGAGGGGCTACCCTGCTCCCCATCGAATCCATCCAACCCGGCGACTGGGTTCTGGGGCATGACGGGCAATCGCATCGCGTCGTGCGCGTGATCCGCCGGCCATACCGCGGCACGATGATCGGCATCCGCCACGAAAAAACCGACTCAACGCTCTGGCTCTCTGCTGACCACAAGGTGCTCGCCAAACGCCGCCCGCGCTCACTGGGAGGGCACAACGACTGGTCGGGCATTCCCCAGGGGGTGCGCGGGCGAAGCAGGACGCTGCGGCGTGAAATGACCCCGCCGGAGCGTAAGCTGTGGACGGCCCTGCGCAACGACCAAACCGGTTTCACCTTCCGAC
>Ga0138355_1007579_pt1 | contig 58261 bp, 53 predicted proteins | sample YNPNP_1300MetaT_FD_101540 | JGI IMG/M metagenome (GOLD analysis project Ga0138355, IMG submission 101540) | Anoxygenic and chlorotrophic microbial mat microbial communities from Yellowstone National Park, USA - YNP NP_1300 MetaT (Metagenome... ...
CACATGGTGCGCTTCGCGCACCCGCCATTCCTCCCGCGACTCAAGTCGCGGGTTTCCTTGCGGAGGGTCTATGACATGAAACCTAACCGAGTTCAGCCGATCCAGGTCAAGGCGCACCGCAAGGATAGCGGCGCTGGATGCGATAGCCTGGTCTTGCACCAGCGATGCCAAAGGCCAGGACCAGTTCGCGCACCGTCCAGGCGATGGGGGACTGGAATCGCCGCGCGGGCGCGGCGCGTACCCGGCGCGCCAAGGTCAGATGGGGGCGATAGGGCCTAGACTCGGGGACGATCCCGCAGGCCGCCAAAGCCGACTGGAGGTCGGCGACCAGGTGTGCCAGGGGTTCAGGGGTATGGTCTGGACCGCACCACAACACCTGCGCGTGAGGGAAGCGATCGATCTGCGTGAGGCTGACCTCAAAGGGGGCGGTATGGGCCGCGATGGCGATGGGGACGGTCTCAACGCACGCCAGCCGCTCGGGCGCGAGTTCGCCCAAAAAGACCAGGGTCAGGTGCCAGTCGAGCGGATGGGTCGCCCGGCCCGGTAGCGGCCCGAGCCTAGACACTTGGCGCTCGAGTGCGGTACGTGCCTGGGCATCCGGCCAGATCGCAAGAAACCAGCGGTCAGCCATTGCCATTCCGGGGCTCTAGGGAGAGGTGCAATCAAGCCATGGAGGGCGTCTTTCGGCCTCTCCGCATTCATCGGGTTAATCGAGCGAATCAGCCGCAGGACCCGGCCGCCTGTCCTTGCGCCGCGGCAGGGCCGGCGTCTCCTCGGCGACCGCGATCACCTGGAGGGCGCGCTCCTCGGCGGCAAGCCGCTTGGCGGCGATCGTCTTTTCCTGACGCGCCCGCACCGTATAGCCGAGCGCCGCACCCCCCGCCGCCGCCACAGTCGCCAATCCCAGCGTCATGAACTGGGCCAGCATCATGGCAACCCCAACACCGACCGCCCCGCCGACCACCACGCCGGTCTTGAGGCTCAGGCCCGCCGCGGCACGCCTCCGCGCCCTGGCCACCAGATCGGCGGCCTCGCGCGTGGCCTTGACGCGCACCTGCTCGGCACGCAGCCGGATCTTTTCGCGCTCCTTGGAATGACGCTCGCTGACGCGCGAGACCGTGCGGTGCCGATCGGCCACGACGATGGTATTGAACCAGAGCGCCGCCATCACCGCGATCACTGTGCCAAGGAGCGCGAATAGCGGCCAGGTCGTCATCCAGTTCGTCTGGAGCGCGGTGTAGATCAAAAGGACCGTGAACCCTTGCAACAGCAGGATCCCGATCAGAAAGCGGATGAAGCTACCGAGACCAGAGGGAATGAGATTCATGGTTACAAACCATTGAAAGTATTGAAAATATACTGGCGCAACCGACCGACTCAGAGCGAAAAGATCCAGCCTCGCCCGTCTGCAAGCTGCAGCTGGTGCGCCAACTCGAGCAGACGCCGGCGCAGGGCCGAGAGGCTTTCGGGACGACCGCTCAGCTCGGGCGGAATGTCGCGGTCATAGGCATCGATGAGGGTGTAGAGATGCTCGGGCCCGAGACCGGACAGATCCGCGATCAGTCGCGGGGCCGCGCGGTCCAGGGGCAACAGGCTCGGCTCCAGCCCGGTCACCAGAAAGGGACCAGCGCCGCGCTCGATCCGCGCGGCCAGACGTGCCTGTCCGCGTTGCCGCAGGAATTCGCTGACCTGAAGACGCATCAAATTCGAGAGATCGACGGCGACCAGCTTCACAAGCGGCGCCATCGGCGAGCGACCGGCACGGATCGGGACGAGGAAGACATGTGCCGCGGTGCTCGGTCCCTCGGTTGCATCGGGCGTAACGACATAGGTCTCGATCATCCTGAAGAGCTCACTGTGACGTGCCCGAGCGTTGCCGCTTGAGTGCTCAAAGCCGGCCCCGAGCAACACGAAGGTATAGAGGCCATAGCCCGGCAGGGCGTCCTCGAAGAGCTGGTTGAGCGCCAGATCGGTCACGAGCTGGACACCCCGCCCCGCCGATGGGACATAGAGCATCCCATAACTGGCTGCATCCGAGTCGACATCCATTCCCAGTGTCGAGGCGGGTGGCCGAGCCTCATCGCGCTCATATCGCGGAACCGTCGCCTTCTCCACGATCGAGTCGGGCCGCGCGAGTGTCGCCTCGGAATGGAATGTCGTCGGCACCAGGGACGAGGTTGCGGCGCATCCGATGAGGATCAGCGCCAACAGCACAGTGAGCGGCCATCGCGCCATCTGAAACGTGCGAGCACGCGAAGCGAATCTCATGCAAAAGAGGCCAAGCTGTCGAAAGCGCCCCATGATACAGACCAGGACGTTCAAAATCCCGACCGCGCGTCGACGACCGCGACCACAGCGGCACAGAGCTGCGCCAACTGGGCGTCCGAGATCACATAGGGCGGCATCAGATAGACCAGACGCCCGAAGGGACGCACCCAGACCCCGGCCTCGACCAGACGGCGTTGGATCTCGGGCATCGCCACCGGATGTTCGAGCTCGACCACGCCGATCCCGCCGAGCACCCGGACCTCGGCCACACCTGGAAGCCCGCGACAGGGCGCAAGCCCCGCCGCAAGACCGCGTTCGAGGCGCCGAATGGTGGCCGACCAGTCCTGGGACAGCAAGAGTTCGATGCTGGCATTGGCCACGGCACAGGCGAGCGGATTGGCCATGAAGGTTGGGCCGTGCATGAAGACCCCAGGCTTGCCGGAGGAGATCCCCTCGGCAACCCTGCGGCTTGCGAGTGTGGCGGCCAGGGTCAGATAGCCGCCGGTGAGGGCCTTGCCCAGGGTCAGGATGTCCGGGGCGATCCCAGCGTGTTCGCAGGCAAACAGCCGCCCCGTACGTCCAAAACCGGTGGCGATCTCATCGGCGATCAGGAGTACATCGAACTGGTCGCAGAGTTCGCGGACCCGGCGTAGATACTCGGCGCTATAAAACCGCATCCCCCCGGCCCCCTGGACAATGGGTTCCAGGATCACGGCGGCCAGCTCATCCCGGTGGTGTTCGATCAGGGTGGCGAAAGGCGCGATGTCGTCATCGGTGCAGGGGTCGCCGAAGCCACAGCTCGGTGCCGGGGCAAAGAGCTGCTGGGGCAGCGCCCGCTTGAACAGGTGGTGCATACCCGTGACTGGATCGCATACCGACATGGCATGCCAGGTGTCGCCGTGATAGCCGGAGCGGATGGTCAGGAGTCGATGACGTTCGGGCCGCCCAGCGGCGATCCAGTACTGGAGCGCCATCTTGATCGCGACCTCGACCGCGACCGATCCGGAATCGCACAGAAAGACGTGCTGGAGTGACCCTGGGGTCAGTTCGACCAATGAACGCACCAGACGGATCGCCGGCTCGTGGGTCAGACCGCCGAACATCACATGGGCCATGCGTTCGAGCTGATCGCGCACCGCCTGATTGAGCACCGGGTGGTTGTAGCCATGGATGGCGCACCACCAGGAGGCCATGCCGTCGATCAGGATACGCCCGTCCATGAGCTCGATCTCGCAGCCGTGCGCCGCGCGCACCGCATAGACCGGATCCGGATCGAGCATCGAGGTATAGGGATGCCAGGCGTGGGCCCGGTCGATGGCGAGGAGCTCGTCTTGGGTCATCACAGGTCGCTACGACTGTCGATCTCGCTCAGGGACACGCCACGTAGCAGACCCTTTAGGATGTCGCCACAAGCGGCCTCGTGACTGGATTGGCGACCGCGTCTGGCGTCATTGAAGAAGCGCACCAGCTCACGCTGATCCTGGGCGCTCAGCTCCTCGGTGAAGCCCTTAGGACGGATCTCGCGATCCGGTACCCGGTTGGGATCGTCCTCGTCGGCGGCCTGGCGTCCATGGGCCCAGTTCATGGCGCGCGCACTATACAGGATGATGCGATCGAGCAGTACAAAGGGAAAGCGCGGATTGGAGACCGGCCCGATGGTATAGACCTGGGTATTGGGCGCGCGCTCGATGTTCAGCTTGGCCAGCGCCTTGCCGCCGACTACGCCCAGCACGCCGCCGACCACCCCGCCTAAGAAGGCGCCTGCGCCGAGCGAATGGCCGGCGAGCGCCAGGTCTAGGGTCACACCCGAGGCCGCACCAGCCGCCACGCCGGCCATCGCCAGCTGACGACGCGAGAGTCCAAGCGCCTCGCTGACCTCCTCGGAGAGCAGATCCTGACTCAGGAGTGAATCAGGCGGGATATCCCAGACATTGTGCCTGAAATTGGCGCGGATGTGCTCCCGGGCCTCGAGCTCCAGCCGACGCAGACCGTCCTCGAACTCGGCCGTGATCTCGGCCTTGACCCGGTCGCGACCACTCTGGAAGATGACCTTGCTGCTCTTGACTGTCTTCGACACCCTATAGCTCAGCGCCTGCTTGAGCAGGTCGAGGATGGTGCTCACGGCCTGATCGATGCGCCGCTCCCAGTCATGGGCGAAGGCATCAATCGCCCGCTCGAGCATCGGCTCCCAGCGTTGATCGATACTCTTGAGCGCATTGAGCAAACGCATGCGCTCGTCGTAGGTGGCACGATGGGCATTGAACTCGCGCACCGAGTTGAAGGCCTTACTCAAGACGTCGCGCCACTGGTTGATGTAGCGATCCTGACGGGTCAGATTGTTGAGGATCGCCATCCGCGGACGCCCGATGAGTCGCAACAGCTCGATCTCGACTCGATCCTTCTCTTTGATGCGCTTGGAGCCATCGACCACCAGGATGATCCCGGCGCCCTGGGCGACCGGCTCCATCAGTTCTACGTCATGGGCATAGATCGGATCGCCGCGATGCGCCTCGACGAAGGCGCGTGCCAGATTCGGGGTGTCCTCATGGGCCTGAAACCACTCCAGGATGGCGTTGGGATTCTGGAACCCGGGCGTATCGATGAACTCGATGACCGTCCGTCCATCGATCACCACGGGATAGACATCGGACTTGGTCGTGGTCCCAGAGCGCTTGTCGATCGCGATGCGGTCGTTCTCGGTCAGGGTTGCGACCACAGAGGACTTGCCCGCGTTTGGGTTACCCATGATCGCCAGGCGGGGAATCTCTTCCGTCATCAGTCTTCTCCATCCTCGGCGGGTGGATTCAACATCTCCAGACGCAGATAGGGATCTGCCATCTGTTCGATCTTGGACTGCCAGTCACGATAGTCGAGGGCGCGCAGCGGCGGCAATCGATCGTCGTCGTCCGGATCGCCGATCAAGGCCAGGAGCATCTGAGCCCGAGTACCGGCGGCAGCGCGCAGCTCACGCAGGAAGAGCAGATCCTCGGTGAGCGGCGGCTGCGAGCCGTCCTGGATCACGGCAATTCGGGGTGGCGGGGCCTGCCAGTCGCCGTTCTCGATGAGGGAGCGTGCGCGCGCCATCATCTGGCTTCCAGCGCCGAAGATCGACTGGGCACCCACGCGCCAGCCGCTGAGATCGTGAAGCAATTGCTCCAAGCGGGGTCGATCCTCGGGTTCGAGCACATCATCGACATCGACATGAAGGAGCAGCAGACAGGCGTCCGGTGCGTAGCTTAAGCCGTCTGCATGCCGGACTGGTGTCGGCTCGGGCCCAGGCTCAGGCTCAGGCTCAGGCCCAGGCTCAGGCTCAGGCCCAGGCTCAGGCTCAGGCTCAGGCTCAGGCTCAGGCTCAGGCTCAGGCTCAGGCTCAGGCAAAGAGTGTGGCTCGACAGGCGTCTCGGGGCGAGGCTCGGGTTCCGGTTCCAGCAGTAATTCGGGTTCGGGTCTTGACTGAGCAGGTGCGCCTTCTGTCTCGGGCCGGGATGACGCCTCCTGCGCCAGGGCGACATCCTGAAGCTCAGGCGTTGGCTCGGGGTTGGATTCTGGTTCCGACTCGGCTGCAGGCTCAGGTTCGGGCGCGGATACGGGTTCTGAGTCCGCTTGCGGCTCCACGGTCTGGACAGCAGGAATCTCCGCTTCGACAGTGGCGGCGGATTCAGCCTCGGAAACCTCGCGTGTCTCAGCGACTGGAATGACCTCGGCTTCAGGCTCGGATGCCGGTATCTGTGCAGGTTCAGAGGCGACCGCCGCCTTATCGAACACAGGCGGATGGTCCAAGGCCATCGGCTCGGTTTTGGCGGATCTCGCCTCGGTTGGGGCCGTCTCACCACGCTTCGGCAGCTCATCGCGCCAAGGCCGACGGCTCACAGACAGATCGCCGGTCTTCTTGAGCTGGAGTCCGATACGCGGCTTGATCGATCCCGGCATGATCTCTGCCGGGATGTGCATCTCCGAGCCCTGCCCAGCTTCGCCGACATGGGTCTCCAGACGCGGCGTAAGCATCCGCGCATAGAGCGCCTGCAACCGACCCTGGGTGAAGGTCAGACGTTTCAGTGTGAGCTGCTGAGCGATGATCGAGGCGATCAGCAACAACAAACGCGGCAGCAATCCATAGGTGAAGACCGCAAGCACCAGGAACCAGCGCCAGGAACGCAGATGCTCTGGGTTGGGCTGGAAACCTGTGCCGACCACAGTCCATTGCTCCAGATAGATGCGCGACCCCTCGATCTGCTCCAGGGTCGGATAACCTAGCCCCTCGCCGAACAGCCAGCTCCAAGGCACGGCGATCAGACGCACCAGGTCATAGATGGTCTGCGGATGGGCCGCCAGCGAAGTGCCCCAGCCGAAGGCGATATCGGTGAACCATTCGAGCGCGATGGTGGCCAGGATAACGCCCAGGTTGAAGGCGACACCGAACACTTGCAACGGGATCAGCAGGGTCAGGATCGAGAGCGGGCCATAGACGCTGAAGTGAGAACGCACCAGACCCTTGGTGGCCCGCGCACGTTCACGGATCTCCTGGGGCGAGTGGGCTAGATATTGTTCCTGAAGCCAGTGCGCGACCCACTCCAGCGCCGGCAGGATTAGATGGCTCAGGATCCAAGATTCCTCGACCTCGGCTCGACCTCGGCGCAACGCGCGGTGCGCCCAGGTCCAGATCACGCCGACTGAGAGGACAAACTGGACCACCACCAGCAAAAAGACGAACCAGGGCACGCTGACCGGCAGATGCCCATCATAATCAAGCAGGGTCGAGGTCAGACTGATCCCGCCTACGAAGCCCAGGAGCCCCAGGATCCAGAGCGCCAACCGCTGAGCGTGCGCAAAGACAATACCGGGCAGGAGCGGTTTGAGACTCGGATCCTCATCGGCCCGTCGGGCCTTCAGCCACAGCCGCAGACTGAGACGACGATGGCGGGGACTATGGGGTACAGCGCCACCGAGTGCGGGCTCGATACGCTCCAGATAGATGGTGCGATCGCGTTCGGCGAGCGTCTTGCGCCACGAGGGTCGGTCGCGCAACCTGCGTTCATCGGCATCCAGGTAATACTCCAGATCGATGAGATCGGCGGCGGTCCAGTCCGCGACCTTGACGGGCGCGCCCTGGGTACGGCTCGTGTCGTCTTTGGGATGTCGTGGATCCATGGCCTGTGCTTGTCGTTGTCGGCAGCGAAATGCCGCGACCACTCGTGCGGGCGCGGCCCGGAACACCCATGATCCCACAGACGAGGGCTCAATTCACGAGCCAGAGCTTAGGCGATCGCCCCCTGTCCTAGACCACCGTGAACACCGACGCGAATCGCGTTCAGACATCGAACGGATGACGCCGGATCAGGGTCTCCATCCGCTCCGGACCGGTCGAGATCAGATCGATCGGCAGACCGCTGAGCTGTTCGATCGTCTCCAGATAACGGCGTGCGTTGACGGGCAGATCATCCAGACGCTTGACGCCGACCGTCGACTCGCTCCAGCCGGGGCACTCGATGTAGCGCGGCTCGCAGCGCTCGAAGGCGTCTGCACCAACGGGTGGGGTCTCGATGTCCTGGCCGTCGAGGTGGTAACGCGTGCAGATTTTGACTGTCTCCAGGCCATCGAGCACGTCGAGCTTGGTGATGCAGATCCCAGTGACGCTGTTGATGGCGAACGAGCGCTTGAGCGCCACCATGTCGAGCCAGCCGCAGCGACGCTTACGCCCAGTGGTCGCACCGAATTCGTTGCCACGCTGGCCCAGGTGCTCGCCCAGGTCGTCGCGCAGCTCGGTCGGGAAGGGACCGGAACCGACACGCGTGGTATAGGCCTTGACGATCCCGAGCACATAATCGAGATCGCACGGGCCCACGCCGCTGCCGCTCGCCGCACCACCCGCCGTGGTGGTGGACGAGGTGACATAGGGATAGGTGCCGTGGTCGATGTCGAGCAATGCACCCTGCGCGCCCTCAAACAGCACATCCCGACCCTGGGCACGCAGACCATGGAGCACGCCCGGGACATCAACCACCAGCGGACGCAGACGCTCGGCGTATCCCAGGGTCTCGTCGAGCACGGTCTGGATGTCCACGGCCTCGGTCTGGTAGTAATGGACGAGCGCGAAGTTGTGATACTCCATCACCTCGCGTAGGCGCTCCTCGAAGTGCCGTGCGTCGAACAGTTCGCCCAGGCGGATCCCACGGCGCGAGGTCTTGTCCTCGTAGGCCGGGCCGATACCACGCCCCGTGGTGCCAATGGCCTTGGCACCGCGCTTGAGCTCGCGCGCCCGGTCGAGCGCGATGTGGTAGGGCAGGATCAGCGGACAAGCGGCACTGATACCCAGACGCTCGGTCGCAGGCACCCCAGCGCGCTCCAGCATGTCCAGTTCCTCGAACAGCGCCGAGGGCGAGAGCACCACGCCATTGCCAATCAGACACTGCACGTTGTCGCGCAGGACGCCCGAGGGGACCAGATGCAGCACGGTCTTGACCCCATCGATGACCAGGGTATGGCCGGCATTGTGACCCCCCTGAAAGCGGACCACGGCCGCTGCGCGGTCGGTCAAAAGATCCACGACCTTACCCTTGCCCTCATCGCCCCATTGGGTGCCAATCACAACGACGTTATTGCCCATCGATCACGCTTCCAAAATGTATGAAGAGAAAGTTGAGGATCGAGCCGTCTTAAGGCAACGGACGCACCTCCCAGCGCCCGTCACGCGACTCCAGACGCGCCTCACAGCCGAGCTCGCGCGGATCCAGGTCGAGTCCAGGCAACGCTTGGATCACGCGCCGCCCGGAGGCACGCAGGGTCTCAACGATCTCGCGCAAAGTCGGGTCGTTCGACCAGGGCGCCAGGATGGCTCCGGGCTGACGATAACGTTCTTCTAACCCACGGCCATGCTGGAGCAGCCCCTTGAGATCGGTACTAAAGCCGACCGCCGGTCGCGCGCGCCCAAAGACCCGTCCGATGTCGTCGTAACGCCCGCCGCGCGCGACCTCCAGCCCCCAGCCCGGCACAAAGGCGGCAAAGACCACACCGGTCTTGTAGCGATAGCCGCGCAGTTCGGCCAGATCGTAATGGATCGAGACCTCGGGCAGCCAGTGATGGAGCTCCTCGACCAACCGGCGCAGATAGTCGAGCGCCGCGCGGACCGGAGGATCCGCCGCCGCCAGTACCTGAGCCGCACGCTCCAGGGCGTCGTCACCGTTCAATTCAGCCAGGGCCAGCAGCATCCCGGCTGCGGCCCCAGTCAGCCCAAAATCGTCGATCAAGGACTCAATCTCGGGAATCGCCTTGCGCTGAAGCGCGTCGAACAGCCTATGTTCCTGCAGCGCATCGAGTCCGGCCTGACGCGCCAGGCCGCGATAGATGCCGACGTGTCCCAGATCCAGATAGATCTCGCCGATCCCGGCCGTGCGCAATGTCAAAAGCACCAGACGCAGGATCTCGGTATCGCTCTCGATGCCGGCGTGACCATAGATCTCAGCACCGAGCTGTAACGGACTACGGGTGCCGGCGAAGCCGTCCGGGCGCGTATGGAGCACGGTACCAAGGTAACACAGCCGGGTCGGCGCCTCGCGACGCAGATGATGGGCATCCATGCGTGCCACCTGGGGCGTCATGTCGGCACGCACGCCCAGCAGACGTCCGGTGAGCTGGTCGGTGAGCTTGAAGGTCTGGAGATCGAGATCCTGCCCGGTACCGGTCAGGAGCGAATCGAGATAATCGATAAAGGGCGGAATGACCAGCTCATAGCCCCAGCTCGCATAGAGGTCCAGCAGTTCGCGGCGCAGTCCCTCAATGATCCGTGCCTGGGGCGGCAGAACTTCCTCGATACCGGCGGGCAGCAGCCAGCGTTCCTCGTTCAGGGGTAACATGATGACGGTTAGAGAGACAGGGTTTCGGGTTCAGTTGACCAGATACAGCAGTCCGAGACCCGAGATCATGCTGACGAATCCAGCCAGGCGCAGCGAGCGATCGCTTTCGAGCGAGACCATCGCCAGCAGACGCCTAAAACTGGACGGACCGAGGAAGGGCCAGATGCCCTCGATGATGAACACGAGCGAGAGGGCAACCAGGATGTCATGCACGATGATAAAAGGATCCCGCGAGAGTGATCGAGAATCGCCCGGACCGCACCGCACGCCGGGCACGCCAAGGGCCGATATCCTCTCAGAGGTGCACGGATTTGTCCAATGGCTGGAGACCCCGACCGGGCCGGGTCTTCAGCCATTGGGATCAGGGCTGACCGCTCGACTCGCGGAAGAAGCGGAGGAAGTCTGAGTCTGGTTCCAGCACCATGAGGCTACCGCCCTGACCGAAGCTCTGACGATAGGCGGAAAGGCTACGATAGAAGGCGTAGAACTCAGGGGCGGCGTTGAAGGCCCGGGCATAGATCTCGGCCGAACGGGCATCGCCCTCACCGCGAATCTCTTCAGACTCCTTGTAGGCCTCGGCAATGATCACGGTGCGCTGGCGGTCGGCATCGGCGCGGATACGCTCGGCGGCCTCGGCCCCCTTGGCGCGCAGATCGCGTGCCACGCGCTCACGCTCGGCGCGCATCCGCTGATAGACCGAATCACTGACCTCGGGTGGCAGGTCGATCTTCTTGACCCGCACATCGATGACCTCGATCCCCAGATCGGCGGCATTGGCATTGACGTCCCTGGTCAGGGACTCCATCAGCGCCAGCCGGTCGTCCGAGACCACCTCTTGGATGGTGCGCTTGCCGAACTCGTCGCGCAGACTGGTGTTGATGCGCTCGGAGAGCAGGCGGCTGGTGCGTGCATTGTTGCCGCCGGTCGAGCGCAGGAACTGCGCCGGACGCGCGATGCGCCACTTGGCGTAGGAATCGACGATCAAGTCCTTCTTCTCGATCGTCAGGAATCGCTCGGGTTGCGAGTCGAGCGTCTGCAAACGCCGGTCGAACTTGCGGATCTGGTTGAGGAGCGGGATCTTGAAGTGAAGCCCAGGCGCATAGGTATCGGAGACGATCTCACCCAGACGCAGCTTGAGCGCCACCTCGTACTCGCGCACCACGAAGGTGAAGCTGGAGAAGAAGACCACCAGCACCGCCAGACTGATCGGTAGCCAGGTCTTGATCCGGTTGGACTGAGTCATCAGCGCGTCCTCCGCTCACGATCGACCGCCCGCAGCGGCGAATCGACCACCCGTTCGGGCAGTGCCTGGAGGCCATTGCCGACCGACTGAGCGGGCGGATCGGGCTGAGGCATCTGGGACTGTGACTGCCGCATGATCTGATCGATGGGGAGATACATGAGACTGTTGGCACCACTGGTCACGTCAAGCACCACCTTGGCATTTTTGGTCATCACCTCTTCCATCGTCTCCAGATAGAGACGCCGACGGGTGACTTCAGGCGCCTTTTTGTACTCGGCCAGTAGAGCGGAGAAACGCGCGGCCTCACCCTCGGACGAAGCGATCATCCGATCCCGATAGGCCTTGGCATCGGCGATGAGGCGCGCAGCCGCACCACGGGCGTTGGGCAGCACCTCGTTGGCATAGGCCTCGGCCTGATTCTCCAGCCGTTCTTTATCCTCACGCGCCTTGATGGCGTCGTCGAAGGCGGCCTTGACCTGCTCAGGCGGCTTGGCCGGCTGCATATTGACCGAGGTGACGAGCAGGCCGGTCTTGTAGCGGTCTATCAACGCCTGGATGCGATCCTTGATGGTCACGGACACCGCGCCGCGTCCCTCGGTCATGACAAAATCGAGCTTGCTTTGGCCGATGACCACGCGCGCCACAGTGGCGGTGGCGTCATTGAGGGTACGCTCGGGATCCTGATCCTGGAACAGATAGTCGGCGGCATCCTGGATGCGCGACTGGACCGTCAGCTCGACCTCGACGATGTTCTCGTCCCGGGTGAGCATGGCGGCCTTGTAACTCAGGGTCGAGACCTCATCGACATTGACCTTGACCACGGACTCGATCGGCAGCGGGATATGCCAGTGCGGACCCGGCCCTGTGGTATCGACATAGCCTCCAAACCGCATCACCACCCCGCGTTCAGCCGGCTCGACGATATAAATACCACTCGCCAACCAGATGACGGCCAGGATACCAAAGATGACGCCGATGACCTTGGTGCTGAGCCGAGCGCCGCCGCCTCCCGGACGTCTGCCCGTGGGACTTCCATCGCCGCCGAACAGACCACCGAGCCGCTCCTGGAGCTTGCGCACCACCTCGTCAAGATCCGGCGGACCCTGATCACCACCGCCCTTGCCGCTCCAGGGGTCTTTTTGACTGCCACCTGGTTCATTCCAGGCCATAGCTTCTCCGTCTTTCTATTCAGAAGTTTCATCGATCGATGACCGAGATTGTACGGGAGACGATCCGATCACGGCAAACGCGCCTGTAGACGCTCCAGGTCTGCCGGCGTGATCGCGCAGCGCAGCTCCCAACCGCCCGAGTCGAGTGGGCGATCCTCAATCACATGGGCATGACGATAGAACCAGGCGCGCCGCTTGCCCTCAGAAGGGCCCAGGATAAAGGTTTTGATCGCGCGCTCGCCGCCGGTCAATTCGATCAGCGCCTGGCGCAGCAGATCCAGACCCGCGCCTGTACGCGCCGAGACCCAGACCCGCACCGGGCGCCCCTCGGCGTCGCGTTCCAGACGGGGCATCTCGCCGTCCAGTCGGTCGATCTTATTGAAGACCTCCAATCGGGGGCGCTCGTAACTGCCGATCTCGGCGAGCACCCTCTCGACCTCAGCCATCAGACGCGATCGATTGGCCGCCGCTGCGTCGATCACATGCAGGAGTAGGCTGGCGCCGCGTGTCTCTTCCAACGTCGAGCGAAAGGCGGCGACCAGCTCGTGCGGCAACTGGCTGACGAAGCCCACGGTATCGGCCAATACGACATTAACACCGCCGGGCAGATCCAGACGGCGCAGGGTCGGGTCCAGGGTCGCGAACAATTGATCGGCCTCCAGTACGCCTGCTTCAGTCAGGCAATTGAAGAGGGTCGACTTGCCGGCATTGGTATAGCCGACAAGCGAGACCACCGGCAGTTCGGCCTTGGCGCGCGCCTTGCGCCCCTGGGCGCGCCGGGCCTCGAGGCGCTGGAGCCGGCGCTCCAACATGGCCACGCGTGCGGCCAACAACCGGCGGTCGGTCTCCAGCTGCGTCTCACCCGGACCGCGCAGACCGATGCCGCCCTTCTGACGTTCCAGGTGGGTCCAGCCGCGCACCAATCGGGTCGAGAGATGCTTAAGCTGGGCCAGCTCGACCTGGAGCTTGCCCTCGAAGGAGCGCGCGCGCTGGGCGAAGATGTCGAGGATCAACCCGGAACGGTCGATCACCCGGCATTGCAGCAGACGCTCCAGGTTGCGCTCCTGGGCCGGACTGAGTGGATGGTTGAAGATGACCAGCTCGGCCTCGGTGGCCCTGACCAGGGCCTTGAGTTCCTCGGCCTTGCCCGAGCCGATGAAGAGACGCGCATCGGGCGTGGCACGTGCGCCGCCGAGGCATCCCAACACCTCGGCGCCGGCCGCCTGGGCGAGCAGGACAAACTCCTCGCGTTCGTCGGCCTCGCGCGCCGATCCGTGCCCGATGTCGAGATCGACCAGCACCGCCCGCTCGCCGGCCTTGGGACGCTCGAAGACGAGTGAGTGGCCTCGTGCGATGGGCCGGACCGCAATGGCCGGAACCGCCGCGGATGACTTGCTCAAGGGGACTCTGACTCGGAACCTTCGGTGTCGTTTGTCGGCAACCGGACGTTGCGCGCCGGCACCACGGTCGAGATGGCGTGTTTGTAGATCATCTGACTGACGTTGTTCTTGAGCAGCACCACGAACTGGTCGAACGACTCGATCTGGCCCTGGAGCTTGATGCCATTGACCAGGAAGATGGAGACTGGAACATGCTCCTTCCGTAGGGCGTTGAGAAAGGGATCTTGAAGGCTTTGTCCCTTGGACATGGGATTGGCTCCTTGTTGTTGTCGATGACGCAGGTGCCCAGCTGAAAACCGCCGCGACCGCGGGTAACGGGGTCGGGCCGAATGCGGAGGAGTGGCTGCTGGGACGAACCACAGCTTCGCACAAAACGCTCCACCAAATGAATGCATCAGGTGCCGTTCCAGCGACTGCCCGCCGCCGCACCTGACCCGGGATGTTCGTCCTTGAGCTTGAACGCAATGAGTTCGAGCACAGCCGCCAAGGGATCGGGTTCGTCGTCAATCCAGTGGCAATCCGGCTCGGCGCGCAGCCAGGTCAGCTGCCGCTTGGCGAGCTGACGGGTGGCGATGATGCCGCGCTGCACCATGTCGTCCCAAGTACTTTCGCCACGCAGATAGTTTAAGACCTGGCGGTAGCCGACGCACCGCATCGACGGGAGATCGGGCGTCAGATCGCCGCGTGCCCAAAGCTGAGAGACCTCATCGACCAGCCCAAGTTCCAGCATGCCGCGAAAACGGCGCTCGATCCGGGCGTTGAGGATGGCGCGATCGCTCGGCGCGCGCGCGAGTTTCAGTAGCCGAAACGGTAGGGCCTCGTGCCTGGCGTTGCGGATCAGGTCGCTCATCGCCCGTCCGCTGAGTGCCTGGACTTCGAGTGCGCGCTGGATACGCTGGGGGTCATTGGGATGGATGCGTGCAGCGGCGTCCGGGTCGAGTTTAGCCAGGCGTGCGTGCATCGCGGCCCAGCCGAGACGTTTGGCCTCGGCGTCGAGTGCGGCACGCACCTCGGCATCGGCGCTCGGCAGCCGTGCCAGACCCTGCTGCAGGGCGCGGAAATAGAGCATGGTGCCACCGATCAGGAGCGGAATGCGTCCGCGGGTACTGATCTCATGCATGGCGGCCAGGGCGTCCTCACGAAAGCGCGCGGCTGAGTAGGACTCGGTCGGATCCAGGATGTCGATCAGGCGATGCGGGGTGCGTGCCAGGATCTCGGGCCCGGGCTTGGCAGTGCCGATATCCAGGCCCCGATAGATCATAGCCGAATCGACGCTGATGATCTCGCACGGCAGACGCTCGACCAGTTGCAAGGCCAGATCGGTCTTGCCCGAGGCGGTCGGACCCATGAGCAGGATCGCCCAGGGGCGGGGATCGGATGCGGGTTTGGTCAAGGTCTAGCGCCCGCGCAGAAAGAGTCGGTCAAGCTCGGTCTGGGAGAGCCTGACCCAGGTCGGACGGCCATGATTGCACTGATCGATGCATTCGGTGCGCTCCATGTCGCGCAGCAAGGCGTTCATCTCGTCGAGCGTCAGGCGCCGGTTGGCGCGGATCGCACTGTGACAGGCCAGGGTCGCCAGAATCTTGTCGATGGCCTCTTCAAGCCGAGTGCTCTCGCCCTGCGCCGCGAGATCGGCGAGCAGATCGCGGACGAGGGCGTCCATATCGGCCTGCCGCAGCAGCGCCGGCACTTCGCGCACCACCACCCGATCGACGCCGAGACGATCCAGCACCAGACCGAGCCGGGCCAGTGGCTCGCGCTGTTCCTCCAGACGATCGGCCTCGCGCGGATCGACCTGGAGACTGTGCGGTACCAATAGCGGCTGACTCGTCACCCGTCCGGCGTTCCAGGCCGCCTTGAGCCGCTCGTAGCCGATGCGCTCGTGGGCGGCATGGATGTCGACCAGGATCAGCCCATCGTCCGACGCGGCGAGCAGATAGACACCGTTGAGCTGGGCCAGGGCGAGACCGAGCGGCGGTAGAGCGCCCCTGATGGCCAGGGACGATCCGGCCTCGTCGCCGACCACTGGGGCGCTTGGCGGATCCGCCGCCGGACGCTGGAGCACCAACGACGCCTGATAGGCCTGCCGTCCATCCTTGACGCCCAAGGAGTGCGCACTGAAACCTGTCGCTCGCGGCGGCGCCGACTGGTGTTGGTCAAGGCTGTCGCCCGTCTCCACGGGTGAGACAGTCGGCGCGCTTGGATAACCTCTGAATGCCTCTGCCGTCATGCCCAACGTCGCCGGCATTGGCCTGTCCAACGGACCCCCGCCCAAGATCCCTTGCGCTAGACGCCGCTTCAGGGCATGCCTGATGAAGTCATGGACCTGACGCGACTCGCGAAACCGCACCTCGTGCTTGGATGGATGGACGTTGACGTCGACGAGGTGCGGCGGCAGTTCCAGAAACAGCACATAGCCCGGATGACGCGCCTGATGCAGAAAATCGCTGAATGCCTGCCGGATGGCGTGCGTGATCAGCCGATCACGGATCAGGCGCCCATTGACATAAAAAAACTGCTGATCGGGCTGACTGCGCGCGAAGGCCGGACGCCGTACCCAGCCATGCAGACGCAGGTCTAGGGCTGAGACATCGATCTCCAGCGACTGCTCGGCGAACCCCGCTCCGAGCAGTCGGTCCAGGCGGGCGCGCCTGGATCCGGGCCGCCCGTCGGTCGCCGGCAGCTGATGGACGAGCCGCCCATTGTGACGCAGCTCAAAGGCGACATCCGGGCGCGCCAGGGCCAGACGCCGTACCACCTGATCGATATGTTCGAACTCGGTCTGCTCGGTGCGCAGGAACTTGCGCCGCGCCGGCGTATTGAAGAACAGATCCCGCACCTCGACACTGGTTCCAGGCGGATGCGCCGCCGGTCGCGGCCCGTCCAGACGTCCATCAGGGGTGACCGCGATCTCCCAGGCCGAATCGTCCGCCGCGTCCAGGTCCGAACGCGCCCGCGAGGTCAGGGTCAACCGACTCACAGCGGCGATGCTTGGCAGCGCCTCACCGCGAAAACCAAGGGTTTGGACCGCCTCCAGATCGGCCAGATCCACCAGCTTGCTGGTCGCATGCCGCGCCAACGCCAGGGCGAGCTGATCGCGCGGGATGCCGCGCCCGTCGTCACGCACCCGCAGCCGCTTGATCCCACCCCGTTCCACGTCGATCTCCAGCCGGGCGCAGTCGGCATCCAGACTGTTCTCGATCAGCTCCTTGACCACCGAGGCCGGACGCTCGACGACCTCGCCGGCGGCGATCTGGTTGATGAGGTGATCGGAGAGTATTCGAATCGGATTGGGCATGGGTGGACGTAAGGATGCACGCCACACCGACTCGGGCGAGCCGGCGCGGCTCCAGCCGAGGTCGGATCAGGAATCGGACGGAATGGCGATGACCTGCCCGACCTGGATGATATCGGTCTCACTGAGACCATTCTCGGCGCGCAGCGAACTGAGGCTCACACGATAACGCTTGGCGATTCCGGACAGGGTATCGCCCTGGGTGATCACATATTCGCGCAGACTGCCCGCGCGTGTCCTGGAGGCGGATTTCAGACCCTGTACCGCATCCGTACCGCGATGCTCGACGCCTTGGCCCGTATCGGCCGCCAACAGGCCACGCGGTGGATACTTGGCGAAATAACCCTTGATCCCGGCCAGGATCGCCTCGGCCATCCGCTGCAGATAGAGGTTATCGCGGAGTCGCTGCTCCTCTTGGGCGTTGCTGATGAAGGCCGTTTCGACCAGCACCGATGGAATGTCGGGCGACTTGAGCACCACGAAGCCGGCACGCTGGACATCAGCCTTGTGGACCACACCGACACGCTTGAGAGCGCGTAGCACCGAGGTAGCCGCCTCGGCACTGTGTTCCAGGGTGGTGTTGCGCGTCATGTCGAGCAGCACAGCGGCCAGCATGTCTTCGCTCGTCGTCGGATCCGCACCGCCGATGCGATCAGCCTTGTTCTCACGATCGGCCAGCCAACCAGCCGCCTCGCTGCTGGCCGCACCGTGCGAGAGGATATAGACCGATGAGCCCTGTGCGTCTGGGTTCTCGTAGGCATCGGCATGGATGGACACAAAGAGATCGGCCTTGTGCTCGCGCGCGATCAGGGTGCGTTCGCGCAGTCCGACATAACGGTCGTCATCACGGATCATTATGGCTCGGATCCCGGATTCACGTTCGATCAGTCGCTTTAGCCTGTGGGCGATGGCCAGGGTGACGTCCTTCTCGCGCGTGCCGTTTGGCCCGATCGCCCCTGGATCCTCGCCGCCGTGTCCAGCGTCGATGGCGACAATGGCCGTGCGTCCGCGACTCAACCAGAGCGGCTGAACTGGCGCCTGATTGGAGACCGGCTGGAGTTTGCCACCTCCCAAGGACTTGGGCAGGAGCTCGACGATCAGTTGGTATCTGTCAGCGCCGGTCCTGTCGGTAAAACTCTTGACGCGCACCTGTTGCTTGAGATCGAGCACGACGCGCAGGTCGCCATTGGGACGCACACCGGCGCGCACGCCGATCAGCAGGGGGTCGTCGGTGCGCGCCGCTGGCAGGTCGCTGCGCATCTGCGCCCCAGCAATGTCAATCACGACTCGATCAGGTTGGTCGAGGGTAAAGATGCGGTGGGCGGCGGGCGCCGTAAGGTTGAAGAGCAGCCGGGTCTTGCTCGAACTCGGCGGATTCCATTGGCAGTCGACCTCCACCGCGACACTCGCCGCGGGCAGGGCGATCAGTAGCATAAAGAGCACGATGAGCCTGTTCACGATGCCGCCTCGAGGCCTGACTTGGGTACGAGCATCGCTTAAAAGATAGCAGCTTATCGCCGATCTTTCCAAGTCAGCTCCGATGATTAGAGGAACTTCCTCAAGTATCGGCTCGAAGATGTTGCGCAGAGACATCAGAGACAGAAATTACATCAGCGAGCAGCGTCTGGCCCGATGGACTCAGGGCATTTAGGGTCAAGCGCCGACCGACATCGAGGTGGACGAGCTGGATGCGCAGATCGGGCTTGGGCAGGAAGCCGGCGCCACGCTCGGGCCATTCTATGACCCAAACCGCCGCCTTCCCGAGCAGATCGCGCGGCCCGAGATAGTCCAGTTCTTCCGGATCACCCAGGCGATAGAGATCGAAATGGTAGAGTTCAAGGTCGTTTAGTGCATAGGGCTCAACGAGGGTATAGGTTGGACTGCGTACCACCCCGGAGTGCCCGAGACCGCGCAGGATACCACGGGTCAGGGTGGTCTTGCCCGTGCCCAGGTCGCCCTCGAGAAAGATCACGCAGGGCGGTTTAAGGGCCCGCGCCAGATGCGCCCCAAAGTCCATCTGTGACTCGGGTGTGTCGAGTGTGAGTTCCAGGGTCGCGGGCATCTCAGCGATCCACCTTGGCGAGACCATTGGAGAGTGTGCGCAGGGCGGCGATGATATCCGTGGCGATCAGCCCACGCTCGCCGGCACGCGCGGCCAGATCCCCGGCCGCGGCGTGCAGACAGACACCAGCGCGGGCGGCCGCTTCGGTTTCCAGACCCTGGGCGCGTAGGGCGGCAATCACACCGGTCAGGACATCGCCCGCGCCCGCGGTCGCCATGCCGGGGTTGCCGTCGCTACAGACGGCCGGGACGCGCGGTGCTGGGCCATGCACAATGGTGCCGGCCCCCTTGAGTACCACCACCCCGCCGAAACGCGCCTGGATCTGCCGCGCGCCAGCGAGGCGATCGGACTGGATCTCGGCGGTCGCGCTGCCGAGCAGACGCGCGGCCTCGCCTGGATGCGGGGTCAGGATCCAGTCTGGACCGGCGCCTGGGGACTCGGCCAGGAGGTTGAGCGCGTCGGCATCCACCACCAGCGGATGCGACAAGCCGCGGACCCGCTCCCAGAGTCTGCGTCCCCAGTCACCCCGACCCAGCCCTGGGCCGATCGCGACTACATCGGCCCGCTCGATCAGCGTATCCAGGTCTTCCGGACGCTCGACGGCGGCGACCATCAGTTCAGGCCGGTCGAGATTGAGCCAGTCGGCGTGACGCGGATGGGTCGCGATCGTCACCAGCCCGGCGCCCGCGCGCAGGGCCGCCTCACCGGCCAGACGCGCCGCTCCCGACATCCCGGGTGCGCCGCCGACGACCAGGACATGACCGCAGTCGCCCTTGTGCGCGATCCGCGAGCGGGGCGCGAGGAGACGCGATTCGCGCGCCCAGTCGATCCGCACCGCCGCCAGGATCTCCCCGGCATAGACCTGGGCTGGGACTTCGAGCGCGCTGAAGTGGACCTCCCCCCGATACTCGGCGCCGGCACCGACAAAGAGTCCGAGTTTGAGCCCGATAAAGGAGACAGTCACACTCGCCCGCACCGCCACGCCCAGGACACAGCCGGTGTCGGCGTGCAGTCCAGAGGGGAGGTCGAGCGCCAGCACAGGCGCGCGCTGGGCATTGAGCGCCGTGATGGCCTCGGCCCAGGGGCCCGTCACCGGACGCACCAGCCCGGTGCCAAAGAGGGCGTCGACATAGAGATCGGTCTTGCGTGGCAGGCCAAGATAATCCTCAATGACCCCGCCGGCGTCGCGATAGGCGGCCAGACTCAGGGCCGCCTCACCACGCACCTGATCCGCCTTGCCGAGTTGCAAAACCCGCGTGTCCAGACCAGCGGCGCGCGCCAACCGCGCCACCACATAGCCGTCACCACCATTGTTGCCCATCCCGGCCAGGACGGTGAGGCGACGCGCATTCGGCCAGCGCGCGCGCAGCAGCCGATAGGCAACCGCACCGGCGCGTTCCATCAACTCGATCCCAGACACACCGAAGCGCTCGATGGCCAGACGGTCGAGCCGGCGTACCTGTTCGGCACGGTAGAGCGCATGGGGCAGGCGATCGCTGTCCGGGATGCGTCTCACAGCCGCCCACCCCTGAGCCAGGTGTTTCGATGAGGTGGAGCGCCATAGACCTCATCATGGACACTCTGTAACAGTTTGAGCTCATCCCAGGCCTCCTGCGACCAGGCAGGCGGCTGTTCGTCGCGGCTCAGGACCAAATCTTGGAAGACCACGTCGAAATCGTTGACATTACCCCAGCCGGCAATGAGCCGCTCCACGGCCTCGGGACGCTCGGACTCCAAACAGGAACGCACCTCATCCCGGACGCCGACATCGGCCTTCCGGTTACTCATACTGGAGCGTACCGCCGTGGCCACCGAACGCAACCAGTCCGGCGCGCCCTCCAGAGAACTAAAGATGGAGCTTTGATCCTCAGAGTCAGACAGACGACTCAGGATCTGCGCGATTAAGGCGCGAATCGCGTCACCCGGGTGCTCGAATTCGAGCGACAGGGTATAGAGGTCGGCCCAGTTGAATCCCTTGACCCTGGACTTTTGTACCCCCGAGATCTGCGCCCGCAAGCGGATGTCTGGGAGATCGAAGGTCCCAGTGATCGACAGACTGATGCTCTGTCCGACCTCATAGGGCTCGAAGACGGTCACGGTGTAACGCCCCTCCAGGATCTGGAGTAGCGTCTGGCGCAATTCCTCGGCATCGCTGACCGTGACCTCCAACTCGCGAAACAAGGCATTCTTACCAGCTGCGTCTCCCTTGGTATCCGCGGAATAGAGCATCTTGAGCAGGCGCTCCAAACGGCTCTGACTGCGCGGCGATAGGCTGGTAAAGCGCACAGCCGCCAGATAACCACCTGCAGCGTCTGGACGCACGCGCAGCAGCTTGGCCTGGGCGTGGATGGATTTGCCGCGCCGCCATGGCAGGCTGATGATCAGGGTCTTGAGATCCCTGGGCAGGGGGTCCGTGAGATGCAAGAGTGCGCCCCCCCAGGAGAGGTCGCGCGTAACGGCCTGCACGGGCGCGTCCCGACCCGGGTAGGTCAGCTCGACCGGAATCCTCAGGTCGATACGTAGCTGGGTGCGTCGTTCCATGGCCATCGAACCGGATCCCGATTGAGTCATGTTTGAGTCTGCCACATGAGAACTATTCACGGATGGAACGGACGAAAAATCCTTGGACGAATCTCAATTACTCTAACATCATCGACGCGCCGTTTTCGGGGACGACCCTGGAAGGCGCCTGATGGGTTGTGTGGAAGGTATTGTTTCGACGTCGCCGGACCAATAGACTTCAATGCTTTACCTGTCGAGATTTTCGTCCGATGCGTACCTCTGAGTTCCCACTCCAGACCATCAAAGAGACGCCGGCCGACGCCGAGGTCGTCAGCCACCGATTGATGTTGCGCGCCGGTCTCATCCGCAAGCTCGCCGCCGGGCTCTACACCTGGTTGCCGCTGGGACTGCGTGTACTGCGCCGAGTCGAGCGCATCGTGCGCGAGGAGATGGATCGCGCCGGGGCGTTGGAAGTCTCCATGCCAGCCGTGCAGCCGGCCGAACTCTGGCAGGAGTCCGGGCGTTGGGAACAATACGGTCCTGAGTTGTTGCGTTTCAAGGACCGCCACCAGCGCGAGTTCTGCTTTGGACCCACCCACGAAGAGATCATCACCGATCTGGCGCGTAACGAACTCAAGAGCTACAAGCAGCTCCCCGTCAATTTCTACCAGATCCAGACCAAGTTTCGCGACGAGATCCGCCCGCGCTTCGGCGTGATGCGCGCGCGCGAGTTCCTGATGAAGGACGCCTATTCCTTCCACCTGGACGAGGCCTCATTGGACGAGACCTACCAGCGTATGTACGAGACCTATTGCCGTATCTTCAGGCGCTGTGGACTGGAGTTTCGCGCCGTGCGTGCCGACACAGGTAGCATCGGCGGCAGCGCCTCGCACGAGTTTCACGTCCTGGCCGCCTCGGGTGAAGACGCCATCGCCTTTTCGACCGCCAGCGACTATGCCGCCAATGTGGAACTGGCCGAGGCGCTCGCCCCGCGCGAGCATGCCCCTGCGCCCAGCGAGCCGGCGCGTCTGGTCGACACACCCAATGCGCGCACCATCGCCGAGCTGGTCGAGCAGTTTGCTCAACCGATCGAGCGCACGGTCAAGACCCTGGTGGTCGCGGCCTCCGAGGAGGCCGGCGGCGGCCTGGTCGCGCTCCTGGTGCGCGGCGATCACGAGCTCAATGCCGTCAAGGCACAGAAGCTGCCGCAGGTCGCCTCGCCGCTGCGCCTGGCCACCGAGGCCGAGATCCGTGCCGCCATCGGCGCCGGCCCTGGATCGCTTGGGCCGAAGGATCTGCCGATCCCCTGTATCGTCGATCGCACCGTGGCCGTCACCGCCGACTTCAGCGCCGGGGCCAACATCGACGGCAAACACTGGTTCGGTCTGAACTGGGGCCGCGACCTGCCGCTGCCCGAGGTCGCAGATCTGCGCAACGTGGTCGAGGGCGACCCAAGTCCGGACGGTCGGGGCACGCTGACCATCGCGCGTGGCATCGAGGTCGGACACATCTTCAAGCTCGGGCGCAAGTACAGCGCCGCCATGCAAGCCAAGGTGCTCGGCGAAGACGGCAAGGCCATCATCATGACCATGGGCTGCTACGGCATCGGCGTGTCGCGCGTGGTCGCCGCAGCCATCGAGCAGCATCACGATGAGCGCGGCATCTGCTGGCCGGCACCGATTGCGCCCTTCGAGGTCGCGTTGCTGCCGATGAAGCTCGGCAAGTCCTATCGGGTCCGTGAGGCGACCGAGCGGCTCTATGCCGAACTCCAGGCCGCCGGGATCGAGGTCCTGCTCGACGACCGCGACGTGCGTCCCGGTTTCATGTTCGCCGACATGGATCTCATCGGCATCCCGCATCGCATCGTCGTCGGTGACCAGGGACTCGACAATGGCCAGGTCGAGTACAAGGCCCGCACCGACGCCGAGATGCAGCTCATCCCCCTCGACACCGTCGTCGAATTCGTACGCGCGCGTCTGCGCACCTGACCCTAACCAGTTACGCCCTCACGCTCTCTGTGGGCCTCATTCTAGGATCGACCGTGGACAAAAAAGAAGCCTCTTTCACCCGCGATGAGCTCCTCGCCTGTGGGCGCGGCGAGCTGTTCGGACCCGGCAACGCCCAGTTGCCGACACCCAATATGCTGATGATGGATCGCATCGTGCGCATCGCCAATTTCGGTGGTGCCTACGGGAAAGGCGAGATCCTGGCCGAGCTCGACATCCGTCCCGACCTCTGGTTCTTCGAGTGTCACTTCCCCGGCGACCCAGTGATGCCCGGCTGTCTTGGGCTCGACGCGCTCTGGCAGATGGTCGGCTTCTATCTGGGCTGGACTGGCAATCCCGGGCATGGCCGAGCGCTGGGCGTCGGCGAGGTCAGGTTCACTGGCCAGGTCCTACCGACCGCGACCAAAGTCACCTATCACATCGACATGAAGCGCGTCATCAACCGCAAGCTGGTGCTCGGCATCGGCGATGGCATGGTTCAGGTCGACGGGCGCACCATCTATACCGCCAAGGATCTGCGCGTCGGACTCTTCAACTCGACCGACAGTTTCTGAACCGCCTCATGACGCGGATCGACTTCTACAGCCTCGAACCCGACAGCCGCGCTGATCGCTTCATCCTGGCCTGTCGGCTGGTCGAGCGCATCCACGCCCAGGATCTGCGCGTGCTCATCCTCTGTCCAGAGCGCGAGGAGGCGCACCATCTCGATCGGCTGCTCTGGACCTTTCGGCAGGAGAGCTTCCTGCCGCACGGTCTGGTTGGGAGCGTGGACGCTAAGCTGACGCCCATCTTGATCAGCCTCGACGGCTCGCCCGAGACAGAGCAGCAGGTCTTGTTGAATCTCGGGCGCGACCTTCCGAGCCGATGGGAACGGTTCGAGCGACTGTGCGATCTGGTCGACAATGATCCGGTGGTGCTTCAGGCTGGGCGGGCGCGTTTCCGCGCCTACCGCGAACACGGCTACAAACCTACCCACCACAGGATCCGGTTATAGCATTGGGCTAGGGAAACGCCGATTTATTCCATTCGTGGCAACACCTTCTCACGTAACCAATTGATTTTTTAGGAGCGGCTTCAGCCGCGATGGAGAGGAACGCGATTTATTCAGCGCTTCCTTGAGAAACTGGCGGACTATCGGGGCATGCGCATCCGCCTAGGCCGCATCGCGTGCTACGCACCTCGCATCAGCCGCCCTATGACGATTTCCTCACCAAGCCGGTCGAGCCGGACAGTTGCTGGCAGTCATCAGGCACTGGATCTCTCGACCGAATTCGGATGTATGAGGACGGCGTCTCAGCCGCTCATGCCGGGGGCGCTGAGGCCCAAGGCACGCACACCCAGCCTTCCATGATCACCCGGGCGCTGCGGCTTAGGGTCGCCTTGGTCAGGGTCCAGCGGCCATTGATCACTCGGGGCTCGGCGCCGACGCGCAACGTCCCCGAAGGATGACCAAACCGCACTGCCGTGCGCTCACCACCGCCGGCGGCGCGATTGACCAGGGTCCCGGGGATGGCCGCCGCCGTGCCGATGGCCACGGCGGCCGTGCCCATCATGGCGTGATGGAGCTTGCCCATCGAGAGCGCGCGCACGCACAGATCGATCTCACTCGCCGCAACCGGTTTGCCGCTGGAGGCCACATAATCGGTCGGCGGGGCGACGAAGGCGATCTTGGGTGTGTGCTGACGGGTTGCAGCCTCGTGGAGGTCCTGGATCAACCCCATGCGCAGCGCACCCTGGGCGCGGATGGTCTCGAACATGGCCAGGGCCTTGGGATCGCCGTTGATGGCCTCCTGCGACTCGGTGCCGGTATAGCCGAGGGCCCTGGCCTCAACGAAGATGGTCGGGATGCCGGCATTGATCAGGGTTGCCTTGAGCGTGCCGATGCCGGGCACCTCGAGGTCATCGACGAGGTTGCCGGTCGGGAACATGGGGCCATCGTCCTCGTTGACCGGTTCGAGGAATTCGAGCCGCACTTCGGCGGCGGGGAAGATCACGCCATCGAGCTCAAAATCCCCCGTCTCCTGCACGACGCCGTTCGCGATGGGGACATGGGCGACGATGGTCTTGCCGATGTTGGCCTGCCAGATGCGCACCGCGCAGAGGCCGTTGTCGGGGATGCGCTCGGGCGCAACCAGTCTCCGGCTGATGGCAAAGGGTCCGACGGCGGCCGCGAGGTTGCCACAGTTCCCACTCCAGTCGACCATGGGTCGATCGATGGCGACCTGTCCGAACAGATACTCGACATCGTGATCGGGGCGCTGACTCTGTGACAAGATGACCGCTTTGCTGGTGCTGGAGGTCGCTCCACCCAGGCCGTCGATCTGCTTGCCGTAGGGGTCGGGACTACCGAGGACGCGCAGCAACAGGGCGTCGCGCGCCGCGCCCGGTACCTGACAGGGCTCGGGCAGGTCTTGCAGCCGAAAGAAGACGCCCTTGCTGGTGCCGCCGCGCATGTAGGTGGCGGGGATCTTGATCTGTGGGGCGTGAGTCATGTTGGATTAGGCCCCCTTGGTCGATTCCAGAAAGTCCTGGGCGAAGCGTTGCAGCACACCACCGGCCTCGTAGATCGCGACCTCCTCGGCGGTGTCGAGCCGGCAGGTCACGGGCACCTCGACACGCTCACCATTCCGACGGTGGATGACCAGGGTCAGATCGGTACCAGGTCGGCGCTCACCCAGGACGTCGTAGAGCTCGCTGCCGTCGAGGCCGAGCGTCTTGCGGTTGACGCCTGGCTTGAACTCCAGGGGTAGCACGCCCATGCCGATCAGGTTGGTGCGGTGGATACGCTCGAAGCCCTCGGCGACGATGGCCTCGACCCCGGCTAGACGCACACCCTTGGCCGCCCAGTCGCGCGAGGAACCCTGGCCGTAGTCGGCGCCAGCGATGATGATGAGCGGCTGGTTGCGGTTCATGTAGGTCTCGATCGCCTCCCACATCCGCATGACCGTGCCGTCCGGCTCGACCCGCGTCAGCGAGCCCGGCTTGATCTGTCCGTCGACCACGGCCATCTCGTTGATGAGCCGGGGATTGGCGAGGGTCGCGCGCTGGGCGGTCAGATGGTCGCCGCGATGGGTGGCGTAGGAGTTGAAGTCCTCCTCAGACAGCCCCATGCGCGCCAGATACTCACCCGCCGCGCTGTCAGGTTGGATGGCATTGGAGGGCGAAAGATGGTCGGTGGTGATATTGTCGCCCAACAAGGCCAGCGGACGCAGCCCCTGGAGGGTTCGCTCACCGGCCAGCGCCCCTTCCCAGTAGGGGGGACGGCGAATGTAGGTGCTGTGCGGACGCCAGTCGTAGAGCGGTCTCACCCTCTCGCCAGCCTCGATCTGGAGGGCAAACATCGGCTCGTAGACCTGCCGGAACTGCTCCGGCTTGACGCATTCGGCGACGATGGCGTCGATCTCTTCATCTGGCGGCCAGATGTCTTTCAGCCGGATCTCCTTACCATCCACCACGCCCAATACGTCCTTCTCGATATCGAAGCGGATGGTGCCAGCCATGGCATAGGCGACGACCAGCGGCGGCGAGGCCAGGAACGCCTGTCTGACCAAGGGGTGGATGCGTCCGTCGAAATTACGATTACCCGAGAGTACGGCGGTCGTATCGAGATTGCGCTCATTGATCTCCTGTTGGATCTCGGGAGCGAGCGGACCGGACATGCCGTTACAGGTGGTGCAGGCGAAACCGACGATGCCAAAACCGAGCCGTTCGAGCTCAGTCAATAATCCGGCCTCCTGCAGATAGGACTCGACGACCCGGGACCCGGGCGCAAACGAACTCTTGACCCAGGGTTTGCGCATAAGCCCTAACCGATTGGCATTGCGCGCCAGGAGTCCAGCGGTGATGAGGTTGCGCGGATTGCTGGTGTTGGTGCAGCTGGTGATAGCGGCGATGATGACGGCGCCCTCCGGCATCCGGCCCGCAACTGCGTCCCAGTGGCCGGTGATGCCCTTGGCGGCGAGATCGGCGGTCGCCACACGCGCATGCGGTTTAGACGGACCGGCGAGGCTGCGGACCACGCGCGACAGGTCAAAGGTCAGGGTGCGCTCGTATCGAGCCTTCTTCAGCGCGTCGGCCCAGAGTCCGGTCTGTTTGGCATAGAGCTCGACCCGCTTGACCTGGGCCTCGTCGCGCCCGGTCATTCGCAGATAGTCGAGGGTCTGCCCGTCGATAGGGAACAGTGCGGCGGTGGCCCCATACTCCGGGCACATGTTGGAGAGGCTGGCACGATCACCGATGGTCAGGGCCGCCGCCCCCTCACCGTGGAATTCGAGATAGGCCCCGACGACCTTTTCCTGGCGCAGGAATTCGGTCAGGGCCAGCACCACGTCGGTCGCTGTGATACCCGGTCCCGGGCGTCCGATCAGCTCGACACCGACGATCTCGGGCAGGCGCATCCAGGACGCCCGCCCCAGCATCAGACTCTCGGCCTCCAGCCCACCGACGCCGATGGCGAGCACACCCAAGGCAGAGACGTGCGGAGTATGGCTGTCAGTACCCACCAGGGTATCGGGGAAGGCCACACCGTCGCGCACCTGGATCACCGGGCTCATCCACTCCAGATTGATCTGATGCATGATACCGTTGCCGGCTGGGATCACATCGACATTGTCGAACGCGCGCCTGGCCCAGTCGATGAAATGGAAGCGATCGGCGTTGCGCTGATCCTCGATCGCGCGGTTCTTGGCGAAGGCCTCGGGATCATCGCCGCCATACTCGACGGCCAGCGAATGATCGACGACGAGCTGCACAGGCACCACTGGATTGACCTTGGCCGGATCACCGCCCCGGTCGGCGATGGCGTCGCGCAGGCCAGCCAGATCGACCAGCGCCGTCAGTCCCAGGATGTCATGACCGACCACGCGTGCCGGAAACCAAGGGAAATCGCGCTCACGCCGGCACTCGACGATCTGACGCAGCGAATCGGTCAGGAGCGCTGGATCACAGCGCCGGACTAGATTCTCGGCCAGCACCCGTGCGGTATAGGGCAGTTCGTCATAGGCGCCGGGCGCGAGCGCCTCGATGGCCGCGCGGGCGTCGAAATAGTCCAGATCTGTGCCAGGTAGGGGTGTGCGATTGGCTGTATTCATCGAGGCCCTAAATGATTGGAAGTCGAAACCGAGACATAAAAAACAGCCCATGGACGCGCTTCCAGGCGAAATCGAGTCCCATGGGCGGGCATTTTCGCACACGGCGGGCTCGATAGAGCCTCAATCATGCCTTTCGGGGAGGTGTACCAGCTTCAGGAAGCGGGCCTGGAGCGCACGCGCCCAGGCCGGCTGAGGCCAATTCCAGCCGATCACAATACCGATCGCGATCCCGATCAATATCTGAACCATGCATGTATCCTCACTCAATTGGCGGTGAACCGGCCGCTTAATGATAAGGAAAGCGGTATTTTTCAAGTTGGGAGACATGGCACTCAGATCTCGTCTTCGAGACGAAAGCCGAGGATCTCAAGCAGGAGACCGGTCATGGAGCCGCCAAGCATCCCACCCAGCAGGCCCGGCGGTATATCCTGCAACACCTGCTCGATCGCCTGCTGGGTGTGCGCGTCCAGCGCCGTCACCGTGGTATTGCCGATGATCCAGATGCTCCCAGCCACGACGTTGGCCAACAGACCAGCGACCAAGGGCGCGGAGACAACGCCCGGCAACCAGGCAATGCCGAGCCGAACCAGCCAGCGTTCGCTGAGCTCGAACAGGGCTCCGACTAACGCGACGAGACCGGCAGCTAGCGCGAACACCCCGACCGGCTCGCCCAAAAACCACAGCACCAGACTCAGCAGTATCGCCGCCAAAAGCCCGGTGAACAGTCCGATGAGTGTCTCGGCCAATGGACGGCTGCTGCCGGCCACCATCCAGGAATAGAATCCACCCGCCAAAACACCCGCCCCGGCCGCCAGACCCGAGATCCTCAGGAGGTCGATGTCATGCCCAATCACGATCAGATAACCGATCGAGGCCAGGACACCGGCCATGGAGCCTATCAGCGCGACCGGCATCGCGCTATAAAAGGCCGTGGTCGTCATCGACGCGGCGGCGGCGGCCAAGATCAGCGCCCAGCCTCCCGTCAGCCCCATGACCAGGAGGATTCGATGCAGACCGGAGAAGAGCGCACCGAACAGCGCCCCGGCGAACCCCCAGACGATGAGCACCAGCACGATCGCGGTGAGACGGTCCTTGGATGGCATGATTGAATACCCAGCAGTTTTGAACAGCCTTCCAAGGCTACAGAACTTGCACTCCGGATCCGAGCGGACAATGCGCCTGGATGCGCGCGATGCAATCCAGGCGAGTATCACCGCTTGTCATGACCTACACTAGCCACTTCCATGATTCCGGACATTGATGCACGGCATGTATCAGTCCCCACTCAACGGCAGTAAACGCAAGATCGATGGCGTCATGCGCGTTTATTATGACGGCTATTGGATCAAATATTATGAGCCGCCACCCGACAGTCTCGAGGTCCGGCGCCAGCTCATCCAAGCGCTCACACGCCGTCTGTTCAACCATGTCGAGCCCGGCATCAACATCCCTGGCTCGCGGCTCAAGGAGGCGCGCGCCGCCTACGAAGCCGAGACCGATACCGAGCGCAAGCGTGTCAATGGGGCCATGCTGGCCGGTGCGCTCTTCAATCGCGCTGCCGACATCTTCCATAGCCTAGTCGATCTGCAGACGGCCGGGGTCGAGATCCCCCCTGATCACGCCCTGATGCGCGAATGCGGACACTGTCTGATCGAGGCGCTCGAGCTGGGCAAGATGGTGCGCCACCGCGGCGGCGACGAGGGCATCGACGAGCTCTGGGGCGAGCCGTTCAAGGCGTTCTCGATGCCGATCGAGGCCTTTTATGCGAGCCGTTATCTGAAGATCGCCATGACCATGCACGACATCGACCGCATCACGGGGGCCATGAAGGCGACCTTCGCCGGCAGCCGCCAGATCCAGGGTCTGGAGTCACGGCTCGACGAGCTCAACACCACAGCCAAGCGCAAATGCGAGATCCTGCGCACCGACCCGGAGGTCTTCGACGTCTGGCCAAAATTCGTCGTCGCCAGCGACCGGGTACGCAACCTTGATCCGGTGATACCGACCGCTCACGACGCCGTCGATGTGCGCGAGGCGGTCGAGGGCGCACGTCTGTTGCGCGACGGCACCGACCTGATCAGCTTCATCGTGCGTGCGCGCGTACCCATGCCGAAGAGCACCCGCGAATACATCGATCGCTGTCAGCAGTTCAGGCGCACCTACATCGAGCCATATCTGGTCTGTCACACCTGAACCCAAGGTCGACGACGGTCGCATCAGCCGCCCGCGTGGATCAGGCGCTCGGCGACATGCAGACCAGCCACATAGGTTCCGATCCCGGCGCCCAGGCTACTCAGGACGAAGACGACCAACACCCGCGAGACCCTGTTGCGCCACCAGCCGCTCCAGCTGGCCACATCGGCGCGCAGACGACTGAAGTCCCCGACACTGGGTTTGCGCAGATAGAGCTCGACGGCGCCTGTGATCATGCCGGCACCGATGGCCGGATTGAGCGTGGTCAGGGGCGCGGCGAGGAAGGCCGAGAGGATCGTGAGCGGATGCCCGGCGGCCAGCAGGGTTCCAAGCGCTGAGAGTCCACCCGTGATCAGTGCCCAGCCGATCAAAAGGTCTAGTCCGAGTTCGGGGCTGACGGCGAATCCATAACCGAAGCCCGCCAGGACCAACACCAACAGCGACCAGCCGAACACAGCGGACCAGCGACTCGGCGGCGGCACCCGCTCAAGCTCGCTCAACACCTCGCCCGGATCGGCGCGATCCGTCTCCAGCGCCTTGGTCACGCCCTTGAGGTGACCGGCACCGATCACAACCAGGACGCGCCTGGCCCCCAGGCGTGCTAATTCACGTCGGAGCTTGGCGGCCATGTAGCGGTCACGTTCCTCGATCAGGGGGACATAGAGATCCTGACGTTCGGCGGCGAACTCGGCGAAGGCGGTTTCGAGCACATCGCCCTCCTTGAGCCGCTCGACTTCTTCCTCGGTCAGAGACTTGGAGCTGAGCATGGCCATTAGCAGACCGGCGAACAGTTCATAGCGCTTCCACCAGCCGAGATTGGCCGAGAGGCGCCTGAGTGTGATCCCGATCTCGCGATCAATGAGCAGCAGGTTCAGGCCTTGATCCTTGGCCAACCGAATGGCAATGCGCTGCTCGGCGCCTGGCTCGATGCCGAGCTGATCGGCGAGCCGCTGCTGATAGGCGGCAAGCACCAGGTTGGCGACAACCATATGAACGCGGTTCTGGCGGATGACCGAGAACAGATCCATCTGCGCCAGAGTGCGTGGATCCATCAGGGCATTGAAACGGCTGCGGCACAGTTCGACGGCCACACTGTCGTAGCCGCCGGACTGGAGCAGCTTGCGCACCTGATCGGCGCTGGCACGCGAGATATGGGCCGTGCCGAGCACTGTCAGCTCGACCCCATCGATCACCAGATCGCGCCTTGGTTCCATCGAATCGACCATGGTTGCTCGTGACCTGTGTTGGATAAAGGGCGCCATCATACCGAGACTCGGGGCGGTTTCCCAAGCTGGACGATCCGGATCGGCGGCCTCGTCAGGTCTTGGAGCAGATCGCGTCGATACCCTATCATCGCGCCCGACCCTCGCCTTAGGGGATACCATTTCAGCCTCCTCAACCGGACGCCGAGCCACCATGCACATCACAGCCCTTGGATCCTTCCGGATCGTCTCGGTCCTCACGCCGCGCGTCGAGTCTCGTTTGACATCCATGATCGCCGGCCTACTGTTAACCTTGATCCTGACCGGCTGTAATCCGATCAAACAGGACCGAATGACGGACACACTCCAGAATGCGACCAATGGCTATCAAAAAGCACTGCGCTGGGGGTATTTCGAGAACGCCTATAACTACATCCACCCCGACCGGCGCGTTGAGGCGATCTCGCCCGAGGCACTGGAGGGGTTGCGCCTGACGGGCTATGACGTGATCCAACCGCCGACGATAAATACCGAGTCGGGAACCGCAACCCAGCTCGTCGCCATCGACTATCTCTACGAGGATCGGCAAGTCGTCAAGCAGATCAAGGATCGCCAGCTCTGGCGCTATGACGCCAAGGAGAAGTCCTGGTGGCTCGAGTCCGGCCTGCCCGCCTTTAAGCGATGAGTCATCTATTCATCCTCACCCTGTTATTGCTGCTTGGATGGTTCTGGCTTAACAGCCTGCGCACGCGTGAGATCGCGATCGGCATCTGTAAGACCGCCTGCCGACAGCGTAAGCTGCAATGGCTGGATCAAACCGTCGCCTTACGCCGGATCGGACTGACTTGGCGCGCCGATGGCGTGCGACTAAGGCGAATCTATCGCTTCGACTTCAGCCAGGAAGGTACGGAACGCCGCCAGGGCTATATCGTGATGCATGGTCTAAAGCTCGAGGAACTGAACTTCGGACTCCCCGATCAGGTGGAGACGGACGCCTGACGCCGGGGCCCGCCCAATTGACGTCGGAGGGCGGCCTACTTGACGACCTTGAGCGTCGGAGCGCCCTTCCTGCCCTTGGGGTGATCAGGTGAGGGTCTGCCGCCAGAGTCACCTGGCTTACCGTCTCCGGACAGCGGCGCCAGCCTGGGGCCAGCGGCGGGCGTGTCGACGGATGGGACGGGCTTGGGATAGGTCGGATCGGGAAAGACCATGCCCTGCCCGTTTTCACGGGTGAAGATACCGACGACCGACTCGGTCGGTACCAGCACCTCGCGCGCCACCCCGTTGAAACGCGCCCCGAACTCGATCCATTCGTTGCCGATGACCAATCCGCGCACCGCTCCAGGCGCGATATTGAACACGATGCGTCCGTCGGCGACAAACTCCCTCGGCACGCGCGTGTCTGGAAAGCCCGCGTCCACCACCAGGTGCGGCGTCATGCGGTTGTCGAGTATCCACTCGTAGATGGCCCGAATCAGATAGGGCTTGCTGGATGTCATGGTGTCGTTCATCGGCGCAGATCCGCGATCATCTCTCTCTCGGCCTCGGTCAGGCTCAGACGGAAAGACTCCCAGGTGAAGATCCGCTTCATATAGACCCGGATCGGATCGGCCTGTTTGGGCAGCTCGATACCGAGCACCGGCAGACGCCACAACAAGGGCGCAAGACAGCAATCGACCAGCGAGAACTCCTCGCTCATGAAGAAGGTATGTGCCGCAAACACAGGCGCGGTCGCGGTTAGACTTTCGTGCAGTTCCTTGCGTGCCTGCTCAACCTCGTCGCCCTCGCCGTGCAGGATGCGGCCCATGAGTGAATACCAGTCGCGGTCGATGCGGTACATGAACAGCCGCGCGTTGGCACGCGAGACCGGATCGACCGGCAGCAACGGCGGATGAGGAAAGCGCTCATCGAGATACTCCATGATGATCCGCGACTCATAGAGACGCAGGTCTCGATCGACGAAGGTCGGGACAGTTCCGTAAGGGTTGAAGTCCATCACCTCGTCGGGGAGGGCCTTGGCATCGACATCGACCACGTCGACCGCGATCCCCTTCTCGGCCAGGACCATTCTGACCCGATGACAATAGGGACAGGTAGGATCGGAATAGAGGATCATTGCAGTACCGATTGACCAAGCAAGAACAAAAACGGCGGCCTAATCCTAGGCCGCCGCCGGAACATCCGCTCAGTGGACGTCCTTCCAGTACTCTTTCTTTAGCATGTAGGCCAGGATGAACAGAAAGCCTAGGAACAAGAGCACATAGCGACCGAGACGCTCACGTTCAAGCCGAATCGGCTCGCCCGCATAGGTCAAAAAGTTGGTGATGTCGCGTACCAGGGTATCGTACTCCTTCGGCGACAGATCGCCCTTCTCGACCAGTCTCAGGCCCTTGATGGTCGGCTCTTTGCCTGGCTCGTGTGGCGGCTCTAGGATGGCCTCCTGGCGTCCCTGGAGATCGCCCAGGACATGGGGCATACCGACCAGCGGGAAGACCAGGTTGTTGACACCATAGGGTCGGGTCTCATCCACATAGAAGCCCTTGAGATAGGTGTAGACCCAGTCGGGCGAGCGCCAGCGCGTCACCAGCGTCAGATCTGGAGGCACCACACCGAACCACTTGAGTGCATCATCGTCAGTCATGGACTTGGTGATGAGATCGCCTGGCTTGGCGTCACCGAAGATCAGGTTCTGACGCAGGGTAATCTCATCGATGCCCAGGTCTTTGGCCAGACGGTTGTAGCGCATGTACTTGAGCGAATGACAGCCAGAGCAATAGTTCATGAAGTACTTGGCGCCGCGCTGCAAGGAGGCCTGGTCGCGCAGATCGATGTTGGCCTGTTCCAGGTGCTCGCCACCGCCCGATGCCAGCAGGGCCGTCGGCGCGATCAGCAACAGGGTCAGGGTGGCCAGGATCAACTTTCTCATGATGTCACCCTCTCCGGAACGGGCTTGGTCTCATCCAAGGAGCTATAGATCGGCATCAGCAGGAAGTAGGCGAAATACAGCACAGTAAAGATCTGGGCCAGTAAGGTGTAAAGAGGGGATGCCGGCTGCATGCCCAGCCAGGCCAGGGCGACGAAGGAGACGACGAAGATCGCGGTCGCCCCCTTGAACAGCGGCCCTTTATAGCGCATCGACTTCACCGGGCTGCGGTCGAGCCAAGGGAGGGCAAATAGGATCAGGATGGACGCGAACATCACCACCACGCCGGGGAACTGCGAGCCATACATCGGCGGTACGGCACGCAGCATGGCGTAGAAGGGCGTGAAGTACCAGACCGGCGCGATATGCACGGGGGTCTGCATCGGGTTGGCTGGCTGGAAGTTCGGCGTCTCCAGGAATAGCCCGCCCATGGTTGGGTTAAAGAACATGATATAGCTGAAGATCGCCAGGAAGACGACTGCCCCCATCAGATCCTTGACGGTGTAATAGGGATGGAAGGGGATGCCGTCGGCCGGGGCCTTGTCGCTCCAGCGGTTGCCCTTGGGGCCCTCCTTGATCTCGATGCCGTCGGGGTTATTGGAGCCGACGTGGTGCAGGGCCACGATGTGCAGGAACACCAGCCCGGCGAGCAGGAAGGGCAGCAAGAAATGCAGGGCGAAGAAGCGGTTGAGGGTGGCGTCCGAGATGACATAGTCGCCGCGTACCCACACGGCGAGATCGTCCCCGATGACCGGGACCGCTGCGAATAGGTTGACGATGACCTGCGCGCCCCAGTACGACATCTGGCCCCAGGGCAGCAGATAGCCGAAGAAGGCGGTCGCCATCATCATCAGATAGATGACGACCCCGATCATCCACAGCAGCTCGCGCGGTTTGCGGTAGGAGCCCCACAGCAAGCCACGGAACATGTGCAGATAGATGACGATGAAGAACATCGAGGCCCCGGTTGAGTGCATGTAACGGATCAACCAGCCCCAATCGACATCGCGCATGATGTACTCGACCGAGGCGAAGGCCAGGTTGGCGTCTGGCTTGTAACTCATGGCCAGCCACACCCCGGTGACGATCTGGATCACCAGGGTCAGGATGGCCAGCGAACCGAAGAATGACCAGAAGTTCAGGTTCTTCGGGGCATAGTATTCGGAGAGATGGGCGCGCCAGGTCTCCGAGAGTGGGAATCGCTTGTCGATCCAACTGAGGTTTTCGGTCTTTTCAGCACTCATCAGGCGCTCCCTCGATCCTCGCCAATGAGGATGGTGGTGTCATTGAGATAAACATGCTTCGGGATCACCAGGTTGGTGGGCGCCGGGACGTTCTTGAACACGCGCGCCGCCAGGTCGAAGCGCGAGCCGTGGCAGGGACAGAAGAACCCACCCTTCCAGTCGGCGCCCAGGTCATCGGGTCCGAACTCGGGGCGATAGGTCGGCGAGCAACCGAGATGGGTGCAGATCCCGATCGCAACCAGGTATTGGGGCTTGATCGAGCGGGTCGGGTTTTTGCAGTAATCGGGTTGCTGGGGGACCTCAGAGTTGGGATCCACCAACTTGGGATCATTGCTCGGCAAGGCCGCTAGCATCTCGGGGGTGCGATGTACCACCCAGACCGGCTTACCGCGCCACTTGACACGCAACAGCGCGCCAGGCTCCAACTTGCTGATGTCTGCCTCGACTGGCGCACCAGCTGCCCGAGCACGGGCACTCGGATTCAGCGATGCGACGAACGGGACAAGCGCGTAGCCGGCCCCTACGGCACCGACTACGCTGGTCGCGGCAACGAGCACTCGTCGCCTCATTTTGTTCACGCCTTGCGCGCTCATAGTCCAATATCCCCCGGCTGCTACAAGCACCGCCCAGGGTCAACACCAGGCGGACACCTCAGGCAGCTTGGATGAAACTTCAGGTGAAAACGTTTGAGAATAGGACGATCGATACAAAATCGAACGCGCATTCTCCGTGATTTCAGCGGGACTGGTCAAGGATAGGGCAAATACGGCTACCCTGAACGGAACGACACCGCGAACGGGTGCGCGTCACGCTGGATTGTCGATCTCGACAAAGCGATGCCATAAACCGAAGCGTTCGGCTAGATGTTCGCCAAGCGCCTGAATGCCATAGCGTTCCGTTGCATGATGACCGGCGGCCAGATAGCAGAGGCCCAATTCGCGCGCCTGATGCGTGGTCTGCTCGGAGAGTTCTCCGGTCAGAAAGGCATCGACGCCGAGGCTGGCGGCCTGCTCGAGATAACCCTGGCCGCCGCCCGTGCACCAGGCCAGGCGCGCGATGAAACCTGTCTCGCCCCCGACCCTCAGCGCTGGGCGCGCGAGTCGCTGCGAGACATGCTCGGTGAAGGCCGCCGGGGTCAGCGGCTCAGCCAGGCGACCGACCCAGACCAAACCATTGCCCAACGCAGTCGGCGCCATGTCGATGAAACCGAGCCGCTGACCGAGTTGGACGTTGTTACCGAGTTCGGGATGGGCATCGAGCGGAAGATGATAGGCGATCAGACTCGCGCCCGCCCTGAGCAATGTCCTTGCGCGCCGCCCTTTGATGCCAACCAGACAGGGGGATTCGTTCTTCCAGAACCAGCCGTGGTGGACCAGGATGGCATCGGCCCCCTCGGCGATCGCCGCCTCGATCAGCGCCGCGCTGGCCGTGACACCGGAGATCAAACGTCGGATCGGACGCTCTCCCTCGACCTGCAGGCCGTTCGGGGCATAGTCAGCGAAGCGCGCCGCCTCGAGCAGGTCTTCGCAATAACGGACGAGGTCTTGTGCTTCGGTCATGGTGGTCACTATCGGATCGGTGCAATCGGCCTCATGCGCCCAGGATGTAGCCCAGATCGATCTCCAGCTCCTCGAAGGGTGAAATGCGCTGTTTGAAGGGTGCATCATCGGCCACCGTGAGGGCGGCAATGGTCCGATAGGCGTCGCCATCGAGCTGCCAGGCGACCAGGGAACGATCCTCGGGCCAGATCAACCAGTAATAGGGGACGCGATGCCGCTGCAACAGCATAAAGAGTGTCAAGGTGTCCTTGCGCTCATGGCCGGGCGAGACGATCTCGCACACCCAGTCCGGGATGATCTCGACCACTCCGCGCGGGCGCTCCGGCAGCCGCGCCTTGCGCCAGCCAGCAAGATCATGGGTCGGGCACTGGTGCATGGAGTAGTGGACGCTGACCTCGGTGACGATCCACCAGCCGCCGGGACCGGACTTGCGTCGCAGGCTATCGAGTTCAACGACCGCATTGCTTTGCACGAGTCCGTGCTCCATCCGCGCCATCGGTCGCTGGACGATCTCGCCATCGATCAGCTCGATGCTGTCTCCCTGATCGGCGAGCAGGTCATCGAGGGTCTTGAGTTTGAACGCTTCCATCGGTATTGCTCCGGTGTGACTGGATGTGTTCTGCATCCCAGGCGAGGCGCGTTCGATTCTACCGAAAAAAAGCCCGGCGGGCGCCGGGCTGTAAACGTCTCATGATGAGAGAGACGAGGAGGACTCGGTGAGATCCTGAACGGTCGGGCTTTGACATCAGTAGGGTTGCGCCCGACCGGATCTGAATCAGTGCATGAACAGACCGCCGTTGACCGGCAGATTGGCACCCGTCATGTAAGAATTCTCGTCGCTGACCAAAAAGGCCACAGCGGCGGCGATCTCCTCGGGCCGACCCATGCGGCGCATCGGGATGCCATTCACGATGCTGTTGCGCACGCCCTCGTCCATCGCCAGGGTCATCGCTGTCTCGACATAGCCGGGCGAGATCGTATTGACGGTCACGCCCTTGGCGGCGCCTTCCTGAGCCAGGGCCATGGTGAAGCCGTGCATACCGGCCTTGGCGGCGGAATAGTTGGTCTGACCGAACTGACCGCGCTGACCATTGACCGAGGAGATGTTGATGACACGCCCGAAGCCGCGCTCCAACATGCCCTCCCACACCTGACGGGTAACATTGAAGACACTGTTGAGGTTGACGTTGATCACGGCCTCCCAATGCGCCAGCTCCATCTTCTTGAAGGTCTTGTCGCGGGTGATGCCGGCACAATTGACCAGGATATCGATGGGACCGACCTGCTCGGTGATTTCACGGACCATGCGCTCGCTGTCGTCAAACGATGACACATCGGCGGCGAAGACGGCGATGTCAAACCCCTCAGCCGCGCGGGCCCGCTTCCACGCCTCGGCTGTAGCGGTCTCGGACGGATGGCAGTTCGCCACGACGATACAGCCATCCTTGGCCAGACGGGTACAGATCGCGGTGCCGATGCCACCGATGCCTCCGGTGACGAGTGCAATACGAGCCATGGGGTTCCTCCAGGGAGCCTTTTGGTGATTTATCTAGGTTGGACGAAATCGTCGAGGTCGCTGCACCACCCGGGTGCGGGACAGCCAAAGTCTTGGGATCCATCCCTGGATCGTCCTCGCCGGCGTCTTAGACGATGACGCCCTTGCGCAAATCCTCGCTGACCTCGTTTAGGTTCTTTTCGAACCACAGGCGATACTCGTCGCGGGCATCACCGAAGATCTGCATGGTGGCCTTACCCTCGGCCAGGATACGTTCGCTTAGTTCCTTGGTGGCCTCGACCTGACCCTTGAAGAGATCGTTGTAACCCTTGGACTCGGCAGCCAGCTTCATCAGACGCATACCGTGATCGATGTAGAGGTTGACGGCATCCATCTGACGGGCGGCCAGCCTCTCGAACAGACGCAGGTTCAGCTCACCGAAACTGGTCATGCGCTCGAAGTTCTTATTGGTCCAGTCGTTGAGGGTCTTGAGACTGTCGGTGGCGCTCATGGCTTTGATCTCCGAAGGTTTGTGCAGTGCAGCAATGTTGCGTTGCACAATAACGCCGCGATACGCCGCCGTCAAGTGCGGTTTTCACAATCCTCATCATTTCTTTTTTTGCGCCTAGCGACCGGAAAGCCCGCTGCACGCATGAATTCATCCTGCAGATCAGCCCACATCTCGACATTCTTTTGGGCCAGGCGCGCCACTGCCTCGAATGGATTGTCGGAGAGCGCCCTGGCCATCTCTTGCTGCTGCTTGGCGAACAGATCGAGCGAGGATTCCAGATAGCGGGTGAAGGCACCCTGCAGGGTGCCGCCGTAGAAGCGGATGATCTGAGCCAGCATGGTGGCACTGAACAGCGGCTGTCCCCCGCTTTCCTCTTCCAGCATGATCTGGAGCAGGATGGCGCGCGTGATGTCGCTGTCATTGGCGCTGTCAAGGACCCGAAAGGGCTGTCCGCTCATCACCAGATCGCGCACATCGGCGAGGGTGATGTAGCGGCTGACCTCGGTGTCGTAGAGACGGCGGTTTGGGTACTTCTTGATGATGCGCTCGCTGTTCATAGTCACCTGGCTCGCTCGGCGATTTGAACCTCAAAGGCGCAAAGGACACGAGGAAAACCGAGCTTTGACTCGCAAGCCGGCTTAAGCCCCCAGGGGGTGCTACCTTGCCTGTAAAGTAACCGAAATGCTTCGTGTGATTTGTGTCATTTGCGGTTTGAAGGCGCTTGATGATTCAGGGGACTGAGTCCGCTGGGGTCAAGGATCCAACGGACAGCGCACCTCAGACCCGCTCGACCGCCAAGGCCACGCCCTGACCGCCGCCGATGCACAGCGTCGCCAGACCCTTGTTGGCTGAGCGTCTCTGCATCTCATAGAGCAGGGTCACGAGCACGCGCGCGCCCGAGGCACCGATCGGGTGGCCAAGGGCAATGGCGCCACCATTGACGTTGACCTTGGATGGATCCCAGCCCATATCCCGATTGACCACCAGTGCCTGAGCGGCGAAGGCCTCGTTGGCCTCGATCAGATCCAGGTCCGCCACACTCCAGCCGGCCTTCTCCAGACACTTGGTCGAGGCCGGGATCGGCCCGGTGCCCATGATCGCCGGATCGACCCCAGCGCTGGCGAAGGCGACCACACGCGCCAGCGGCTTCAGACCGAGCTCCCTGGCCTTGGACTCACTCATCACCACCACCATGGCCGCACCATCGTTGATGCCGGAGGCATTGCCAGCGGTGACGGTCCCGTCCTTGGAGAAGGCTGGACGTAGCTTGCTCAAGGTCTCGACCGTGGTGCCATGACGCGGAAATTCATCGCGATCGAACACCAGTGGATCGCCCTTACGCTGCGGAATCTCGATCGGAATGATCTCGTCCCGGAAGCGACCGGACTTCTGGGCCGCCTCGGTCTTCTGTTGCGAGGCGGCGGCAAAGGCGTCCTGCTGCTCGCGGCTAAAACCGTACCTCTGGGCGATGTTCTCGGCCGTGGTGCCCATGTGGTAGTCGTTGAAGGCGTCCCAGAGACCATCGACGATCATGCTGTCCTTGAGCGTCCAGTCGCCCATGCGCTGACCCTCGCGCGAACGCGGCAGGACGTGCGCCGATTGACTCATGCTCTCCTGACCGCCGGCGATGACGATGTCGGCATCCCCGCAGACGATGGCCTGCATCGCCAGATGCACGGCCTTCAGACCGCTGCCGCAGACCTTGTTGATGGTCATGGCCGGCACCGAATGTGGCAGGCCGGCGTTCAGGGCCGTCTGACGGGCGGGGTTCTGACCGCTGCCTGCGGTCAGAACCTGGCCGAGAATCACCTCGTCGATCCGGTCCGGCGCGATCCCGGTGCGCGCCAGCAGGCCCCTGAGCACGGCGGTGCCGATCTCGGTGGCCGAGAGTGACGACAGGCTGCCGCCGAAGCCCCCAATGGCGCTACGACCGGCGTCGACGATGACGACATTCTGGCTCATGGTGTGGATATCCTTTGGATTCTTTTGTAGGTTGGAAGTAGACCTGGACCAGCGTCCCCGATAGGGGGTCGCGACGGGCGGATTCTACGGGTTTTTGTTGCAGTGCACAAATTGGCATGCTACCGTTCGATTCCTCATCACCCGCCACGAGGAGGGCACGGCCATGGCCAACACCATGTTCTTCAATGACGACTGGCTCGAACTGCAACGCCAGTACTGGGACAACCTGACCACCCTGAGCCGCCAGGCCATGGGTCTGGATACGCAGACCAAGACGACCACACCCTGGGAAATGGCGATGGATCAATGGTGGAAGGCGATGGCGCCTGCCGTTCCGGATCTTTCACGCACCTTTATGGACAGGATGCTGGAGCAGGGCAAGAACTTTTTCCGTCTCGCCGAGGGTTTCGCCAAACGCGCTGACGCAGGCGATACCGCCAACGGGCTCGAGCTCTGGACTAAGACGCTTGAAGACATACAGAAGCGCTTCACCGGCTCGCTCGACGAGAACGGCAATACCCTGCAACGTCTGATGTCGTTCTGGGAGCTGCCGCTGGACAACTGGCAGCGCATGATGTCCTCGCTGTCGCCGCTACCAGGCGATGCCCTGCGCAACATGCCCCATGATCAGCTCAAGAACACCCTCGATCGCGCCCTATCCGCACCCGGTCTCGGCTATACCCGCGAGGAGCAGACCCACTATCAGGAGCTGATGCGCAGCGCCCTGGAATACCAGGCTGCGCTCCAGGAATACGCCAATTTCTACACCCAGCTCGGCATGAAGTCGGTCAAGCGCATGGGGGACTACATCCAGGGCGTGATCGACAGCGGCAAGACCATCGATTCGGCGCGCGCGCTCTATGACAACTGGGTCGCCTGCTGCGAATCAGCCTATGCCGACGAGGTCGCCACACCTGAATACGCGCGCATCCACGGACGGCTGGTCAATGCGCAGATGGCGCTCAAGAAGCGCCTGTCGATCCTGGTCGACGAGAACCTGGGCGCACTGAACATGCCGACCCGGAGTGAACTGCGCACCCTCCAGGATCGTCTCCAGGAGACCAGGCGCGAGAACAAGGCCCTACGCCACAGCCTGCACAGCCTGGAACGCCGCGTCGCGGCCCTGGCCGGCGAGGCGCCGGCGAGCACGCCCGCCACCGCGCTCAGATCGCCTACCCCGGCTGCCGCCAAGGCCCCGGCGCGTCGACGCACCTCCAAGCCAGACGCCTGATCGCCGCGCAACCAGAGGCACACCGCGAGGACCAAGATCCATGTTCCCTATCGACATCCGCCCGGACAAACTCGCCCAAGAGCTGCTCGACTACAGCCGCAAGCTGAGTCAGGGCATGGAGAATCTGCTCAACGCCAAGTCGATCGACACAGGCGTCAGCCCCAAGCAGGCTGTTTACCGCGAGGACAAGCTGGTCCTCTATCGCTATGACCGGCCCGAGGACGCGCCCGAGGCCCGGCCAGTACCGCTCTTGATCGTCTATGCCCTGGTCAACCGGCCCTACATGACCGACATCCAGGAAGACCGCTCGACCATCAAGGGGCTGATGGCGACCGGCCAGGATGTCTATCTGATCGACTGGGGCTATCCGGATCAGGCCGACCGCGCCCTCACGCTCGACGACTACATCAACGGCTATATCGACCGCTGCGTCGACCATCTACGTGAGACCCACGATATCGACAAGATCAATCTGCTTGGCATCTGTCAGGGTGGGGCCTTCAGTCTCATGTACACTGCCTTGCACCCGCACAAGGTGCGAAACCTGGTGACCATGGTCACACCGGTCGACTTCAAGACCCCAGACAATCTGCTCTCGGCCTGGGTGCAGAACATCGACATCGACCTGGCGGTCGACACCATGGGCAATATCCCGGGCGAGCTGCTGAACTGGACCTTCCTGTCGCTCAAGCCGTTCAGCCTGACCGGTCAGAAGTACGTCAACATGGTTGATCTGCTCGACGACCCAGAGAAGGTCAAGAACTTCCTGCGGATGGAAAAGTGGATCTTTGACAGCCCGGATCAGGCCGGAGAGACCTTTCGCCAGTTCATCAAAGACTTCTATCAGAACAACGGCTTCATCAACGGCGGCGTGGTGCTGGGTGGACGCGAAGTGAACCTGAAGGACATCACCTGTCCGGTGCTCAACATCTTCGCGCTCCAGGACCATCTGGTGCCGCCGGCAGCCTCCAAGGCGCTCAAGGGACTGACCGGCAGCACGGATTATACCGAGCTGGCCTTCCCCGGTGGGCACATCGGCATCTATGTCAGCGGCAAGGCGCAGAAGGAGGTCACGCCTGCGATTGGCCGGTGGTTAAACGAGCGTTGATAGAGCCTCCAGTGATCCGCCTCCAGCGTTGAGAGGGCGACTCGACGGCCCCTAGCGCATCGCTGGACGCAAACCTCAGCGCGCCTCGTCGATCATCGAGCGGATCTTGGCAAAGGTCTCGGCGAGTGATCCGGGAAACGCCGGGTCATCCGGAACGATCTCGGCGATATCGGCGGCGCCATAACTCAGATAACGAATCTGCGTCCGCCCGTTCTTCGAGAACACCATGACGAACTTGGGCATCAGCACCGAACGTTCTGGATTGAAGCTCAGGCTTTTGTCGGCCTTGGTCGGCTTGCAGATCTGGATCATGTGCAGGTCGAAGTCGTCCGCCACCTCGCCGCCATGACGCCTAAAGGTGTCGCGCATGTTCATGGTGTCGGCGTTGTTGATGACGAAGGCGTTCCGGCTCACGACATCCGCGAAGTCACGGACAAACTGGCTCACACCCTTGTCGCTGTCGACAACATAGAGATCTTCACTTCTATTCACGGCAAAATCCTTAAGAAAGACGGAAAGGCTACACATTAAGACGGACCGACCGAGATGGCCAGAATATCCATCAATCCGCCAGCCACAGAGACACCGCGCTCTCGCTCCACACGTGAGGATCAGGATCAATCCTGGATATAGAAGTGCCTCCAGCTGATCCCACTGACCCGCATCAATTGTTCGAGGAAGGCCGGCGTCGGCACGGCCTCGCCGGGAAAGACCTCCTCGATACACAAAAAGACGCGCCCAAATCCGCCTTGCTGCTTCCAATCCCAAAGCCAGGGCGGACGTGTCTCGCCGCAGGCCGGACATCGTACGCCGGAATGTGGATGCTTGGCCCAGTGTTCGACCCGCTCGCGCCAGTCTGACAAGGGCGCGCGACACCCGACACAGCGCGGCGAGCGCGTGTTGCGTCCGAGCATCAGTCTCGGGTAGAGGCTGACCTGGGGGACACGAATATATGAAAAGCGCCCTGGATTCCTGTGGTCGCGAATCTGGACGGCGCATCCAGCAAAGGTCAGCAGACTCAGAAACCCAGGCCCCACGGCGAAGGCACGCTCGCCCGGCTCTATCGCTGTCTCCCGCGCCGACAAGGGCTCGCCCAGGAGTCCAAACCCACACAGCCCCTCGATCAACAGATTGATGTCCGGGACGCGATGGGGATCGGCGGGCGTCAGGATCAACCGTCCCGTATGCAGGCGGGCGTGCTGCCCCTGACTGTCAAGATTTCCAGACATCTGGGCATGGTTGGTGTGCGGTGAATCGGTACGCAAGGATTTCAGTCAATGCGGTCTGCGTGCTCAGCACATAAACGTGGCGACTGGATCCGATGCTGGTCATCAGTACGCTGTCACCTTAGATGGATCGACACCCTGGAAATTGTAGAGAGATTTGGTTCTCTATTGAAATTGCGATCTCCTTTGGTTAGCTTCCCAAACCAAAATGCCGCTGGGGGTGTCCGTGATGTCATCATCCATCATGGGCTGAGAGCAGACCCTTTGAACCTGACCCGGATCATGCCGGCGCAGGAAAGCCGGCGTGAGCTTCGAGCCTGTCGATGCAAGACCACAGGCGCCTCGGCGCCCGGCCGCGCTCCACCCGCCTTCACTGTCGCCTCCAGACCTGAGCCTCCAGGGACGGGTTTGTTCATGGACACCACCGGCGATCCCGATCCAATCCCAGACGCCTGCGCGCGTCGCCCGCGCCGGCCACCGCCGAGGAATTCCGATGAGCGCCATCCCGCACGACTTCATCCGCAAGACCGCCCAGCTCTCCGAGGAGGTGACTCGGCCCTTTCCGAGCTCGCGCAAGATCTATGTCACCGGCTCGCGTCCCGACATCCGGGTGCCGATGCGCGAAGTGATCCTGACACCGACCCAGACCCATCAGGGGCCTGAGGAGAATCCGCCGATCCCGATCTATGACACCTCAGGTCCCTACACCGACCCAGAGGCGAAGATCGACCTGCGTGCCGGTCTGCCGGACATCCGTTCGGGCTGGATCGCCGAGCGCGCAGATACCGAACAGCTCGAGGGGCCGACATCCGCCTTCGGACGCGCGCGCCAGAACGATCCTCGACTCGCCCATCTGCGCTTTGAGCATCTGCGCACCCCGCGCCGCGCCAAGTCTGGTCGCAATGTCACCCAGATGCACTACGCGCGCCTGGGGATCATCACGCCCGAGATGGAATACGTCGCCATCCGCGAAAACCTGCGTCTGGATGAGCTGCGCGCCGACCCACGTTACGCCAAGCTCTTGCGCCAGCATCCGGGCCAGTCATTCGGCGCCGCCCTGCCCGAGACCATCACGCCCGAGTTCGTGCGCGACGAGATCGCCCGCGGTCGTGCCATCATCCCCGCCAACATCAATCACCCCGAGCTGGAGCCCATGATCATCGGGCGCAACTTCCGGGTGAAGATCAACACCAACATCGGCAACTCGGCCCTGAGCTCTTCGATCGCCGAGGAGGTCGAGAAGATGGTGTGGTCGGTGCGTTGGGGCGGCGATACGCTCATGGACCTCTCGACCGGCAAGCACATCCACGAGACCCGCGAATGGATCCTGCGCAACGCGCCCGTGCCGATCGGCACTGTACCCATCTATCAGGCACTGGAGAAGGTCGATGGCCGCCCCGAGGAACTGAGCTGGGAGCTCGTACGCGACACACTCATCGAACAGGCCGAGCAGGGGGTCGATTATTTCACCCTCCATGCCGGCGTCCTGCTGCGCTATCTACCCCTGACCGCCGACCGGCTCACCGGCATCGTCTCGCGCGGCGGCTCGATCCTGGCCAAGTGGTGTCTGGCGCATCATCAAGAGAACTTCCTCTACACCCATTTCGAGGAGATCTGCGAGATCCTCAAGGCCTATGATGTCGCGATCAGCCTCGGGGATGGGCTCCGACCAGGATCACTCGCCGACGCCAACGACGCCGCCCAGTTCGCCGAGCTCAAGACCCTGGGCGAGCTGACCCAGGTCGCCTGGAGGCACGATGTCCAGGTCATGATCGAGGGTCCGGGACATGTGCCGCTGCAGATGATCCGGGAGAACATGACCAAGGAACTGGCCGATTGCTTCGAGGCCCCCTTTTACACCCTGGGCCCGATCGTCACCGACATCGCCCCGGCCTACGACCACATCACCTCGGGTATGGGCGCGGCCAACATCGGCTGGTACGGCACCGCCATGCTCTGCTATGTCACGCCCAAGGAGCATCTGGGTCTGCCCAACAAGGAAGACGTGCGCGCTGGAATCATCACCTACAAGATCGCCGCCCACGCCGCCGACCTGGCCAAGGGACTTCCGGGCGCCCAGATCCGCGACAATGCGCTCTCGAAGGCGCGCTTCGAGTTCCGTTGGGAGGATCAGTTCAATCTCGCGCTCGACCCCGAGCGCGCGCGCGACTATCACGACGCGACCCTGCCCCATCAGTCGCACAAGGTTGCGCACTTCTGTTCGATGTGCGGCCCCCAGTTCTGTTCGATGAAGATCACCCAGGACCTGCGCGACTCTGCGGCCAATCAGCGCGCCGAGGAGGTGCAAGCAGTGGTCGCGGAAGGGATGCGCGAGAAGGCACGTGAGTTCCGGGAAGAAGGAGCGGCGCTCTACAAGGCGGTCTGAACGGCTGAGAGGAGGCTTCGCACATGGAGACCCAGATTAAGGATCTCTATCCCATCGTCGAACCCTTCGCGGTCCACGAGCTGATCGTCGACAACGGTCATCGGCTCTATGTCGAGGAATGTGGGCGCCCGGATGGCATCCCGGCAATTTTTCTGCACGGTGGACCGGGCGCAGGTTGCGAACCGGCCCAGCGCGGGTTTTTCGACCCCGAGCGCTATCGGGCGGTGCTGTTCGATCAGCGCGGCTGTGGACGCTCGACGCCCCACGCCTCGCTCATGGCCAATACCACCTGGGACCTGATCTCAGACATGGAGCTGATCCGTCGGCAACTTAGGATCGAACGCTGGCTGGTGTTCGGCGGCTCCTGGGGCTCAACCCTGGCCTTGGCCTATGCCGAAACCTATCCCGAACGGGTCGCAGCGCTCGTGGTACGCGGGATCTTTCTCTGTCGTCCAGAGGAGATCCGCTGGTTCTATCAAGAGGGGGCGAGCTGGGCGTTTCCCGATTACTGGGAGGCGTTTGTGGCCCCCATCCCGGAGGATGAACGCGGCGATCTGCTCAGCGCCTACCATAGGCGGCTCACCGACGAGGACGCCGCCGTGCGGCTGGAGGCGGCGCGTGCCTGGTCGCTCTGGGAGGGGCGTACCGCCACCCTGCTTGCCAATCCTGAGATCCAGTCCTATTTCGCCGATCCGCATGTGGCCCTGAGTCTGGCGCGCATCGAGAGCCATTATTTCATCAACGGGGCCTTTCTGGCGCCAAACCAGTTGCTGCGCGATGCCCATCGGCTGGCCGACATCCCAGGTGTGATCGTGCAGGGGCGCTATGACCTGATCTGTCCCATGCGTTCGGCCTGGGAGCTGCATCTGGCCTGGCCGCGCGCCGAGTTCCAGATCATTCCGGATGCCGGACACTCGGCCTTCGAGCCCGGGATTCGCCGCGCCCTGGTCGCGGCCACCGACCGCTTTGCGTGTGAATTGGCATGATTGGTTTGCTGCAACGGGTCAGCGCGGCGCGGGTGCTGGTCGCGGGTGAGACGGTCGGCGCCATCGAGCGTGGATTACTGGTGCTGGTGGGTGTGCAGCGTGGCGATGATGAGGCGCGCGCGGCCCGCCTCCTGGAGCGGATACTCGGCTATCGGGTCTTCCCCGATGCGCAGGATCGCATGAACCTCAGTCTGCGCGACATCGACGGCGGGCTCCTGTTGGTGCCTCAGTTCACGCTCGCCGCCGATACCCGGAAGGGCACGCGCGCCAGCTTTACCTCGGCCGCACCGCCTGATGAAGGCAAGCGGCTCTTCGACGACCTGGTTGCAAAGGCATGCGCCGCCCATCCCAGGGTCGCCACGGGGCGCTTCGGGGCCGACATGCAGGTCAGCCTGATCAACGATGGTCCTGTGACCTTTTGGCTCGAAACCTAGGACTGGCACCTGTTTAGCGGCCCTGGCGATCCGAACCCACCTTGATCCAGTGGAGCTGGATATTGAGCATCCGCATCGTCGCGCCAACGGCGGCGAATACCTGATTGGCGTGGACACCCCGGGTCCTCAGGTCACCGCGCTCGGTCTGCCAGGTGATGCTGCATTCGGTGAGCGCATCGGTCCGCCCCCCCTTGGGGATCCGGACCTCATAGTCGATCAGCGGCGGTAGCGTCATCCCCTGACGTTTGAGGATCCGCCCGAGCGCATTGGTAAAGGCATCGAAGCCGCCATTGCCCGTCCCTGTAGCCGTAAAGACCTGATCGCCGAGCCGGAGCTTGATCCCGGCCATGGACTCCAGATCCAGACTCGACGAGATGGTACAAGACAGGAGCTCGGCGTGCGTATAGTCCTTGCTCTCCAGGACCTCGGCGATGATGAACGGCAGATCCTCGGTGGTGATGGTCTTTTTGGAATCACCCAGCTCGACGATGCGCTGCAAGACCCGGCGCTGCTCCTCATCAGACAGCTCGATCTCGAGCCGTTCCAGGTTCTTGGCCAGCGACGCCTTGCCGGAGAGCTTGCCGAGCGCATAGCTGCGCCGCCGCGCGAAGCGCTCTGGCGAGAGCCGGCTGTGGTAGAGGCTGCCTTTCCTGTCGCCATCGGCATGGATACCGGCGGTCTGGGTGAAGACGTCGGCGCCGACGATCGGGGCGTTGTCCGCGATGCGCTTGCCCGAAAAGGACTCGACGAGCTCACTGACGCGCACCAGATGGGTCTCGTCGATCCCGAGCTCGCAGTCGAGCTGATCGCGTAGATTGACTGCGACCTCGGCGAGCGAGGCATTCCCTGCCCGCTCGCCGAGACAATTGACCGTGCAGTGGACCGCCGCAACCCCTGCCTGGACGGCGGCGAGTACATTGGCCGTGGCTAGACCATAGTCGTTGTGCGGATGGAAATCGAATTTAAGTCCTGGGAAACGCCGGACCATGTCCGAGACCGCCGCAAAGACCTGATCCGGCGTCATCACACCCAGGGTATCGGGCAGCATGAAATGCCCGATCCCGGCCTCGGCCAGGCGTGCGACCAGGGTATAGACATAGTCTGGGCTATCGCGATAGCCGTTCGACCAGTCTTCCAGATAGAGGTTGACGCGCAGGCCCTGCGCGTGCGCCCGATCGAGGGTTGCCCGGATGTCGGCGATATGCGCCTCGGGCGTCTTGCCAAGCTGACCACGACAGTGTCGCTCGCTGCCCTTGGCCAGCAGGTTCAGCACCTGGCCTCCGGTGCCCCGGATCCAATCCACGCTTGCCCCGCCATCGGCGAACCCCAGCACCTCGATCCGCTCAACCAGGCCGCGTTCCCCGGCCCAGTCGATGATCTGGGCCACGGCGCTGGCCTCGCCCGAGGACACGCGCGCCGAGGCGACCTCGATCCGATCGACCCGCACCTGTTCGAGCAAGACCTTGGCAAGGTTGAGCTTCTCGGCGGGTGAGAAGGACACCCCCTGGGTCTGTTCCCCGTCGCGGAGTGTGGTGTCCAGGATCAAGACCCGGCGTCTGGAAGATCTCTGCGCCAGATCGGTCGGGTTGGAGGACTTCAGAACCGCATCCGTCATGGCGCAGATACCGTCCCGAGTGTCGCTTCGAGATAGCCCTTCACCGCCGCGGCCCTGGCCTCCAATTCGACGCAGCGCGTCTTTCTCTCCAACAGCCCCTGGAGCGCGGGCGGCAGCGGCGCCTCCTGGCCGATCGCCTGGACCACGGCCGCGCCGAATTTGGCGGGGTGGGCGGTGGCGAGACAGATGGCCTCGGGCAGGTCGCGCGCGGCCCGCACTCCAACCGCCGTGTGGGGACAAAGGATGTAGCCGGTCGCCTCATAGGTGGCACGGATCTGGTCGAGGGTCTCGGGATCGCTCACCGCCGTCGCCTCGAAGTCGGCCTGGGCCTTCTGATGCCGCTCGGCAGACACCCTAAGCCGACCTGTGTGTCTGAAATCCTCAAGCAAGGCACACACCAGCGCCTGATCGCCGTCGTGCAAATAGTAGAGATAGCGCTCGAAATTGGAGGCGATCTGGATGTCCATCGCCGGGCTCAGGGTGTGATAGACCTCCTCGCCCAGGGCATAGACGCCCGTGTGGATGAAGCGGCTCAGGATGTCGTTGCGGTTGGTCGCAATCACCAGGCGCTCGATGGGCAGCCCCATGCGCCGTGCCAGATAGCCGGCGAAGACATCACCGAAGTTGCCGGTCGGGACCGAGAAGCTGACCCGACGCCCGACATCGCCGCCCGAAATCCGGCCCCAGGCATAAAAGTAGTAAAAGGTCTGCGCCAGGATGCGCGCCCAGTTGATCGAGTTGACGGCGCCGAGCCGATAGGCCGACTTGAAGGCCAGATCGTTGAACAGTGTCTTGACGATGGCCTGGGCGTCGTCGAAGGTGCCGCGCACCGCGATGTTGTGGACATTGCTGTCCAGCACCGTGGTCATCTGCCGTTCCTGGATCGGCGAGACGCGGCCCTTGGGGTGCAGGATGAAGATCCGGATGCGCCCCTTGCCGCGCACACCATAGATGGCCGCCGAGCCGGTGTCGCCCGAGGTCGCGCCGAGGATGTTGAGGATCCCTCCCTCGCGTTCGAGCAGATACTCGAATAGATTGCCAAGCCACTGTAAGGCCACGTCTTTGAAGGCCGCCGTCGGACCATGAAAGAGTTCCAGGATGCGCCGCTTGCCCACAGTCACCACTGGGGTGACCTCGGGATGCGAGAAGTTCGCATAGGAGCGTTCGATCAGGGCCTTCAGATCCGCACGCGGGATCTCGTCGCCGATGAAAAGTGTCGACACTTCGAGCGCCAGATCCTGGAAGCGCAAGCCGGCCCAGGCACGCAGCTGCTCGGGATCGAGGACGGGGATCTGGGACGGAACCAGCAGGCCACCGTCGGTCGCCAGTCCCATCATCACGGCTTGTGCGAAACCGATCGGCTCGATTCCACCACGGGTACTGATGTAGTGCATTGTGTTCTCTTCTTAAGGACAAAGGATCTTCATGTAGAGGCCGATTCAGGGCGCGGATCAACCGACTGAAACGTTGACAGCACGCCAAGCGCAACCAGACAATGCCGACAATCCGCTCGATACGGCAGAACGAGCCGGATGCATCATAACCAACGAGGGGGCTTCTGCCATATTTTGCGTGCACTGATCCGTCTCACGACGATCAGGGCGGCGCGCGCCCCGTCACCCCGCCCTTTCACAGTTCATAGTCCAAACCCTGAACGGAGTGACATGACATGACACCCGACAAGCGCGCAGACTATTGGAGAGCGAATCTTCGCTATCTCACCGTCTTACTCATCGTCTGGTTCGTCGTTTCCTATGGCTTTGGCATCCTGCTCGTCGAACCGCTCAACGCCATCCATCTCGGCGGCTACCCGCTTGGTTTCTGGTTCGCCCAGCAGGGGTCGATCTATATCTTCGTTGCGCTGATCTTCATCTATGCCGCGCTGATGAATCGCCTCGACCATCAATTCGACGTCGGCGAAGAGTGAGGAAACGATCCAATGACCGAACTCGAGATCTGGAGTTACTCCATCGTCGGCCTGACCTTCGCCATCTATATCGGTATCGCGATCTGGTCACGCGCCGCCTCTACCAGTGAATTCTATGTCGCCGGCGGCGGCGTGCATCCGGTTGCCAATGGCATGGCGACCGCGGCCGACTGGATGTCGGCGGCCTCCTTTATCTCCATGGCCGGTATGATTGCCTTCGGCGGTTATGGCGGCTCGGTGTTCCTGATGGGCTGGACCGGGGGTTATGTGCTGCTAGCCCTGCTTTTGGCGCCCTATCTGCGCAAGTTCGGCAAGTTTACGGTGCCCGAATTCATCGGCGACCGCTACTATGCCAACGGGGCGCGCGTGGTGGCCGTCATCTGTCTGATCCTGGCCTCAGTCACCTATGTCATCGGTCAGATGACGGGTATCGGTGTGGCCTTTAGCCGCTTCCTCGGCGTCTCCTACGAGATTGGGATCTTTGTGGGCATGGGGATCGTCGCCATCTACGCCATCCTCGGCGGCATGAAGGGCATCACCTATACCCAGATCGCCCAGTACGTCGTTTTGATCTTCGCCTACACCATCCCGGCGATCTTCATCTCGCTGAACCTCACCGGCAATCCCATCCCCCAGCTCGGACTCGGCGGTACCCATGTCGGGAGCGGAATGTCGCTGCTGGACCGCCTCGATCAGGTGGTCACGGACCTCGGCTTCAAGCAATATACCACCCAGGTCATGGGCAGCACCCTCAACATGTTCGTCTATACCCTGTCGCTGATGATCGGCACCGCGGGTCTGCCGCATGTCATCATCCGCTTCTTCACCGTGCCCAGGGTGCGTGACGCGCGCTACTCGGCCGGCTGGGCGTTGGTCTTCATTGCCATCCTTTACACCACGGCCCCGGCGGTCGGTGCCATGGCGCGTCTGAACCTGATGGACACCATCCAGATCGGTCCAGTCGGAGAGGAAACCGGAAATCTGGTCTACGACGAGCGTCCAGACTGGTTCAAGCGCTGGGAGACCACAGGTCTTCTGAAGTTCCAGGATTGGAACCAAGACGGTCGAATCCAGTATTACAGTGATGGCGGGCTTGGTGAGGCCAGGATGAAACTGGCCGACGCCAAGGCCAAGAACGCTGGCGTAGAGACGGCCGAACAGGCCGTTGCAAAGGCGGAAACCGCACACAGCGCTACCAAGTTTGCCAAGTTCGGCTGGCAAGGCAACGAGATGGTCACGGTCAACAATGACATCATGGTGCTCGCCAACCCCGAGATCGCGGGATTGCCGAACTGGGTGATCGCGCTGGTGGTCGCCGGCGGTCTGGCGGCGGCACTCTCCACCGCCGCCGGTCTGCTGCTCGCCATCTCCTCGGCGATCTCGCATGACCTGCTCAAGGGTGTGTTCATGCCGCAGATTACTGAGAAGAACGAGCTCTTGGCCGGACGCCTTTCTATGATTGGTGCCATCCTGCTGGCGGGCTATCTCGGACTCAATCCACCTGGATTCGCGGCAGGCACCGTGGCCATCGCCTTTGGTCTGGCGGCCTCCTCGATCTTCCCAGTGCTGATGCTCGGCATCTTTGCCAAGCGCATGAACAAGCAGGGCGCGATCGCGGGCATGATCGCTGGTATCACAGTGACCCTGCTCTATGTGTTCCAGCACAAGGGGATCCTCTTCATCAAGGGCACCGAGTTCCTGATGCCCGAGCTTGGGATGGGCACCAACTGGTTCTTCGGTATCACACCCGAGGCCTTTGGCGCAGTCGGGGCCTTGGCCAACTTCCTGGTTGCCGGACTGGTGTCGGCGCTCACCGCCCCGCCGCCCGAGCACATCCAGCATCTGGTCGAGGACGTGCGCATCCCACGTGGTGCAGGCGCCGCCGTGGGTCATTACATCGGCCTCAGCCGCGCTTGACCTTGCAATGAACCCCGCCGAGGCGGGGTTCATTTTGTCGTGGGGCCGCGATTGAAAGCAAAACGTAATCGCCGCCTCCGACCCGATCATTCGCCCCCGGCGCCATCCGGCATGCGATCCATCATGCAACCTGTAGATGGGGTAACGATCATGACCAATGGCTCTTCCCTGACGGCGATGGAACAGATGGTGTTCCTGGGGCTGGTCGGTTGACTGCGCTATTCTCAGTCTTCAAACGCGCGCGGTGACCTCCAGTCGAGCGACGAGACACCGAAAGACCCCGACTAAACCTGCACGGATCCGCCTCTCGATACTTCGCGACACCTGGCGTCGACTCGCCTATCATTGCACCCCGATCTGGAAGCCATCGTCCTCCGTTGCGGGCGGCGATGGCGCTCGGTTTTGCTAACTTCTTCTCGGCGGGTCGAACAGAGATGAGCGTCAAGCAGATGGACTTCAGGGACGACCTGAAAACGGCCTCAGACTATCTGCGCATGGCGGTGCCGCAGATGGTGTGCCGCCGCATCCCGCCGACACCCTACAACTACGCCCTCTGGTATGCCCACGTCCAAAACGCCTGCCCGGAGCTGAGTCGCTCGTTGCTGGTCGAGTTTCCGGAAAACGGCCCCTATGACCCGGAGAAGAGCGAGGCGCTGTTCTTTGAGTATTTCGTCAAGCACTATCTCCCGACCAGCCCACAGACGCGGGATCTGATCGCCGAGATCGTCGCGACCCTGACGCAGGCGGTCTCACGCAATCTGCGCGGTACCCAGGACTATGGGGCCAGTTTGCGCGAGGCCATGACGGTGTTCGAGGAGCCCGCGGTCGATCCCGAGCGCATCCGCGCCCTGGTCGATCAGTTGCTTACCGAAACACGCGATCTAGAGAGCCTCACTCAGTCCTTCCAGAGCGAGCTGCAATCGGCCAGCGCCCAGGTCGAGCGGCTCAAACGCGAGCTGGAGGAGAGCGAACGACGCGCGCGTCTGGATGCCCTGACCAAGATCCCCAATCGGCGCGGTTTTGACGAGGCACTGGCCCAGTCGCTCTCGGGCGGTGACGACGAGCCGACCTGTCTGATACTGATGGATCTCGATCACTTCAAGCGGCTCAACGACACCTACGGTCACCAAATGGGCGATCGCGTCCTGGAGAGCGTCGGCGGGGTTCTGGCCAAGCTGCAAAGCGATCGGGTGTTTGTCGCCCGTTATGGCGGAGAGGAATTCGCGATCATCGTCCATGACGAACTGGAGGCGGCCCAGGCGCTGGCCGAGCAGATCCGGCGTCAGGTTGCCGCGATCCAGATCAAACGCAAAAGCACCCAGGACACCATCGGTGTGATCACGGTCTCGATTGGGCTGACCCGTTTCCGCCCAGGCGAGACGGCCGAATCCCTGATCGAGCGCGCCGACACGGGGCTCTATCGCGCCAAGGAGGGCGGGCGCGACCGGGTCGTGATCGCTTGACGACAGATTTCACGACATCCGGTTCAGGAACAAGACCGACGCAAGCCCAGATTGAAACCGCGTCGATCGCGGGCCGGATCAATCGATCCCTTTCGATCCAATCTGCCGCTTGAGATGAATCAGCAACAGCGAGATCGCCGCCGGCGTGACGCCCGGAATGCGCGCCGCCTGTCCGAGGGTCGCCGGACGCACCCGTGTGAGCTTCTCACGCACCTCAGCCGAGAGTCCGCGCACCTGCGCATAGTCGAAGCCATCGGGCAGCGGCTTGAGTTCCTGTTCCCGCTGGCGCTCGATCTCGGCGCGCTGGCGCTCGATATAGCCGGCATAGCGGGTCTGGATCTCCAGTTGCTCGGCGACCGTGGGCGCGACCGGCTCGGGCGGCGCACCGATCAGCGCACACAGACCGGCATGGCCGACGCCGGGCCGCGCCAGCAGCTCCAGGGCACGCACCTCGCGGCGCAGCGGCTCGCCCAACACCTGAGTCGCCAGCACCGGGTCGAGTGCCTCGGGTCGCACCCAGGTGTCGCGCAGACGTTGGCGCTCGCGCTCGATCGCCTCGCGCTTGCGCTCAAAGGCGCGCCATTGCGCATCGCCCACCAGACCGAGCCGGCGCCCGGTTTCAGTCAGACGCAGATCGGCATTGTCCTCGCGTAGCAGCAGGCGGTATTCGGCACGGCTGGTGAACATGCGATAGGGCTCATTGGTCCCGCGTGTGATGAGGTCATCGACCATGACCCCGAGATAGGACTCGTCGCGGCGCGGATGCCAGGGTTCGCGGCCCTGGACCTGGAGCGCGGCATTGGCCCCGGCCAATAGCCCCTGGGCGCCGGCCTCCTCGTAGCCGGTGGTGCCATTGATCTGGCCGGCGAGAAACAGCCCCGACAGCGGGCGCGTCTCCAACGAGGGCTTGAGATCGCGCGGATCCAGGAAGTCGTATTCGATCGCATAGCCGGGCCGGGTCAGGTGCGCGCGTTCCAACCCGACGATCGAACGTACCAGCGCCTCCTGGATGTCATAGGGCAGGCTGGTCGAGATCCCATTGGGATAGACCTCACGGGTGCTGAGTCCCTCAGGCTCCAGAAAGATCTGATGTGAAGCTTTATCGGCGAAGCGCACGACCTTGTCCTCGATCGAGGGACAGTAACGCGGTCCGACCCCTTCGATCACCCCGGTGAACAACGGCGAACGCGACAGCCCCGAACGGATGATGTCGTGGGTGCGTTCGTTGGTATGGGTGATGTGACAGCTGACCTGACGCGGATGGTCCTCGGGCCTCCCCATGAAGGAAAACACCGGAACAGGATCGTCGCCCGGCTGCTCGGTGAGTCGGCTGTAGTCGATACTGCGCGCATCGATCCGCGGCGGGGTGCCGGTCTTGAGCCGCTCGATGCGAAACGGCAGCTCACGCAGACGGCGCGCCAGGCCATTGGAGGGCGGATCGCCGGCCCGCCCGCCTTCATAGCTGGATAGACCGATGTGGATGCGACCGCCGAGGAAGGTGCCGACCGTCAGCACCACCGCGCGTGCCCGAAACTCCAGCCCCATCTGGGTGCGCACGCCGACCACACGCTCGCCCTCGATCAGGAGATCCTCGACCGACTGCTGGAAGAGCACAAGCCCCGGCTGGTTCTCCAGCGCCGCGCGCACGGCCGCCTTGTAGAGCTGACGGTCGGCCTGGGCGCGGGTGGCGCGCACCGCTGGGCCCTTGCTGGCGTTGAGGATCCGAAACTGGATCCCGGCGCGATCGGCGGCGCGCGCCATGAGCCCGCCGAGTGCGTCGATCTCGCGCACCAGATGCCCCTTGCCGATGCCGCCGATGGCCGGGTTGCAGCTCATCTGGCCCAGGGTCTCGAGGTTCTGGGTCAGGAGCAGGGTGCGCACACCGCAGCGCGCGGCAGCCAGCGCGGCCTCGGTGCCGGCATGCCCGCCGCCGACCACGATCACATCATAGGTATCGCTTGCACGCATCTTTAATTGAATGAAAGGTAGGTCCG
>Ga0138355_1088249_pt1 | contig 45728 bp, 41 predicted proteins | sample YNPNP_1300MetaT_FD_101540 | JGI IMG/M metagenome (GOLD analysis project Ga0138355, IMG submission 101540) | Anoxygenic and chlorotrophic microbial mat microbial communities from Yellowstone National Park, USA - YNP NP_1300 MetaT (Metagenome... ...
CGGCGATCAATCTGAAAAAGGTGGCCGAGAGTTCGGCTGGCGGCTGCCAGCCCTTTCAGCGACACGCTGATTGCTCGGTGACAGCCTGTGGAGAGGTGGGCTCTGGTCTTGGGCACGCTCAAGACGAAACCGGCCTCGGCGAAGCAGGAAGTCAGCTTTGTTCCTGTGTGAGCAGGAATGAGTAAGTCTGATGGAACGGGAGACGGCCAGCCTAGTACCCTGGCCACAGCCCGCGGATGGCGGCGATACCTTGAGCGCCGTGCCGGAAGGCGGCGTCCAGGTCGTCCATCGTCAGGCCACCGAGTGCATAGACCGGCAAGGGCACGGGATCGACCCAGGCGGCGAAGGTCTCCCAGCCGAGTGGACGGGCCCCGGGATGGCTGGCCGTGGGCCTGACCGGCGAAAGCAGGGCATAATCCAGACCCAGGGTGACCGCGCGCGCCAGTTGTTCTGGATCGTGACAAGAGGCACCGACCCATTCATCCGATCGGCCTGGACGCCCCTTGAGCCCCATCAATACCCGGCTGTTTAGGTGCAGACCATGACGCGGGACGCCGCTGACCTCGGCAGGGTCGCGATTGAGCAGCAGTTTGGCGCCCCTGTGATTGCAGAGATCGTAGGCTGCCTGCGCCAGGCGCGCATAGTCGCGTGCGCCAAGCGGATGCGCACGCAGCTGCACCAGCCGCACACCGGCCTCCAGAGCACGCCCCAGGCGCGCCAGGAACGCATCCGCCCGCCCAGGATCCTCACCCGTGATCAGCATCAATGGCGGCAGGCGCAGTGCGGTGATGATGGGACGATCGGCGGCGGGAAAGAGGGCCGGGTCCAGCGCCTCAGGCACCAGCCAGGTGAGCGGTTGGCCCTCGCGTCCGTGCGGAACGCCACCATACCTGTCTACCCGATGTACATCGAGCAGCACGCGACGATCGCCATAGTCATGCTGGACGCGGATCAGCGGGCGGCTGGCATGGACCTGGATGCCGAGTTCCTCATCGAGCTCGCGCGCAAGCCCAGACTCGGGTGACTCACCGGACTCCAGTTTGCCACCTGGAAACTCCCAGAGGCCGCCCTGAGGCACCTGGTCCGGGCGTCTAGTGATCAGGATGCGCCCGGCTGAGTCGGCGATGACGCCGACCATGACGTGGATGGCCTCGGCCATAGGTCGCTCAGTGAGCCGACCCACTCCAGGGCCCATCAGCTCCGATACTCGGCATTGATGCGCACATAGTCACAAGAGAGGTCACAGGTGAGCACCTCGGCCGCGACCTCGCCGCGCCCGAGCGCGACCCGGATCAGGATCTCGGACTCGGCCATGACCGCGGCCCCGGCCTGCTCGGTGTAATTCGCCGCGCGCCCGCCCGCCGCCACGATCTGCACCTCACCCAACCAGATGTTTACCTCTTCGATGACCAGCTGTTCGACACCGGCTCGCCCTACGGCGGCCAGGATCCGACCCCAGTTGGGATCCGAGGCAAAGAGCGCGGTCTTGACCAGGGGCGAGTGGGCGATGGTATAGGCGACCCGCCGCGCCTCGTCGCGATCGCGCGCCCGCTCGACCCGCACCCGCACCAGCTTGGTCGCGCCCTCGCCGTCGCGCACGATGGCCGTCGCCAGTTCGATACAGACCGACTCGACCGCCGCCTGCAGGGCCATATAGTCGGCACCGCCCGTCGCGACGATGGGCGGGTTGCCGAGCGCCCCGGTCGCCATGAGCACGCAGGCATCGTTGGTCGAGGTATCGCCATCGATGGTGATGGCGTTGAACGAGCGGTCGGCCGCCGCTCTAAGACAGTCCTGTAACGCCTCGGGCGCCACGGCGGCATCTGTCGCGATGAAGGCGAGCATGGTCGCCATGTCGGGACAGATCATGCCCGCGCCCTTGGCGATGCCGGTGATGCTCGCCCGCTGTCCGGCGACTTCGAAGGTGTGCGAGTAGAGCTTGGGGACAGTGTCTGTGGTCATGATGGCGTGCGCCGCCGCCGGCCAGGCGTCGGGCGCCAGTCGTTCGAGCAAGGCCGGCAGGGCCTGCGTCAGCCGCTCGACCGGCAGCGGCTCACCGATCACCCCGGTCGAGAAGGGCAAGACCTCCTCGGGCCGACAGCCGGCGGCCTCGGCGAGCGCGAGACAGCAGGCCCGGGCATCGGCAAGACCGCGCGCCCCGGTCCCGGCATTGGCGTTGCCCGCGTTGACGAGCAGATAACGCGGTGCGGCCTGGTGCAGATGATGACGCGCCAGGGTCACGGGCGCAGCACAGAAGGCGTTGCGGGTGAAGACGGCGGCGGCCGTCGCACCTGGCGCGAGCTCGATCAGGAGCAGATCGTCGCGCCCCTGATAGCGGATACCCGCCCCGATGGTCGAAAGACGCACGCCGGGGACCGGCAGAAGGGACAGATCGGTCTTGCGCTCGCTCATGACGTCATCCGGTCCCATCAGTCGACCTTGCCACAGCAATGCTTGTATTTCTTGCCCGAACCACAGGGACAGGGTTCGTTGCGCCCGATCTTCCGCCCCTCGCGCACATAGGGTTGATGGTCTTCTTTGTCCAGCTCGCCCGCCGGATCGGATGATCCATGGTCGCCCTCTCTTCCATCGCCAAAGCCAGTGAAGACCTCGTGTTTGAATTCAAAGCCCTTGGGCTCGGGGGCGCGCCGAGCCGCAAACTCTGCGTCCATGTCGGCGTGGATCTCGAGTTTGGCAAGCGTCGTGACCACGTCCTGCTTGATGGCCTCGAGCATCGCCGAGAACATCAAAAACGCCTCGCGCTTGTATTCCTGCTTGGGGTTCTTCTGGGCATAACCGCGCAGATGGATACCCTGACGCAGATAGTCCATGGCGGCCAGATGGTCCTTCCAGTGGCTATCGAGCGTTTGCAGCATGACCGCGCGCTCGATCTGACGCAGATTGGACGCACCGATCAAGGCCTCACGCTCCTGATAATTCTTGAGCACAGTGTCGTGAATCCGCTTGCGCAAGGTCTCCTCATGTAGATTCTGATCCTTGTCAAGCCAGGTCTGGATCGGCCAAGTGCCGCCGAAGTGCTGGGCAAGCGCCTCGGAGAGTCCGGCAATGTTCCATTGCTCCTCCAGGCTGTCGGGCGGGATATAGGTGTCGATCAATCCCTTGAGGACATCGGCGCGCATCGCCGCGACGGTCTCGGAGACGTCGACCGCGTCCATCAGATCGCGCCGCTGACGGTAGATGACCTTGCGCTGGTCGTTGGCGACGTCGTCGTATTCGAGTAGCTGCTTGCGGATGTCGAAGTTGCGACCCTCGACCTTGCGCTGGGCATTCTCGATCGCCTTGGTCACCCAGGGATGCTCGATGGCCTCGCCGCGCTGCATCCCGAGTCGCTGCATCATCTTGGCGACACGGTCGGAGGCGAAGATGCGCATCAGGTTGTCTTCGAGCGAGAGATAAAAACGCGAGGATCCCGGATCGCCCTGACGACCCGAGCGCCCGCGCAGCTGGTTGTCGATGCGCCGCGACTCATGACGTTCGGTCCCGATCACATGCAGGCCGCCCGCGGCGATGACCTGCTCGTGACGGGCCTTCCAGGCGGCCCGGATCGCCGCGCGATCGGCATCGGGTCCGGCCTGCTCCAGCTCGGCCTCCAGATTGCCGCCGAGCACGATGTCGGTCCCGCGACCGGCCATGTTGGTGGCGATGGTGACGGCCCCCGGGCGCCCGGCCTGGGCGATGATGCCGGCCTCGCGCTCGTGGTGCTTGGCGTTGAGTACCTCATGGGGGATGCCGGCCTTTTTGAGTAGGCCAGAGACGAGCTCGGAGGTCTCGATCGAGGTGGTCCCGACCAGCACCGGCTGACCGCGTCTCACACAATCCTGAACATCGGCGATGATGGCCTCGTATTTCTCCTCCTGGGTGAGGTACACCAGGTCGCCGCGATCCTCGCGGATCATCGGCAGATTGGTCGGGATGACCACCACCTCTAGGCCATAGATCTGCTGGAACTCATAGGCCTCGGTATCGGCCGTGCCGGTCATGCCGGCGAGCTTGGGATAGAGCCGAAACAGGTTCTGAAAGGTGATCGAGGCCAGGGTCTGGTTCTCGGGTTGGATCGGCACACCTTCCTTGGCCTCGATCGCCTGGTGCAGCCCCTCTGACCAGCGCCGGCCCGGCATGGTGCGCCCGGTAAACTCATCGACGATGATGACCTGACCGTCGCGCACGATGTAGTCGACATTCCTCTGGTATAGCGTGTGCGCGCGCAGGGCGGCATAGACATGGTGCATGAGCACGATGTTGCTCGGGTCATAGAGCCCGGCCCCCTCTTCGAGCAGCCCGATCTCGACCAGCATCTGCTCGACCTTCTCGTGCCCCTCCTCGCTCAGATAGACCTGCCGGGTCTTTTCATCGACCGAGAAATCGCCCGGTCCAAAGTCCGGCTGTCCCTCTTCGTTGAGGATAGGTGGTTGGCGCTTCAGCTTGGGGATGAGGGTGTCGATCTGCTTGTAGAGCTCGGTCCCGCCCTCGGATGGCCCCGAGATGATGAGGGGGGTGCGCGCCTCGTCGATCAGGATCGAGTCGACCTCATCGACGATGGCGTAATAGAAATCGCGCTGGACCCGCTGCTCGGGCGCAAAGGCCATGTTATCGCGCAGATAATCAAAGCCGTATTCGTTGTTGGTGCCATAGGTGATGTCGGCGGCATAGGTCTCGCGCCGGGTGCAGGGGCGCAGATGACGATGGCCCTCACCGGGCCCCGGCTCGAACCCGGGATCGAACAGGTAGGACGCCAGGTCCGGGCCTAGCCCGCCCGAGGAGTTGATGACACCGACCGATAGCCCCAGGAAGTGATAGAGCGGCCCCATCCAGGCCGCATCGCGACGCGCCAGATAGTCGTTGACGGTGACGACGTGGACACCCTTGCCCGGCAGGGCATTGAGATAAACGGCCAGCGTGGCGACCAGGGTCTTGCCCTCGCCGGTGCGCATCTCGGCGATCTTGCCGCTATGCAAGACCAGGCCGCCGACGAGCTGCACATCGAAGTGCCGCATCCCGAGCACGCGCTTGCTGGCCTCGCGCACCACGCCGAAGGCCTCGGGCAGCAGGTCGTCGAGGGTTGCCCCCCCGGCCAGACGTGCGCGGAATTCGGCGGTCTTGGCCGCGAGTGCCTGATCCGAGAGCGCCGCCAGCTCAGGTTCGAGCGCGTTGATCCGCGCCACCGTCTTCATCAATGACTTGACCAGCCGCTCGTTGCGGCTGCCAAAGAGCTTCTTGAATGGATTGAACATCGCGGGATTCTTTGGATAAAAGGAGGCCTTTCGCAGAAGGCGACGGATGATAACGGATTTGGCCGCAACCCGACGCCCGGCGGATACGCCCGAGGCGACCCGGGCGTTTGGATCTCGATGGAGCAGTCAGCGTAACAGCTCGGCGCTGGCCAGACGCTGGGCCGGCTGGCTGCGCAGATAGGGCATGGGATCGATGGGATACCCGTTGCGGCGCAACTCGAAATGCACATGGGGACCGGTCGCCGTCCCGGTTGAACCGACGGTCGCGATCTGCTGGCCCTGTCTGACCAGGTCACCTTCGCGCACCAAATTGGTGCTGTTGTGGGCATAGCGCGTCACCAGGCCATCGCGATGCTGAATGTCAACCAGATTCCCATAGCCGGTGCGCCAACCGCTGAGGACCACGATCCCATCGGCGACGGCCAGGACGGGACTGCCGCGCTTGGCGACGAAATCAACGCCCTCGTGGAATTGACGCACGTTACGGACCGGATGCACCCGAAATCCATAGGGAGAGCTGATATAGCCTGAACGCACCGGCCACGGCGAGCTGCTCAATTGCGCGCTGGCCGTCCGTGGCCGCTGCTCCAGGATTTGATCGGCCAGACGCTCGAGCTTGCGCTCGCGATCCTGAACCAGCACCGCGAGTGTCGAGAGCTCATCGGCCAATTCCTTGATCGTGTAATCGCGCGTCCTCGCCGTCTCCGGACCTCCACGTGGCGGACGATTCACGAAATCGAACTCCTGGGGATCGAGACCCGAAATCTGGACCAGACGCTCACCGAGCGCATTGATCCTCTGGACTTCGGCCTCCATCTCACCCAAGCGGGCGATCATGGTGCCGATTTCATCGGAATCGGTCACCGCAGGCTTGACGGGCGCAAACTCCGTGGTGATATGAGTCCTGCTGGGCACGCCGGTCTGATCACCGATCAAGAACCCAAATCCAACCCCGGCCAGGGCGAAGCTAGAGACGGCCGAGAACATGACCAGGGTCTGACCGCGTTGAGTCTTCTTGCGAGCGATGTGGGACATGGTTGATCTCTTCTACTGGTCAGGTCCGACGCCGGGCGCAGCCGACATCGGGCATGGCCCCGAGTCCTGCCCAGATCCATAGGGGTGGGCGATACGGCGGATTGGTCTCGGGAAGTGTGGGAGAGGCTTGTGTGAAAAGCAGGATGTTGCGATGAGACGAGGTTTTCGACACATCCGTGATCATCTGAACCATCACGGATTGGCGCGCGTTCGGCTTGAACAGGACCGACACGAACCGACGCTCGTCGCCGAGATTCGGGCGCTTTTGCCTGGACGGCTGGGCGCGCACTGCCTGGACCTGAGGCTTGCCGATGGTCGCCTGACGCTGTTCTTGGATTCCACAGCATGGCTGATGCGCGCACGTTTTTTAGCAGGTGAGATTTTGGCATCGCTGAAATCTTACCACGTCGAAGCGGTCGGATTTCAGATCAGATTGCCTGAACACGAATCGTCCGGACGCGCCGCGGTGAGCCGGCGCGTCCGACTCTCGGAGACGGCAGCGAGACATTTGCTGGAGGCAGCGGAGCATCAGCGTGACCCGCGCCTGAGCGAGGCACTCAGGCGACTCGCACGGCATGGCGCTCGCACGACGCCCGAGGGGAGGACGGACTGATCAAAGGGCGGGTACCGGCTGGGCATAACAGATCGGCGCGGCGGTGGAGTCCTCGAACACGACCTCTTCCCAGGCCGATCGATCGGCAAGGAGGGCGCGCAGCAGCAGATTGTTGAGCGCGTGCCCAGACTTGTGGCCCTCGAAGGCGCCGATCAGGGTATGGCCCAATAGATAGAGATCGCCGATGGCATCCAGGATCTTGTGCCGGACGAACTCGTCTTCGTAGCGCAGTCCGTCCTCGTTCAGGATGCGGTATTCGTCGATCACCACGGCATTATCGAGACTGCCGCCAAGGGCCAGGTTCTGGCGGTGCAGCGCCTCGATGTCGCGCAAAAACCCAAAGGTGCGCGCCCGGCTCAGTTCTCGCACGAAGGAGGCGGTCGAGAAATCGAACTCGGCCTGGTTCGCGCGCAACTGAAAGGCTGGATGGTCGAACTCGATCGAAAAACGCACCCTGAATCCATCATAGGGGGTAAGACGCGCGAATTTGTCGCCGTCGCTCACCTCGACCGGGCGTTTGATCTGGATGAAACGCTTGGCCTTGGACTGCTCCTCGATCCCTGCCGATTGCAACAGAAAGACAAAGGGCGCGGCGCTGCCGTCCATGATCGGCACCTCGGCGGCGGCCAGATCGACATAGGCGTTGTCGATCCCTAGACCGGCGAAGGCCGCCAGCAGATGCTCGACGGTTGAGATCCGTACATCGCCGTTGAACAGGGTGGTCGACAACCGCGTATCGCCAACGTTGAAGGGTGTGGCCGCGATGGTGACCGGGCGATCCAGATCGATGCGGCGGAAGACGATCCCCGTGTCGGGTGCCGCCGGGCGCAGGGTCAGTTCGACCTTTTCGCCCGTATGCAATCCGACCCCGGTCGCCCGGATCGTGTTTTTCAGTGTACGCTGCTTGAGCATCGATTGAGGATCTCCCATGATAACCCACGGCAAACATTGGGTATTCGGCCGTTCGAGACGGACACGAGGCCTCAGCGCCTCGGACCCTTATATTGAGATCGCCCACGCCCCCAGACACAGAGACGTGGCGAGGGCCATACTAGGGTTTTCCCGAAATTTTTTCAAGCTCGATGCTCAAAAAAGCAGTACAGCTTTGTTTTATATCATTTTTTTAATACAGGGAACATCCTGATCAATCCGCCTGACGGCGCAGGAAGGCCGGAATATCCAGGTAATCCAGATCGTTTTCGTCGCCCTTGTCGGACGCAGACGAACCTGCCCCGATCAAACCCTTGCGATAGACGGCCGGACGGCGGTCCAGCTCGCGATAATCGGGCGCCGAGTCGGCTGCCTCTCCAGTGATCAGGCGGATGGATGGCTCACCCGTTGGGCGCTTGACCTTGACGCGCCGGTCGCCAAGCCCGGTGGCCACCACGGTCACGCGCAGCTCGTCCTCCAGTTCCGGATCGACCACGGTCCCCACGACTACTGTGGCATCGTCGTCGGCGAAGTCGCGCACCGTGTTACCGACCTCGTCGAACTCGCCGATGGTCAGGCTCAGACCGGCAGTGATGTTGACCAGGATCCCCTTGGCGCCGGCCAGATCGATGTCTTCCAGCAGCGGGCTCCTGATCGCGGCCTCGGCGGCCTCGCGCGCGCGGTTCGCGCCACGTGCCGCGCCCGTACCCATCATGGCCACACCCATGTTGGACATCACGGTCTTGACGTCGGCGAAGTCGACATTGATCAGACCGCGACAGGTGATGAGCTCGGCGATGCCCTGGGTGGCGTTGAGCAGGACGTCGTTGGCGGCCTTGAAGGCGTCGAGCAGACTCGTGTCCTTGCCCAGCACCATCAGCAGTTTTTCATTGGGGATGGTGATGAGCGAGTCGACATACTGGGCCAGCTCCATGATGCCTTCCTCGGCGATACGTCGCCGCTTGGTGCCCTCGAAGGGGAAGGGCTTGGTGACCACGGCCACCGTCAGGATGCCGAGTTCCTTAGCGACCTGGGCGACGATGGGCGCCGCGCCCGTGCCCGTGCCACCACCCATGCCGGCGGTGATGAAGACCATGTCGGCGCCTGCGAGTGCCTCCTGGATGCGGTCGCGATCCTCGAGCGCCGCATGACGGCCGACATCTGGGTCGGCACCCGCACCCAGTCCCTTGGTGATGCCGGCGCCCAGCTGCAAGATGGTCTTGACGTTGCAGTGACGCAGGGCCTGGGCATCCGTGTTGGCACAGATGAAATCCACGCCCTCGATGGTTGAAGCGACCATGTGATTGACGGCATTGCCGCCGCCACCACCGACACCGATGACCTTGATGACGGCATTCTGACTGTGGGTATCCATCAATTCGAACATTTGATCTGCTCCCCGGCGCCACTCAGGCACCGCCATAAACTTTGAAACTTTGAATGATAGCCGTGGGCATAAGGTCCCACACCCCCGACGCGGTCGACACGCTCGGCACGCGCCAACCGATCAACCAAATCAAACCCGCCCTACTGATGCGCCCTCGTCTGGTCGCCTGGATCGAATCAGAAATTCCCTTGAAACCAATGGCGCAGACGCCCCAGGAGCCCCCTCAAGCCCGAGCCTTCCGATGGATCCGAACGACGCGCAAAACGATGCTGACGCGCATACATCAGCAGTCCGACCCCAGTCGAATGGATAGGATTGTCGACGACCTCCGACGGGCCAAGCACACGATTGGGCACCCCCAGACGCACCGGCATGTGTAACACCTCCTCGGCCAGCTCGATCAGACCGCGCATCTTGGCGCTGCCCCCGGTCAACACCACACCTCCGGCGATCACATCCTCGAAGCCGCTACGTCGCAACTCGTTGTGCAACAGGGTCAACAACTCTTCGTAGCGTGGCTCGACGACCTCGGCCAGGGTCTGGCGCGAGAGCCGCCGTGGCGGGCGGTTACCGATGCTGGGGACTTCGATGCTATCCCCATTGGTTTCGAGCTGGGTCAGTGCATAAGCATGCTGGATCTTGATCTGCTCGGCATGCTGGGTCGGGGTGCGCAGGGCCACGGCGATGTCGTTGGTGACCTGATTGCCGGCGATCGGAATAACGGCCGTGTGTCGGATGGCGCCATCGGTGAAGACCGCCAGATCCGTGGTTCCACCGCCGATGTCGACCACACAGACGCCCAGCTCTTTCTCGTCCTCGCTAAGCACCGCGTAGCTCGCACTGAGCTGGGCCAAGACCAGATCATCGACCTCCAGCCCGCAGCGACGGACGCACTTGACGATATTCTGGGCCGCACTGGCCGCACCCGTGACCATGTGCACTCGGGCCTCTAGACGCACGCCGCACATCCCGATCGGCTCGCGGATACCCTCCTGGTTGTCGATGATGAACTCCTGTGGCAGGATGTGCAGGATCTTCTGATCGGTCGGGATGGCCACGGCGCGTGCGGCCTCGATGACGCGATCAACATCGGCCTGATTGACCTCGTGTTCCTTGATCGCGGTGATGCCGTGCGAATTGAGACTGCGAATATGGCTGCCGGCGATTCCAACATGGACCGAGTGGATCTCGCAATCGGCCATCAGCTCGGCCAGCTCGACCGCGCGCTGGATCGCCTGCACGGTAGACTCGATGTCCACCACCACACCCTTCTTGAGTCCGCGCGAGGGGTGGGTACCAAGACCAATGATCTCGATCTGGTCGTCGTCCTTGAGCTCGCCGACCAGACAGGCGATCTTCGAGGTTCCAATATCCAGACCCACCAGCAGACTCTTGTCGCTACGTCGCGCCATCCAGATTTACCCTCGATTGCCTGCGCGCGCTGCCACGCGCTCGGGAGACGCTCGAACCCCGGTGTCCGCGTTCGGTGCCCATGTCACCGCAAAACCATTGCTGTAACGCAGATCGACCTTGAGAGGCCGACCTGCCGCTTCCAGCTGGGCGGCGCTCGCCAGATAGCGCGCAAGCCGTTCCTCTACCTGTGCGGTCCCCAGACGCAACTCGGTCCCAGTGGAGAGCCTCAGGCGCCAGTCGCCACGCGGGTCAACCGACAGGTACTCGATCTTCTGATGGATGCGATCGAACGCGGCCTGCCACCGCTGATAGCGAGCGGTGACCTCGGGCGCGCGCTTGTCGTCGCCTTCAAGCAGGGGCAGATTGGACGGAAGGGTGTCGTCATGGGGGCGGAAGACGATGCCGTCGGCCGTCACCAGGCCATCGAGACTCCAGCGCGCGATGGGCCGGTATTCCTGGACCTGTACCCTCAGGGTATCCGGCCAGACCCGGCGCAAGGTCGCCTGTCCGACCCAGGGCAGCTCCTCGGCGGCCTGCTTGAGCTCGACCAGATCGGCGGTCAGGATACCACCCCGCAGTCGTTCGGTCAGTCGTTCTTGGAGCTGCTGGGATGAATGATGATGCACCTCGCCCTCGATCTGAATCAGCCGAATCGGCAGCAGTGTCGGTTCCCACAGCAAAAACAGCCAGCCGACCGCGCCGCACGCAAGCAGGATCAGCCCCCCGAGCAGGGCACGCACGCGCGTCCCCATCCATGTCGGATGGGCCGTCTGGCGGGTTTCAGCCTTATCGGATACTGTGTTCACGTTTTAGAGACTCGTCTCGAGAATGCGCCAAACCAGATCATCGAAGTCAATTCCGGCCGCACGCGCCGCCATGGGGACCAAGCTGTGGTCGGTCATGCCTGGAACCGTGTTGATCTCCAGCAGGAAGGGCTGACCCGATGCGTCGAGCATCAGATCGACCCGGCCCCAGCCGCTGGCCCCCACCACCTCGAACGCCCGCAGTGCCAGTGCGCGCAGCCGCTCCTCGACCTCGGCATCCAGTCCGCTCGGGCAGTGATAGCGGGTGGTGTCGGCGCTGTATTTGGCCTCATAGTCGTAAAAGACGTGCGGCGTCTCCAGCCGGATCAGCGGGAGTGCCTCGCGCCCGAGGATGGCACAGGTGAACTCCGGGCCCTGGATCCAGCGCTCGGCGAGCACCAGGGGATCGAACGCCGCGGCAGCGCGCCAGGCGCGCTCCAGGTCCGCGACCGAGTCGACGCGCGCCATGCCGAGGCTTGAACCCTCGTGCACCGGCTTGATCATGAGCGGAAAGCCGAGTGCGACCGCGGACGACAGGTCGCCCTCGTCACGCAGCAGCACGAAGTCGGCCGTGGGCAGACCACAGCCGAGCCAGACCAGCTTGCAGCGGTATTTGTCCATGCCCAGCGCCGAACCGAGCACGCCCGAGCCGGTATAGGGCAGACCCAGGGTCGAAAGCGTCCCCTGGATCTGGCCGTCCTCGCCGCCGCGACCGTGCAGGATGATGAAGGCGCGATCGTATCCACCGCTGCGCAGCCGCTCCAGGAGGGTCGCGTCTGGGTCGATCGCTTCGACCGCAACGCCAAGACGCCGCAGGGACTCATGCACCATGCGCCCGCTCCTGAGCGAGATCTCGCGCTCGGCGGACTGCCCACCCATCAGGAGTGCCACCTTGCCAAAGCGTTCGGGTGCCCGTTTCATGTCAGTCGTCATGTCTGTTCTCCGGCGATACGCCGCACCTCTGGTATCAGACGGATGCCGGTGTGACGTTCGACCGTGTGTTGTATCTGTTCGATCAGGCGGGCAATGTCGGTCGCCGTCGCCCCGCCCCGATTGATGATGAAATTGGCGTGGATCGAAGAGACCTCGGCCCCGCCGATGCGCAGACCCTTGAGCCCGAGCGAGTCGATCAGACGCGCGGCATGATCTCCCGGTGGATTGCGGAACACCGAGCCGCAGCTCGGCTGGCCGACCGGCTGGGTCGCGGCACGGCGCTCGAGCAGCTCGCGGATACGCGCCAGGCTCACCGCGCCGTCACCCGGCGTCAGTTCCAGCTCGGCGGCCAAGAACCACTCGCCCACAGGTCCCCGGACCTCGCGATAGCCCGGTTCGTACTCAGAGGCCTCGCGTTGATGGATCCGTCCCTGTCGATCCAGGGTCCAGACCCGGCGCACGAAGCTCCAGGTCTCACCCCCCCAGGCGCCGGCATTCATGGCGAGCGCGCCGCCCAGGGTGCCGGGGATCCCGGCCAGGAACTCGATCCCGGTCAGATCCTGACGGGCCGCGAACCTGGCCAGCTTGGCACCGGTGACACCGGCCTGCGCATAGAGGCGATCGGGACCGCGCCGCTCCAGACGCTCCAGTGTGCCCTTGATCAGGACGACCGTACCTGGAAAACCAGCATCGTCGATGAGCAGGTTGCTGCCCAATCCGATCCACAGCAGCGGCTCGTCCGGGTCGATCTGGCGCATGAATTCGACCAGATCCTCGAGATCCGCGGGGCGATAGAGCCGACGCGCCGGACCGCCGACCCGCCAGCTCGTATGGCGCGACAGGGGTTCGTCGAACTGCCATTGACCGCGCAACGGCGTCGTCATCGCTGGGCGCTCCGCTGCCTTCGGCCTCCGGCTTCCATCTGGACCCGTCCGTCCATAACCGACAGGGCGCGCAACGATTCGCCACAGCCCATCGCCAGCCGGTTCATGAGTGATCCTCGATCCATCCGCTCAAGTCCCCATCGCCGTTCAAAGTCCCTGCTCGATCAGCCCCGGCAGACGCGCCGCCAGGCCACCGATGTCGCCCGCGCCCGAGACGAGCAGGATGTCTCCGTCGCGGATGAGATTGGCGAGCAGGCCCGGAATCGCGTTGAGTCCCTGGACAAAGATCGGATCCAGCGCGCCGCGTACCCGGATGGCGCGGCTCAAGGCGCGTCCATCGGCACCGGCGATCGGCATCTCGCCCGCCGGATAGACCTCACACAACACCAGGGCGTCGGCGGTCGAGAGTACCTCGACAAAGTCCTCGAACTGTTCCTGGGTACGGCTGTAGCGATGGGGTTGGAATACCAGCACCACACGCCGCGCGGGCCAGCCCGCACGCGCGGCGGCCAGGGTCGCTATGAGCTCACGCGGGTGATGGCCATAGTCGTCGATCACCAGCACCTGCCGGCCCTGGGGGTCTCTCACCTCGCGTGCCACGAAGCGCCGACCCACGCCCTGGAAACCGGCCAGGGCACGCACGATGGCCGCATGCTCGACACCCAGCTCTAGGGCGACGCTGATCGCAGCCAGGGCATTGAGTACATTGTGGCGCCCCGGCAGGTTGAGCGTCACCGCCAGCGGGCGCTCGAACTCGGCGCCATGCACCAGGAAAGAGGTGCGCATCCCCTCTTGCCGGATGTCGCTCGCACGCAGATCGGCCTCGGGACAGGTGCCATAGGTACGCACCGGACGCGAAATCTGCGGAACGAGCGTGCGCACCTCGGGATCGTCGATGCAGAGGATCGCCAGGCCATAGAAGGGTAGATGGTGCAGGAACTCTCGGAAGGTGTGGCGCAGCCGATCGAAGTCGTTGCCGTAGGTGCGCATGTGATCGGCGTCGATGTTGGTGACGATCGCCATCATCGGCTGGAGATAAAGGAAGGAGGCATCGCTCTCATCGGCCTCGGCCACCAGATACTTGCTGGTCCCCAGCCGGGCGTTGGAGCCGGCGCTATTGAGCCGCCCGCCGATGACGAAGGTCGGATCCAGCCCGCCCTCGGCCAGGAGGCTGGCCACCAGGCTGGTCGTGGTCGTCTTGCCGTGGGTGCCGGCGACCGCCACGCCATAATAGAACCGCATCAGCTCGGCGAGCATCTCGGCGCGGCGTACGATCGGGATCCGGAGCGCGCGTGCCTGTTGGATCTCGGGGTTTTCGTCATCGATCGCGCTCGAGACCACCACGGCATCGGCCGCCTTCACCTGCTCGGCGCGATGTCCGATAAAGACCCTGATCCCAAGATCGCGCAGACGGTGCGTCACCTCGCCGTCGCGCAGGTCGGAGCCTGCGACCTCATAGCCCAGATTGGCCATGAGTTCGGCGATCCCGCTCATCCCGGCCCCGCCGATACCGATGAAGTGCAGGCGCCGTACCCGCCCCATGTTGGCCGCCGTGTGCTGGAGGTGGGGATTCATGAGGGCGTTCCTCGGGTTGAGAGTTCCAGACAGGTGCGGGCGATGCGCTCGGTCGCCTCAGGTTGGGCGCGCCGCCGTGCCGATTCAGCCATGGCCAGCAAGCGGGTGCGGTCGACGCAGAGCTCATTTAGGGTGTCGGCCAGATGGGCCGGCGTCAGCTCGCGCTGGAGGATCAGACGTGCCGCCCCAACCTCGGACAGAGAGCGTGCGTTGCCGACCTGATGATCGTCGACCGCAAAGGGATAGGGTACCAGGATCGAGCCAATCCCAGCGGCAGCCAGTTCCGCAACCGTCAGGGCGCCAGCGCGACAGACCACCAGATCGGCCCAGGCATAGGCCTCGGCCATGTCGCGCATGAAGGCGACGACCTCGGCCGCGACCCCGGCGTTGCGATAGGCGGCGCGGGCTAGTTCGAGGGTACGCTCGCCGGCCTGATGGCGCACCAACGGCCGTCGTTCGGCAGGGAGTCGGGCGAGCGCCTGGGGCACGGTCTCGTTGAGCGCCTGCGCGCCCAGCGAGCCGCCGACCACCAACAGCCGGATCGGACCCGAGCGACCGGCCAGCCGCTCGGCAGGTGGCGGCAGATCCAGGATCGCCCGGCGCACCGGATTTCCGGTCAGGATCGCCCGGCGCGCCGCTGGAAAGCTACCCGGAAAGGACTCAAACACCTGGGTGGCAATCCAGGCCAACCACCGATTGGTCAGACCGGGCACGCAGTTTTGCTCATGGATGACCAGTGGGATCCCGAGCGCGCGTGCGGCGAGCCCCCCAGGACCTGAGACGAAGCCACCCAGGCCGAGCACCACCTGCGGTCGCCGGCGACGCAGGATGGCGCGCGCCTGACCGAAGGCGCTCGCCAGCCGAAAGGGGGCCTTGAGCCATTGCAACCCACCCTTGCCGCGCACACCCTCGATCGCGATCTCTTCCATCTCGAACCCATGCTCGGGCACCAGACACGACTCCATGCCGGATCGGGTCCCGATCCAGAACACCTCGGCCCCCTGCCCGCGCAGATACTCGGCGACGGCGAGCGCCGGAAAGACATGACCGCCGGTCCCCCCGGCCATGACGGCTAGGCGTGCGACCATGACGGACCTCGCTTGAACCTGGACTCGGACTCGGCGCGCCTCAGCATGACATCGATCCGTAGCAGGATGGCGATGGCCATGCAGCCGACCATCAGACTATTGCTGCCGTAGCTCATGAACGGCAGGGTCAGCCCCTTGGTGGGCAGGATGCCGACATTGACCCCGAGATTGACAAACGCCTGGAGTCCGATCCAGAGACCGATGCCCTGAGCCACATAGGCCTCGAACGGACGCCTGAGCGCCTCGGCCCGCACGCCGATCGAGATGGCACGCCAGGTGATGAAGACAAAGGCCGCGATCAGCACCAGCATCCCGGCCAGTCCCAGCTCCTCGCCAATCACCGAGGCCAGAAAGTCGGTGTGCGCCTCGGGCAGGAAATACTGCTTCTGGATCCCATTGCCGAGTCCGACCCCCAGCCACTCACCACGCCCGAAGGCGATGAGCGCCTGACTGAGCTGATAGCCCGAGTTGAATGGATCCTCGAATGGATCGAGGAAGGAGACAACCCGTTCGAGCCGATACGGCGACACGAGGACCAGGGCGATGAATCCAGCCCCGACGATCCCGAGCAGGACGATGAAGGGCATGAGGCTCGCTCCACCCAAAAACAGCATCCCCATCACGGTCGCCAGCATCACCGCCGTGGTCCCAAAATCGGGCTGCATCAGGATCAAAAGGGCCGCAGCGCCGATCAGGATCAGCGGGCGGATGAAACCCGAGATCTGATTGACCACCTTGTCGGCATGACGCACCAGATAGCCGGCGACATAGAGCACCGCAAACAGCTTGACGAACTCGGAGGGTTGGAGGTTGAGCGGCCCGAGCGGGATCCAGCGGGTGGCGCCATTGACGGTGTGACCGATGCCAGGGATGAGCACCAGAACCAGCACCAGGGTGCCGGCGAGAAAGAGCCAGACGCCATGACGCTCCCACCACTGGGGCGGCACGCTGTAGGCGATGAATCCCAGTACCAACGCCAGACCGAGCGCCATGGCGTGCCGGATCGAATAATGGAAGGGATTCTGACAGCAGGCCTCGGCGATCGACAGCGAGGCCGATGTCACCATCACCCAGCCGAAGGCCAGGAGCCCGATCGCACACAGAAGCAATGGATAGTCCAGCGGATAGGACCGGCGCAGGCGCGGCGTCCGGGACAGGGGGTTCGAGGGTGCAGCGGCGCTCATCCGGGCAATCTCCGCACGGCCTCGGCAAAGACCCGGCCGCGATGCTCGTAGTTCTCGAACATGTCGAAGCTGGCACAGGCCGGCGAGAGCAAGACGCAGTCGCCCGGCACGACGCACTCAGCGGCCCGTGCGACGGCCTCGTCCATGTCGGTGGCCTGGATCAGGGGCACGCTGCCCTCGATCGCCGCCGCGATCAACGGGGCATCGCGTCCGATCAGCACCACGGCGCGGGCGGCGCGTTCGACAGCCGCCCGGAGCGGCGTGAAATCGGTGCCCTTGCCCTCACCGCCAGCGATCAGGACCACGCGCCCCGTGCCATCCTCTGGGATCAATCCCTCCAGGGCCGCGATGGTCGCGCCCGGATTGGTGCCCTTGGAGTCGTCATACCAGCAGGCGCCGGCGCGCTCGGCGACGAAGGCGCTGCGGTGCGGCAGACCGGGAAAGGTCCGCAGTACCTCACAGGCGCTGTCCAGGGGGATGTCACTCGCCTGGGCGAGCGCCAGGGCCGCGAGCGCATTGACCAGGTTGTGCCGCCCTGGAATGCAGACCTCGGCGGTCGGCAGGATCCGTTCCTCGCCCTGGCAGATCCAGGGCCGACCATCGAACAGACGCACCCCGAAATCCGCGCCCTCGGGCAGGCCGAGCCTGAAGCCGATCTCACGCTCGGGCGCGCGCGGCATGGCGGCCACGATCGGATCGTCGCGATTGACCACGGCGACCCGCGCCCCCTGATAGATCCGCGCCTTGGCTCGGGCATAGTCCTCAAAACTCGCATAGCGATCGAGGTGATCGGGCGAGACATTGAGTACCACGGCGACCTCGGCGTGCAGGCTGGGGACGGTCTCCAACTGGAAGCTGGAGAGCTCGATCACATAACGCTCGACCCTCGGCGCCAACAGATCGAGCACCGGCTCGCCGAGATTACCCCCGACGGCGACCTGCAACCCGGCCCGACGCGCCATGAGCCCGACCAGGGTGGTCACGGTGCTCTTGCCGTTGGAGCCCGTGATGGCACACACAGGGGCCGAGCTCTCGCGCACGAAGAGCTCGATGTCGCCGATCACAGGGACCCCGCGCGCGATCGCCTGCTGGATCAGCGGCTCGGTGAGCGGCACCCCGGGGCTGACCACGAGCTCGGTGGCCGCGGCGAACACCTCTGGATCGAAGCCGCCGAGGTGGACCTCGACCTCGGGTAGCTCGGAGCGCAGTGCCTCCAAGGCCGGCGGCTGGGCACGGCTATCGATCACGGACACCGCCCGACCGCGTGCACTCAGATACCGCGCACAAGACAGCCCCGTCTTGCCCAACCCTACGACCAGGGTCCTGGGCGCGACTGCAGAAGAGCGATCACCGTCAGGATGAGGCAACGCGTTCATCGGATCTTGAGACTCGCCAGACCGATCAACACCAACACCACGGTCAGGATCCAAAAGCGGACGATGACGCGCGGCTCGGGCCAACCCTGAAGCTCGAAATGATGGTGCAGCGGCGCCATGCGGAAGATGCGCCTGCCGGTGAGCTTGAACGACAACACCTGCAACATCACCGAGAGGGTCTCGGCGACGAAGACCCCGCCCATGATGAAGAGCACCAGTTCCTGACGCGCCGCGACCGCGACCACCCCGAGCGCAGCGCCGAGCGCAAGCGCCCCGACATCGCCCATGAACACCTGGGCCGGATAGGCGTTGAACCACAGAAACCCGAGCCCGGCCCCGACCAGGGCGGCGCAGAAGATCACCAGCTCACCGACCTCGGGCACATAGGGGATGAGCAGATAGTTGGCGATCTGGGCGTGGCCGGCGGCATAGACGAAGACCCCGAGGGCCCCGGCGACCAGCACGGTCGGCATGATCGCCAGGCCATCGAGCCCATCGGTGAGATTGACCGCATTGCTGGAACCGACGATGACGAAATAGGTCAGCAGGATGAACCAGGGACCGAGCTGGATGGAGAGATTCTTGGCATAGGGGATGAGCAATGCCGTCTCAGCCGGGGAGTTTGCGGTCACATAGAGCGCCACGGCGGCGGCGAAACCAAAGATCGTCTGCCAAAAATACTTCCAGCGCGCGATCAGGCCGCGTGGGTCGCGCTTGATGAGCTTCTTGTAGTCGTCGACCAGACCGATGAGCCCAAAGGCAAGCGTGGTCAGCAGCACGATCCAGATATAGCGATTGTCTAGATCTGACCACAGCAGGGTCGCGATGCCCACGGCCACCAAGATCAGGGCGCCGCCCATGGTCGGGGTGCCCGACTTGGACAGATGGCTCTGTGGGCCATCGTCGCGCACGGTCTGGCCGATCTTGTAGGCGCGCAGACGGCGGATCATGGGCCGTCCGACCAGGAGCGCGATGGCCAGGGCCGTCAGCACACCGAGGATGGCGCGCAACGTCAAATAACGAAACACCGAAAACCCGCTGTAGTAGTCGGTGAGCCAGTTGGTCAGATACAGCAACATCTGATTGAGCCCTAGGCGCACAGCGCCTCAACGAGGCGCTCCATCCGGGCCAGACGCGAGCCCTTCACCAGGATGTAATCGCCGGGCCTCAACTCGGACTGGAGGCGGGTCAGGAGGGCATCCTGAGTCGCGAAGTGCTCGGCGCCCGCACCGAAGGCGCGGCTGGCCGCGGCGCTCAGGGTGCCGACCGTAAGCAGACGCTCGAGTCCGGCCGCACGCGCCCGTTCCCCGACCTCGGCGTGTAGATGCGCCGCCGCCTCTCCCAGCTCGCCCAGGTCGCCGAGGATCAGCCAGCGCCGCCCCGCAAGTCTGGCCAGCACGGCGATGGCGGCGGCGATCGAATCGGGGTTCGCGTTGTAGCTGTCGTCGATGACCCCCACTCCACGACAGGGCCTGGGATAGAGCCGACCCTTGACCGGTGTCAGGGTCGCCAGACCAGCGGCGATGGCCGTGCGGTCGAGACCCAGCGCCAGGGCGACCGCCGTCGCCGCCAGGGCATTGCGGACATTGTGCGCGCCGGCCAGGGCCAAGGTAAGCGGCCAGTCTTCGCCGGCCACGCGCGCCACGAAGGAGGTCCGAAAGCCCTCAGCGCCCCAGGCGACCCGGATCGATTCGGTGGGCGCGCTCAGATCGGCTGGGCCATCCAGGGCGAAGGTCAGCATCCGCCGCCCATTGACGAGTTCGCGCCACAGCCCGAGATAGGGCGAGTCGCCACTGACGATGAAGACGCCCTGCTCTGGCAAACCGCGTGCGATCTCGCCCTTGGCGCGCGCCACGCCCTCGACGCTGCCGAAGCCCTCCAGATGCGCGCGCCCGGCATTGGTGATCAGTGCCACCTCGGGACGCGCGATCTCGGTCATATAGCCGATCTCGCCATGGTGATTGGCCCCCATCTCCAGCACCAGAAAATCCTCGTCGCGCGCGCCAAGCAGCGTCAAAGGCATCCCGATGTCATTGTTGAGGTTGCCCTGGGTGGCCCGTACCCGTCCGACCTGAGCCAGGATCGCCGCAACCATCTCCTTGACCGTGGTCTTGCCGTTGCTGCCGGTGATAGCGACCACCCGCCCCGGGAACCGGTCGCGCCAGGCAGAGGCCAGCCGCCTCAGACCGAGCCGGGTGTCATCGACCACCCACTGCGGCAGATCGAGCGCCAACGGGCGGTCGACCATAGCGGCCACGGCCCCGGCGGCCTGGGCTGCGGCAACATAGTCGTGCCCATCGAAGCGTTCACCGCGCAGGGCGACGAAGAGTTGTCCGTTGCAATCGGCACGCGAGTCGGTCCCGACCCCCGAGAAGGCGACATCGGTGCCATGCAGCACGCCGCCTACACAGTCGACGGCTCTAGCCAGTGTCCACATCAGCCCCGACCCTCCATCCCGTTGGATTCCAAGCCCATAGCGAGCGTCAGTCCTCTCCTCATGGCACTTCCTCATGGCACTGCTCCCTGGATGTGTTGCGCGAGCATCATCGACGGCTCGGGATCGTCGGGTGGGACATTGAACAGCCGCAGCGCCCCCTCCATCACCCGTTGGAAGATGGGTGCAGCGACCACGCCGCCATAATAGGCACCGGCACTCGGCTCATCGATCATGACCACCATGACGAAACGTGGCTGACGCGCGGGGACGATCCCGGCGAAGACAGATTGATAACGATTGTCCGCATAGCCGGCCCTGCCCGCCGACTTCTTGGCCGTCCCGGTCTTGCCGGCGGCACGATAGCCGGCGATCATCGCCTGCTTGGCCGTGCCCTGCTCGGAGACCACGGTCTCCATCATGGCGCGCAAGCGGCGGGTTGTATCCTGGCTCAACAGACGCACACCCTCGGGTGTCGAGGCGGTTTGGATGAGCGGATTGCGCTTGAAGAGGGTCACCGGGCGCTTCACCCCATCGGCGGCCAAGACGAGATAGGCCTGCGCCAGTTGCATTGGCGTGACCGAGAGACCATAGCCAAAGGCGTGCGTGGCATGCTCGAAGGGCCGCCAGGTCGAGTAGTGCCTGAGCAGTCCGCGACTTTCGCCCGGAAAGCCGACCCCCGTCGGATGGCCGAATCCGAGCCGATCGTAGAGGCGCCACAGATCCTCATAGCTCATCTTCTGTGCAATCTTCACCGCGCCGACGTTGCTCGACTTGGTGATGATGCCGGTGACATCGAGCGTGCCATAATTGTGCACGTCGCGCACGACATTGCTCCCGATGCTATAGGGCGCGGTCGAAAAACGGCTCGCTGGCGTGATGACCCCGCGTTCGAGCGCGGCGGCGACCACGAACGGCTTGAGCGTCGAACCCGGCTCCATGACGTCCGTGAGCGCGCGATTGCGCCGGCGCTCGCTGCTCCCGGTGCGATCGCTGTTGGGGTTGAAGCTGGGCTGATTGACCATCGCCAGCACCTCGCCCGTGGCCACGTCCAGCACCACTAGGCTTCCGCCCTTGGCCTTGTGCTCGGACACGGCTGCCTTGAGTTCACGATAAGCCAAATACTGGAGGCGCCGATCCAGGCTCAGGACCAGATCCTGCCCTGGACGCGGTGGGCGGATCTGCTCGACCTGCTGCACGGTACGGCGACGCCCATCACGGATGACGCGCTGCAGACCCGGTTCGGCCTTGAGCACCCGGTCATAGGCCAACTCGAGCCCCTCCTGTCCGCGATCCTCGATGTCGGTGAAGCCGATGACATGGGCGAAGACCTCGGCGCCCGGGTAGAAGCGACGATATTCGGTTTCGAAGTCGAGTCCCTCGATCTTGTGTTCGGCGATCGCCGCACGCACCGCCCGCGCCTCATCAAGGGTCATACGACGCTTGATATAGAGGAAACCCTTGTCGCAGTTAGACTCGATGCGATCGCGCAAAAAGGCCGCGTCCATATCGAGGGCCCGGGCGATCACGGCAAGCTTGTCGAGCTGGTCGACCAGCTTGCGCGGCTCGCCCCACAGTGTCTCTACCGGCGTGCTCACGGCCAGCGGCTCACCGTTGCGGTCCTTGATCATGCCGCGGCGGGCCGGAATGACGGCGTCGCGCAGATAGCGCGCCTCGCCTTCACGTTGCAGAAACTCAGTTTGGATCACCTGGCGATAGAAGACCCCGGACGTCAGCATGATGAAGGCCAGCGCCAGCGCCGACAGCAGCAGTCGGCGGCGCAGCGCCGTATTGGGCGCACGGCGCGGTTTCAGCGGCGGCAGGGGCTTGCGAACGCGACGACTAGGGTTGGGCATGGACGCGCTCCTCGATCAAGAGTACATCGCCGGCCCGGGGCGCAAACATGCCGAGCTCATGACGGGCCTTGCGCTCGACGAGCCCATGGGTCGAGAGTGCGGCCTCCTCGAGACGCAGACGGTTCCATTCGACATCGATCGCATCGCGCTGGGCGCGCAGATCCTGCAATTGGACGAAATGGAGGCGTGTCAGATATTTGGTGTAAACGACGGCGATCGCCGTCAGGATGACGGCGAGCATGAGCCCAGCCGCAGTGAAGAGACGGGCGCGCGTCATGGCAGACGCTCCGCCACACGTAGGATGGCACTGCGCGCCCTCGGGTTCTGCGTCTCTTCGGCAGCGGAGGGTCGCATCGCCTTGCCGATGGGACGCAGACGACCCCGAACCTCGAGGGCCCGTGCCGGGACACCCTTGGGCAACCCCGGCCCCTTGGATTCGCGCCGGATGAAGTGTTTAACCAGGCGGTCCTCGAGCGAATGGAAGCTGATGACCGCCAACCGGCCCCCGACCGCCAGTCGATCGCAGACCTGATCGAGACAGCGACGCAGTGCCTCCAGCTCGCCATTGACCTGGATGCGCAAGGCCTGGAAGGTGCGGGTTGCCGGGTGCTTGCCCGGTTCGCGCTTGGGCACGACACGTGCCACCAGTTCGGCCAGCTGGGCCGTGGTACGCAGCGGGGTTTTGGCCCGGGTCGCGACGATGGCGCGCGCGATGCGATTGGCGAAACGCTCTTCGCCGAACTCGCGCAATACGGTTGCGATCTTGTCCTGCTCGGCGCGCGCGAGCCACTCGGCAGCGGATTCGCCGCTATCGGGGTCCATGCGCATGTCCAGCGGGCCGTCGGCCATGAAACTGAATCCACGCCCCGGGGTGTCTAGTTGCGGTGAGGAGACGCCGAGATCGAGCAGTAGGCCATTCAGGGGCGCATCGACACCGGCTTCATGGAGCAGCCGGTCGATATCGGCAAAGGAACCGTGATGGATCGAGAAGCGCGCGTCCTCGGCGGCCAGCGCCTGGCCAGCGGTGACCGCCTCGGGATCGCGATCGAGGCCAAGCAGACGCCCGTTCGTGCCCAAACGCGCGAGGATGGCGCGACTGTGTCCACCTCGTCCAAAGGTACCATCGACATAGATTCCGTCCGATTGCACCAGCAAGGCGGACACTGTCTCCTCCAGTAACACGGCTTTGTGCGACAAAACGACTTCTCTCACAACGTCAGGGTACCGAGTCCCGAATCCGTGGCCAGCGCATTGAGGTCCAAATCGTTCAGCGCGGCCTCGGTGCGTGCACGCCAGGCCGACTCGTCCCAGAGCTCGAACTTGACGCCCAGCCCCACGAAGGCGACCCGCTTGTCTAACGCGGCAAATTCGCGCAAATAGGCGGGAAGCAGGATTCGCCCCTGCATATCGATATCGACTTCCTGGGCATTGCCGACATAGAGGCGCTGTAGCGCGCGCGCCTTGGGATCAAGTGCGGGGAGTGTGGCGAATTTGCGTTCGATAATCTCCCACTCAGACTCCGGATAGAGGAGCAGGCACCGATCTCGGTCCACAGTGACGACCAGGCGTGTTCCGGACATCGCCTCTAGCTGCTCGCGATGCCTAGAGGGAATCGCCAGACGGCCCTTGGCATCCAGATTGACGATGGTTACGCCGCGAAACACTGGCGCCTCACTTGAGGATGACTCGCCCTGGCACCTCGCTACCCAATGCCCCACTTTCTCCCACTTTGGTGGCCATGTTAGAGAGGGAGTGGGGCGACGTCAAGAAATGCTTTGGCCGTTACCCTTGCAGAGTCAGCAACTTACAGGCTTGAGCTAAGACGGATATAGAAGAATAAAAACGGATTTTGATTCAAAAATCTGAGCCAATCGGCTCATAAAATGAGCGAGCTTTATGTTTCAAATCTTTAAGAAAAAAGAAATTTATGTCGCACTCGGTTGAGCGTGGTCATCCCGAGCGGTTGGTGGGGAGTAGAGTTAAGGAGTTGGCCGATAAGCCGGGTTCTGTCGAGGACAGTCATTCATCTAGGACGCGCGTCACCGCGCGCCTCAAGCGACCTACCCAGGAACACGCAAGGGCCGCGCGTCGCCGCTCAAGGCGGCTCGTTCCTCTATTTGGTCTTGCTCCGGGTGGGGTTTACCCTGCCGCTGATGTTGCCACCAGCGCGGTGCGCTCTTACCGCACCTTTTCACCCTTACCGGCGGAGCCGGCGGTATCTTTTCTGTGGCACTTTCCGTGGACTCACATCCCCCAGGCATTACCTGGCACCCTGCCCGATGGAGCCCGGACTTTCCTCCCCTGCCGCGCGGAAGGGGCGACTGTCTGGCCAACTCCTTAAGGTGTGACATTTTAACAAAGCACAGCGAGCGCTGGCGTGTCTTACGCACGATCGGGCCGATCCATCAGGGGGACTTGACCCCGAGCCCCAGTTCCAGCCCCAAACGGTAGAGGGCATTCTTCTTGGATCCGGTCAGCCGGGCGGTCAGGGCCGCGGCCTGACGCAGTGGCATGGACTCGCTGAGGATACGCAGCACCCGAATGGACTCATTGTGCGCGGTCTGGGTCTCAGAGTCCGGACAACCCTCAACTAGGATCACCATCTCGCCGAGCTGTTGCTCGGGGTCGGATTCCAGGCGCGTGATCAGCGTGGTAGCCGAACCGAGCAGAAAGGTCTCAAACTGCTTGGTCAGCTCGCGCGCGATGACCAGGCGTCGCTGATCACCGAGGACGGCCCGCAGGTCGCGCAGGGTCTCTAGTGCCCGCTTGGCGCTCTCGTAGAGGACCAGTGTCCCCGGCTCACGGGCAACCGACTCGATCCAGGCACGACGTCGCGCCTGGGCGCGGGGTGGAAAACCGAGAAAGAGGAAACGGTCGCTCGGCAGCCCGGAGGCCGAGAGCGCGCAGATGACCGCGCTTGCGCCCGGAATGGGCACGATGGTCAGCCCGCGCGCGCGCGCTGCCGCGACCAGGGTATAGCCAGGGTCGCTGATCAGGGGCGTACCCGCGTCCGAGACCAGAGCCAGACTCCGCCCGGAGTCCAGCATGTCCAGCAGACGCGGCGTGAGTTCGGACTCGTTGTGATCGTGATAGGCGATCAGCTTGGCCGAGATCCCAAAGTGCGCAAGCAGACGCCGGGTTGCGCGCGTATCCTCGGCGGCGATGGCATCGACCTCGCCGAGCACAAGGCGCGCGCGCTCGCCAAGGTCGCCAAGATTGCCGATCGGAGTGGCCACTACGTATAGTATCCCAGCCTGTTGTCGCATCTTCCGCCCTCCAGCAGACTTTACACAAGAAACACGGAATCATGCCCAAAAACCGCATCGACCGTACCGCTTTTTTCCAGCGTCGACTGGTCGGCTGCCTCCTCACCGCCATGCTCTTGTCGGGTTGTGCCGTCCAGCCGTTCCAGGATCCATCCAGTCTGCTGGCGAGCGTCCCCACCGCCGAACTGCGCCGGGCCACCACCTTGGAGACTCAGGGACAGGTCGACCAGGCCGCCCGGCTCTACCTGGAGTCAGCGAATCTTGCCCAACCTCCAGCCAGGGCTGAGCTCAGACTCAAGGCCGCCCAGGCCTATCTGGCCGGCGGTCGGACACGCCAGGCGCGCGAGACGCTCGCCGGACTCGCGTCGGGCGAGCTCGTCGGCGGCCAGTTAGAACGATCGCAACTACTCGAATCCGAGCTCGATCTAGTGGCGGGACAACCCAAATCGGCCATCGCGACGCTGAAGCGACTCCCCCTCCTGGCCAAGCCGCTCGAGATTCGACGCCTTGGCCTGCTGGCGGCGGCACAGCGTATCGACAATGACCCGATCGCCTCGGCCAAGTCGCTCGCCAAACTCGATGGTCTGCTCGATGGGGCGGCGCGATTGAACAATCAGGTGTCGTTGGTCGCGACACTGGCCCTGATCGGCGAGGACGAGCTGATGAGGCTCAGCAGGGCCGACCTCGGTGCCATGAGTGGCTGGGCCGAGATCGCCCAGCTGACACGAAGCCATGGTGCCGATCCCCAGCGACTGGACGTGGCCTATCGTCAATGGCGCCAGCGTCGGACCGCACATCCGGCGCTCCCCGAGCTGGCGCGCGCCTATGCCGGCAACGAGGCCGGCGGAGACATGCAGGGTCGGCACCTGACCGTGATGCTCCCCAACGGCGGGCGTTTCGCTGCGGCCGCCAAGGCCGTACGCGATGGGATCCAGGCCGCCAGCCGCCTGGATCCAGTCGATCGGCGGCTGTCACTGGATTTCGCCGACAGCACCCATGCCGAACGGGTGCGCGCGCTGCATGCTGCCGCCATCGCGCGCGGCGCCGACGCCGTGATCGGTCCGCTCGAAAAACCCGCTGTCGATGCCCTGATCGAGGCCAAGACACTCCAGGTCCCCACGCTAGCGCTGAACGAATCCACCCGGACCGAGCGACGCGCCCTCAACCTGTTCCAATTTGCGCTCTCGCCCGAAAACGAGGCGTCCGAGGCCGCAAACAAGGGAATCGCCCTGGGTGCCAGACGCGCACTCGTTTTGCATCCGAACGATGCCTGGGGTCGGCGCCTGGCGCAGGCCTTCAGTGCCCGGTGGCGCGCTCAGGGCGGAACCCTGGCCGGTCAGGCCAGTTATGATCCGGCCGGATCGAGTTACGACCAGACCCTGGGCCGGCTCATGGGTGGCCAGCCGGCCGACCTGCTGTTCCTGGTTGCCACTGCCGAGATGGCGCGTAAACTCCATCCCCGGATCCAGGCGCTCCAGACTCGCCCCTTAATCGTCATTTCGACCTCCCATGTCTATTCAGGTCGCTTCGACGCCACCGCCGACAAGACGCTGGTTGGGCTCTATTTCGTCGATATCCCCTGGATGCTCGGCCTCGGCGGCGAAGGGCCGCTGGCACGCGGCACGGCCATGGGCCAGACGGCCAGCGCCTCGGGTCCACTCGCCCGACTCTATGCCATGGGCCTGGATGCCTATCACCTGATACCGCGTCTGTCCGAGCTGGCCGCCAATCCAGGCGCCTACTTTCCTGGTCAGACCGGCGGCCTGGCGATCGACCCCCTGGGCCGGATCACCCGTCAGCTAGTGCTCGGACGCTTTACCGAGCGCGGCCCACGCCTGGCCGATGGAGCGGAACGGCCAGATGGGGCGCGCGCCAGGAACGATTCGGCGATCGGTTCCGAATGAACACGCGCACTCGAAGCCGATCGCACCCAAACTCGCACGCGATCGGCGAGGCCAAGGAGCGTCTGGCCGAGTCGTTCCTGATCGAGCGGGGGTTACGGCTGGTCGCTCGCAATCAGCGCTCCCGCTTCGGCGAGATCGACCTGGTGATGCGCGACAAGGCCGCCCTGGTGTTCGTCGAGGTGCGCTACAGGCGCTCGATGCGTTTCGGCACACCAGAGGCGACTGTGGATGCGCGCAAACAACGACGTCTGATCCTGGCGGCCCAACACTATCTCTCTCTCTATCCGACCCAGCTGGCCTGTCGGTTCGATGTCGTGGCCATCGGCGCCCAGGATGACATCCACTGGATCCGACAGGCGTTCTCGCTCTAGACTGAACCAGTCTTCACCCGATCCAGGTCAGAACGGTTGCCATTGGTCCTCAAGACCAGCGATCCCAATGAATAGAACACACTTGAAGCCGATCACTCTGGCAGGCGTCATACTCGTGTCTGCGCTCTCGGCAGCAGGGTGCGCGCCCCTGGTCGTGGGTGGCGCGGCGGTCGTCGGTGCCTCGGCCATCCATGATCGTCGCCCGACTCAAGCCATCCTCGATGATCGATACATCGAGCTTGCCGCCGCCCAGGCGATCTTCCAAGATCGCGAACTCCGCGACGGCGCGCGTCTCGTCGTCACTAGCTACAACCGCAGCGTCCTGCTCACCGGTCAGGCCGAATCAGCAGCGCTCGCGCGGCGTGCCGCCGAGCGGATCAGCCGGTTGCCCAGGGTCGCGCGCGTGATCGACGAGGTGCGTGTCGGGCCGCGCATCGGGATGAGCCGCCAGTCCGAGGATGCCTATATCGCCTCGCGCGCCAAACTGGAGCTGGCCGGTATCGAGCTGCCCGATTTCGATCCGACCCGCGTCAAGATCGTGGTCGAGGATGGCGTACTCTATCTGCTCGGACTGGTCACGCCGCGCGAGGCCGATCTCGTCGCCGAGCGCGTGCGCTATGTGCCGGGCGTGCGCACCGTGGTCAAACTCTTCGAATACTGGACGCCTAATGCGTGAACTCACCGCTGGACTGCGCGCCGAACTGGCGCGGATCGCCGGCACCGGCGCCCTGCTGACCGATCCGGCCGACTGCTGGCCCTACGGTTATGACAACAGCCGCCGTCAGGCGCTGCCCCAGGCGGTCGTCTTTGCGCGTGACGAGGACCAGATCGCCGCCCTGGTCCGGCTCTGCGCCGCGTCCGGGCTGCCGCTGATCGCGCGGGGGCTGGGCACGGGCACCACGGGGGCCACGGTGCCCGATCGTGGCGGGGTCGTGCTCTCGTTCGAACGCATGGATCGGATTCTGTGCATCGAGCCCGGCGACCGGCTGGCGGTGGTCGAGCCCGGGGTGACCAATGCCCGGTTGCAACAGACCCTCGCCGCGGCGGGGTTCTTCTGGCCCCCGGACCCGACCAGCGCCGAGGTCTGCACCCTGGGCGGCAACTTGGCCTACAACTCGGCCGGTCCGCGTGCGGTCAAATACGGTACCCCGCGTGAGAATACCCTGGGTCTGCGCGCGGTGAGTGGCACGGGCGAGGTCTTCCAGACCGGCGTACTGACCACCAAGGGCGTGGTCGGCTATGACCTGACGCGACTCATCATCGGCTCTGAGGGCACGCTCGCGCTCATCACCGAGGCCAGGCTCAAGCTCACCCCGCTCCCGGAGGCCAAGCGCACCCTGCGCGCGACCTATGCCGACATCCACAGCGCCGCACGCGCAGTCTCGGCCATCATGGCCCAGCCAGTCACGCCCTGCGCGCTGGAGATCATGGATGGTTCGGCAATCGAGATGGTCAGCCGCTATTCCGAACTCGACCTGCCGGACGGGGCCGGGGCCCTGTTGATGATCGAGGTCGATGGCCCAGCGGCCTGTATCCAAGAGGCCCAGCGCGCCGTCGGCGAGGCGGCGCGCGTAACCGGCCTGTTGGAACTGCGGCTCGCGGAGACGGCAGATGAAGTGACGATGCTCTGGAAGGCGCGCAAGGCGCTCTCCCCGGCCCTGCGTCACATCGCGCCGAAGAAGATCAACGAGGACGTGGTGGTGCCGGTCTCGCACATGGGCGAGTTCATCGCCAGGCTGGAGCAGTTAGCGCACGAGACCGGCATCCGCATCGTCAACTTCGGCCATGCCGGCAATGGCAACATCCATGTCAATCTGCTGATCGACCCGGACGACGCCGCCGAGGTCGCGCGTGCCTCGGATTGTCTGGAGGCGGTCTTTGCCCTGGTGTTGCAACTCGGTGGGACGCTCTCTGGTGAACACGGCGTTGGACTGGAAAAACGCGACTTCATCGATCGAGAGCTCGATCCAGTCTCAGTGCAGTTGATGCATGCCATCAAGGCCCAGTTCGACCCGGCCGGCATCCTCAATCCCGGCAAGTCGCTGCCCGTCTAGCGGCCTGGTCGCACCAGACTCCCGAGACCGACGCCCTCCAGCGCGTTGAGCAATAGTCGACGCACCGAGTTGGCATCTTCACATTGCAGGGCCACTCTGAGGACCTCGCGCGCTCGCGCCCGGCTGATGCTGCGGATGACCTTTTTGATTCGAGGCAGACTGCCGGCCCCCATGCTGAGACTGTGTACCCCCATACCCAACAGCAGAAAGGTTGCCAGGGGATCGCCGGCCATCTCACCGCAGACGCTGACCTCCTTGCCGTGGAGCCGGGCCCCGGTCAGGGTCTGCAACAGCGCGCGCAGCACCGCCGGGTGGTATTCATTGTAGAGCTTGGCGACATGCGGATTGTTGCGATCGACGGCCAGCAGATATTGCGTCAGATCGTTCGTCCCCACCGACAGAAAATCGACCCGGCGTGCCAGGGCCTCGGCCTGATAGACCGCGGCTGGCACCTCGATCATGACCCCGACCGGCGGCATCCGCACCTGATAACCCTCCTCCAACAGCTCGTCATGGACGCGTCGGATCAGCATCAGGGCCTCATCGACCTCGCCGACGGTGCTGACCATGGGCAGCAGGAGCTGCAAATTGTCGAGCCCGATGGCTGCACGCAGCAACGCACGCACCTGAGTTAAAAAGATCTCGGGATGATCGAGTGTGATCCGAATGCCGCGCCAACCGAGGAAGGGATTGTCCTCCTGCATCGGAAAATATGGCAGCGGCTTATCGCCACCGATGTCGAGGGTCCGGATGGTCACGGGGCGTGGCGCAAACAGTTCCAGCACATGCCGATAGTTGGCCATCTGCGCCGCCTCGCTCGGAAAGCTGTCGCGCACGATAAAAGGCAGCTCGGTGCGGTAGAGACCGACGCCGGCCGACTCCTCGATACCGAGCGGGCGATTCTCGGATACCAGACCGGTATTGAGATAGAGCGGGATCAGGTAGCCGTCGGTGGTCTCGGCCGGCAGATGACTCAGGGCTTGTAGCTCGCTGGTCAGGGCCGCGTCATCGTCGGCCAGACGCTGGTACTCCAACCGCACGGCCGGCCCAGGCGAGACATAGACGCGCCCGCGATAGCCGTCGACCACCATCTCGCGCCCCTCGACCCGCCCCACCGGCAGATCCGAGACCCCCATGGCCGCCGGCACGCCCATACCGCGTGCCAGGATGCCGACATGGGACGACCCAGAGCCGGCGGTAGACACGATCCCGACGAGCCTCTCGCGCGGCACCTCGGCAATCTGCATGGCGCTGATCTCCTCCCCCACCAGGATGGTGCGCGGCGGATACTGGATCGGCGCGCCGGCGCGGTTCTGGAGATGCATCAGGATACAGCGCCCCAGATCGCGCACGTCTGTGGCCCGTTCGCGTAGATAGGGATCATCCATGGCGTCGAACACCCGTGCGTGTTCGGCGATGGTCTCACGGAGTGCACCGGGCGCCCAGTTGCCAGCGCGAATCCGCGACAGGGTACCCTCGATCAGGGTGTCGCTCTCCAGCATCAGGCGCCAGGCGTCGAACAGCGCCATGTCCTCGATGCGCAGATGGACCTGGGTGCGCCCGGCAAAGCGGTCGAGATCCGCAGCGACCTCGCGCACGGCGCGCAGGAAGGTCTCCGCCTCGGCCTCCGGATCCTCGGGACGTCGATCAGGCACCGCGTCCAGGTCGGCGGGCGGATAGACCACCACCGCCTGCCCGAGACCGATGCCCGGAGAGGCAGGCAATCCCGGCAGAAAGCGTTGCGGGATGCCACCGTCCTGCAGACGCGCCAGCTCGCCGCTGGTGCGGGCGAAGGTGATGGCCCCGGCCAGCTGCGAGGCCAGGGTCATTACGAAGGTGACCTCGTCCTCGCCGAAATGACGCCGTTGGCGCTGGCGTAGCACCAAGACGCCGAGCACCTTGCGATTTTGGATGATAGGCGCCCCGAGAAAACCGTGATAACGCTCCTCGCCGATATCGATGATGCACTCGTAGCGCGGATGATTGGCCGCGTCGTCGAGGTTGATCGGCTCGGCGCGCTCACTGACCAGTCCGATCAGTCCACGTCCGAGTTCAAGCTGTACCCGTCCCACGGCATCCTGGCGCAGCCCATCGGTGGCGTGCAGGACATGGCGATGATTGTCGTAATCGTTGAGATAGACCGAGCAGACATCGGCGCCAATGGCCTGCTTGACACGCCTTACGATGATTGAAAGCGCTTGCTCCAGGTCAGGTGCGTTGTTGACTTCCTGAACGATGCGCCGGAGTGATTCGAGCATGCTGGGCGAAGGAGACGGGCCTGGAGCGGATGGAATCGCCGATGAGTAAGGGCCTGAGCCTGGCCGGATCCTAGACCCTAGCACGGCGCTCAGGGATATCCCTGGCGCAGCAGTCTGGAGGGGCCAACATAGACATGACGGCGATCCGGGACCCCTTCCGGATAAAGGATCGGCGCCAGTTCTTCGAGTGCCTGCTGATAAACACGACGCTTAAAATACACGACCTCGTAGAGCGGCTGCCAATATCGGACCCAGCGCCAGGCATCGAATTCGGGCTTGTCGGTGCGATCGAGACAGAAGGCGTCCTCACCGCAATCGACCCGCAGCATGAACCAGATCTGTTTTTGGCCGATGCAGATCGGACCCGCTCCGCGGCAATGGCGCCGGATATAGCGCTTTGGCAGGTGATAACGCAGCCAGCCGCGCGTGCATCCCAGGATGGTGACCTGCTGTGCGCAGAGCCCGACCTCCTCTTCTAGTTCGCGGAACATGGCCTGCTCGGGGGTCTCGTCGGGGTTGATGCCACCCTGTGGAAATTGCCAGGCATTCTGACCGACGCGGCGCCCCCAAAATAGACGACGATCCTGATTGCTCAGGATGATACCGACATTGGGTCTGAAGCCGTCGTGGTCGATCAAGGATAGGTCTCTCACTGGCTGGTGATCAGGCCATTCTTCCATAGAGCAATCGTTTCCGGCAAGCCGGCGTCTGTATATAAGCGATTTTTAATCAAGAGCTTGTCCTGGGTACTTGAGACCCAGGACCATCCCATACGCAGATCGCATCGATCGTTCTATCAGACTAACTCCCTCCCATTCAAGCAGGAAAAACGCTGGCGTCCTGTTTGTTACGTCCCCTGTGATCCTGTACCGCGCCGGAGTGATCCGATCAGACCAATGGGATGATCGAGCGCTTCAACGGGCGGATTTCAGAGGTCTTGACCATCCGCTTTGATTCCGCCAGACGCCTGGCTCAGACCACTTTTCATTCACTCAAAGCCCAGCCTGTACAGGGATACCTCAAACCCCACCATAATGCTCACGCTCCCCGAGCCAACGATCGATCAATGGCATGACGAGTTCAGGATAGTCAACCAGCAATACATCCGCCGCCCGCTGCGCTTCAGCAAGCAACGGCTGATCCCGCAGCGGATCGGCAATGCGGAATTGAATACTCCCGGTCTGGCGCGTCCCCAACACCTCACCCGCCCCCCGTAGTGCCAGATCGCGCTCGGCGATTTCAAATCCACTGGTCGAATCGCGAATGATCCCCAGGCGCTCACGCGCCGTCTCGGACAGAGGGGCGTGATAGAGCAGCAGACAATGGCTCTCGACCGATCCCCGCCCGACCCGGCCACGCAATTGATGGAGCTGGGCCAGCCCCAAGCGCTCTGGATTCTCGATGATCATCAGACTGGCATTGGGGACATCGACCCCGACCTCGATCACCGTGGTCGCCACCATGAGATCCAGCGCCCCGGATGCAAATGCGGCCATCACCGCATCGCGTTCCTGGCTCTTGAGTCGACCATGCACCAGCCCCACCCGCACCCCTTCCAGACGCGCGCTCAACTGACGCGCCGTCTCCTCGGCCGCCTGACACTCCAGGACCTCCGACTCCTCGATCAGGGTACAGACCCAATAGGCCTGACGTCCCGCCAGACAGGCCTGGCGCACCCGCTCGATGACCTCGTCGCGCCGCGTATCCGGGACCGCCCGGGTGACGATCGGCGTGCGTCCGGGCGGCAGCCCGTCGATTATCGATAGATCCAGATCGGCATAGAACGCCATCGCCAGCGAGCGCGGGATTGGGGTCGCGGTCATGATGAGCTGATGCGGCGCCCCATCCTCGCCTCCGCCCTTCTCGCGCAGTTTCAACCGCTGATGGACGCCGAAGCGGTGCTGCTCGTCGATGATCACCAGCCCCAGATCCTGAAAGGTCACATCATCCTGTAACAAGGCATGGGTGCCGACCACGATTGGCGCCGCCCCCGAGGCGATCGCGGCCAGACGTTCCTCGCGCTCGCGCCCCTTGTGCCGCCCGGCCAGCCACAACGGCTCGATCCCGAGTGGGCCAAGCCAGGCGCTCAGACTGCGATGATGCTGTTCGGCCAACAGCTCGGTCGGCGCCATGAGCGCCACCTGACGCCCCGACTCCAGCGCCTGGAGCGCGGCCAGCGCCGCCACCACCGTCTTGCCCGCACCGACATCGCCCTGGAGCAGGCGCTGCATCGGGCGTGACTGCGCCAGATCGGCCGCGATCTCGGCCACCACCCGCTCCTGGGACCCGGTGAGCCGGAATGGCAGGCTGGCCCGCAGGCGCTGACACAGGCTGCCGTCGCCGGCCAGCACCGGCGCCTGCCTACGGCGCTGTGTTAGCCGCATCCGGCGCAGACTCACCTGGTGTGCGACCAGTTCCTCGAAGGCCAATCGGGCGAAGGCCGGATGCCTGCCCTCGATCAGATCCTGGAGCGGTGTGCCCACCGGCGGACGGTGCAGAAAGGCCAGTGCCTCGGTCAGGGGCGGCAGGCCCAGGGGTTCGAGGATCTTGAGCGGTAACAGCTCAGCCGGCGCGCTGCGCTCCATAAGCGCTAGCGCCTGATCGGTCAGACCCTGCCAGACCCTTTGCTGAAGCCCCTCAGTCGAGGGATAGATGGGGGTCAAACAGGGTGCGATCGGCTCATCGGCCTCAGGACGCAGGAGACGGTATTCGGGATGCACCATCTCCAGCGACTGCGGCCCCTGACGCACCTCGCCATAACAGCGCACCCGCTTGCCGGGTTTGAGCGCCGCGGCCTGTTGGGGTGAAAAATGGAAGAAACGCAACAGCAATCCGGCGCCGAGCGCATCGCCGATCCAGACCTTGAGCGAGCGTCGCCGCCCCTGGCTGATGCTGGATTCTCGGATCTCGCCCTCGACCCAGGTCTCGAGCCCAGGCGCGATCTCGGCGAGCGGCGTTACCCGGGTACGGTCCTGATAGCGCAGCGGGAGGTGGAACAGCAGGTCCTGGACCGTGAGGATCCCGAGCCGTTCGAGCCGCTCGGCGATCTTGGGTCCGACCCGAGCGAGGGCACGGATCGGGAGGCGCTCTAGACTCAGCCCCGATGACCGCCCGCCCCCTGGCGCCCAGGCCGCCGGATCGGGCCCGGCGTCGCTGACACCGGTTTCAAGCCGCGGGCCGTCTGTCCGCCGGTGCCGGAACATCTTCGTAGATCACCTCCAGCGGCACCTCGATGCCGAGGCAGTCGAGCCGCACCGCCCCTTCGGTGCAGACCTCCAGCGCCCAGCCCTGCGCGCGACGATAGACCTCGATGCGGCGCAGATACTGATCAACGAGTAGATATTCGATCAAACTGGGCAGCGTTTGATAGGCGAGCAGCTTCTCGCGCCGATCGATGCGTGCGCTGGACTCCGACATCACCTCGACCAGCAGACAGGGCCGAGTGCAGTAATAGGTCTCGCGGTCGTCTGGGTCGCAGGTCAGGATCAGATCGGGGTAATAGAAGATGTCCTGCTCAGCGATCTTGAGCCGGACCTTCATGTCGTTGGCGAAGAGCTGGCAAGGTGTTCCGCGCAGCAGGGGACGCAGATGCGCCACCATGTTGAGGGTAATGAGTACATGCTGACGGCTGGCGCCAGTCATGGCGTACAGATCGCCGTCGATGTACTCATGCCGGATGTCGGCGCCATCCTCGTTGGCCAGATAGTCCTCGACGCTCAGACGCGATGCATGGGCATGCTGTTGAGACATGGCAGAGGCCCTCCGAGGCGAGACAGATTTGGCGCATCCCATAACCCAGGGCCGCGATCACCAGGTCGAACTCACCCGCCCCCCATCGAGTCCGCCCTTGCGCGAACGGATCGCCTGGGCGAGCTGGTGCACCGCCATGGCGTAATAGGTACTTTGATTGTAGCGTGTAATGACGTCGAAGTTCTTGAGTCCCAGCCAGTATTCATAGCCACCCTGGGCGTCGAGTTCGAGCAGGCTGACGGCTTCGGCCCGCCCGAGCGGGCGCATGGGCGTGATACCGTGACTGGCAAGCTCGTTCAATCCATAGCGGGTCTTGAAACCTGTCTTCATCGCATGCGCGCTCGCTACCGACCGGACCTGGGCGGGCACCGCCACCGGCTCGCCCGGCTGCCAGCCGTGGTGACGGAAATAATTGGCCACACTGCCGATGGCATCGGACGGATTCCAGAGGTCGCGCTGGCCATCGCCATCGTGGTCGACCGCATGCTCGCGGAAGCTCGAGGGCATGAACTGCCCGAGCCCCATGGCACCGGCAAAGGATCCACGCAGTGCGAAGGGATCCAGGTTCTCTTCTTTCGCCATGACCAGGAACTGTTCTAGCTCGCCGGCGAAGTATTCGGCGCGACGCGGATAGGCGAAGGCGAGTGTGGCCAGGGCATCGAGGATGCGCGTCTTGCCCGTGAAGCCACCGTAGCGCGTTTCGACCCCAATGATGGCGACGATGTATTCGGGGGGGACCCCATAGCGTGCGGCGGCGCGTTCAAGTGCAACCTCGTTGCGTCGCCAGAAGGCAACCCCGTTGTTGATGGAGTCCTCGCTCAGGAACTTGGCCCGGTAGCGCGTCCAGGCCCCGCTCGGTCCAGTCGCTTGGCGGGGCGACTGCTGGTCCATGAGATCAATGATGGACGGCTGAAGCCGCGCGCCCGAGAGGATGGCCGCCGTGCGTTCGGGCGGATAGCCGTGCCGGCGCATGCGCTCGATGAAGGCGTAGACCCCGGGCGCCCCGGCAAAGTCGCCGCTGACCGAGACTGGTCGGACGTGATAGGACATATCCTCGCGCGTCGGTGAAGTGCCGCAACCGACCAGCGCCAGGATCAATAACCAGGGCAGGAGTCGCACGCGAGGCATGATGGACTGAGCTCACTCCAAAACCAGGATGGCGTCCATCTCGACCCTGGCGCCCTTAGGCAGGGCCGCCACGCCGATGACTGCGCGCGCTGGATAGGGTTCTTGAAAATACTCGGCCATGATCTGATTGACCAAGGTGAAGTCATCGAGGTCGATGAGAAAGACATTGAGCTTGACAATCTCGGTGAGATCGCCGCCAGCGGCCTGAGCGACCGCGCGCAGGTTGTCGAAGACGCGCCGGATCTGGGCGCCCATGTCGCCCGCGATCAGTTCCATGGTCTCGGGCACCAGCGGAATCTGGCCGGAGAGATAGACGGTCCGATCGCTGCGGACGGCCTGCGAATAGGTACCGATGGCGCGCGGTGCCTGATCGGTGCGGATGATCTGTTTGGTCATGGTGTTCTGGTTCTCTTAAAGGCTCAGGGTCGGGATGCGAATCGCCGTCGCCACCAGCGTCGGCGATTGTTGGGGGCGGCCCGGCTCGCAGGCAGGTCGCAGGGCGGAATCCGGCTCATCACCCAGCCCGGTAGCGGCGGATTGGTGCTAAACCCGCAGGACACGCCCAGATTATGCGGATCATAGATCTTGATCAGGGTCGGCTCGTCCAGGTCATCGGCGTAGACGATGCCGCAATAATCATGAGGGTGCTCGGCACGCAGCAGGGTATCGAGTTCGGCGACAAAAGCCAGCACCTGGGCGGCCTCGGACGGCGCGACCGGGGGCGGCTCGCCAACGGCATAGAGATACCAGCCAGCGTCGGCGTGCTCACGCACCCGTTCCCAGAGCGCGTCGAGCTGAGGCCAGCGCAGGGCCGAGGTGAAGCTCCCGCCGAAGGCGACGAGAAAGGGGTCGATCCGCTCTGAATTCGCGCTCAAGGCCGGACTCCTCTTCATTCAAGCGTCATCGAGATCTATAATCGCAGCCTTATCGATTTCAGATCAACCGCCATGCCCGCCCTCTATCATTCCAATCTCCCCCCTCTCAAGCGGATCGCGCGCGGCAAGGTCCGCGATCTCTATCGGATCGACGACGACCATCTGCTCATCGTGGCCACAGATCGGCTCTCCGCCTTCGACGTGGTGCTGCCCGATCCCATCCCCGGCAAGGGCGAGGTGCTGGCGCGGTTATCGTGCTTCTGGTTCGCGCGCACGGCTGACCTCATCCCCAATCATCTCACCGAGATCCCGGTGTCTTCGGTGGTGACGGACCCTCAAATGCGCGCCGAACTCGGCGACCGCGCCCTGGTGGTGCGCCGCCTCCAGCCGCTCCCGGTCGAGGCCATCGTGCGCGGCTATCTGATCGGCTCGGGCTGGAAGGACTATCAGGCCAGGGGCGCGGTCTGTGGTATCGCCCTGCCGCCAGGTCTGCGTCAGGCCGACCGCCTACCCGAGCCCATCTTCACCCCCTCGACCAAGGCCGGGCCGGGCGCGCATGATGAGAACGTCGATTTCGCGCGCACCGTCGATCTGATCGGTCGCGAGCTGGCCGAGCAGGTGCGCGACACCAGTCTGGCCATCTATCGGCGCTGCGTCGCCTATGCGCTGGAGCGCGGGATCATCATCGCCGACACCAAGTTCGAGTTCGGGCTCGATCACGACGGGCGGTTGTATCTGATCGACGAACTCCTGACCCCGGATTCATCGCGCTTCTGGCCCGCCGACGCCTACCAGCCGGGCATGAGTCCACCGAGCTTCGACAAGCAGTTCGTGCGCGATTATCTAGAAACGCTCGACTGGGATAAGACCCCACCCGGTCCCAGCCTGCCACCCGAGATCATCGCACGCACGGCGGCCAAATATCGCGAGGCCGAGGAACGGCTGATGGCCTGATCTCCCTCTCACCACCCCTCTCCCGCCAGGGATGGTTGCTCGATGCCCTGATCGTCCGGCGCCCGCTTCCATTCGCCCAAGTTCGTACCTCGACAATCCACCATGAACCAACTCCAGTTGCTCTTCCAGAGGCTGCGGACACAACATCCGCTGACGACCGGCAAACAGCTCCTCGGCGCGCTCGATTGGTCCTGGGCCACGCCGTACAAGGCCTGGCTGCCGCAGCTAACCATGCGCGATGTGCGCGCCGATCTGATCGCCGCACTCACCGGCGCCATCGTGGTGCTACCCCAGGGCGTGGCCTTCGCCACCATCGCCGGGATGCCGCCCGAGTATGGTCTCTATGCCGGCATGGTCCCGGCGATCGTCGCCGCCTGGTTCGGTTCATCGCGCCATCTGGTCTCGGGGCCGACCACGGCCGCCTCGGTGGTGCTATTCTCGGCGCTCTCGCCCCTGGCGACCCCTGGGACGCCGGACTATGTCGCACTCGCCCTCACCCTGACCTTCATGGTCGGTGTGATCGAGCTGATGCTGGGCTTTGCGCGCATTGGGGCGCTGGTCAATTTCATCTCGCACTCGGTGATCGTGGGGTTCACGGCCGGTGCGGCGATCCTGATTGCGGCCAAGCAGCTCAAACATTTCTTCGGCATCCAGATGGACAGCGGCGGCCATCTGCACGACATCCTGTTCGAGTTCCTCCGACACCTCCTGGACTTCAACCCCAGCGCCACCCTGGTGGCCCTAGTGACCCTGGGCCTGGGGATCGCCTGCAAACGCTGGCTGCCGCGCATCCCCTACATGATCCTCGCCCTGCTCGGCGGTAGTCTGCTGGCGCTTGGACTCAGGCAGTGGCTCGGCGAGGAGACGACCCATATCGCCACCGTCGGCGCCCTACCCGCGACCCTGCCGCCGCTCTCGGCCCCCGCGCTGACCCTAGATCACATCCGTGAGCTTGCACCGGCGGCCCTGGCCGTGACCCTGTTCGCCCTGACCGAGGCGATCTCGATCGCCCGGGCACTCGCTGCGCGCGGCGGCTATCGCATCGATGGCAATCAAGAGTTCATCGGCCAGGGGTTGTCCAACATCGCCGGGTCTTTTTTCTCGGGCTATGTGGCCACCGGATCGTTCAACCGCAGCGGCGTCAACTATGAGGCCGGCGCGCGCACCCCCCTGGCCGCGATCTTCGCCGCCTTCATGCTGATGGCGATCGTGCTGCTCGTGGCACCCTATGCGAGCTATCTGCCTAAGGCGGCCATGGCCGGGGTGCTGTTTCTGGTCGCCTGGGGGCTGATCGACCTCAAGGAGATCCGCCACATCCTGCATTCATCCAAGCGCGAGACGGCAGTGTTGGCCGTGACCTTCTTCTCGGCGCTGTTTCTGGACCTGGAGTTTGCGATCTTTGCCGGGGTGCTACTCTCCCTGGTGCTCTATCTGGAACGCACCTCCAAGCCGCGCATCGTCACCCTGGCCCCGGATCCCAGGCTGCCCAAACACGCCTTCTCCAGCGATCCCGAGGTGGTCCAGTGTCCACAGTTGCGTTTCGTGCGCATCGATGGCTCGCTGTTCTTTGGCTCCGTGGCCCATGTCGAGCAATATTTCGACCGGCTGCGCGCCGAGTATCCTGAGCAGAAACATCTGGCCCTGATCGCTAACGGGATCAACTTTGTTGACCTCCAGGGCGGTCATACGCTGGTGGCGGAGGCCGAGCGGCGTCGCTGCGAGGGTGGCGGGATGTATCTGATCAACGTCAAGCAGGGGCTGTGGGAGTCGCTAGAGCAATGCGGCTGTCTGGAGGCCACGGGTGGGCGCAACGTCTTCCAGTCCAAGACCGCCGCGGTGCGGGCCATCTATCAGAAGCTCGACAAGGCGGTGTGTGCCACCTGCGACAGGCGCATCTTCCAGGAGTGCCAGGAGGCAAAGGCCGCATGAGGGCGATGATCCTGGCCGCGGGTCGCGGTGCGCGGATGCGTCCGCTCACCGACCACAGCCCCAAGCCGCTGCTGGTCGCCGGCGGCAAGCCCCTGATCCAGTATCACCTCGAACGCCTGGCGGCGGCCGGGATCCGCGAGCTGGTGATCAATCATGCCCATCTGGGCGCACAGATCGAGGCGGCGCTCGGAGACGGCGCGCGATTTGGGGTCAGGATCCAGTATTCGCCCGAAAACCCGGCCCTGGAGACCGGCGGTGGGATCCTCAAGGCCCTGCCGCTGCTCGGCCCCGAACCCTTCTTGGTCATCAACGGCGATGTCTGGTGCGATGTCGATTTCGCCGGACTGGCGATCGAGGCCGGGGATCTCGCGCATCTAGTGTTGGTCGCCAATCCGCCCCATCACCCGGACGGCGACTTTGCGCTCAGCGACGGGCGCGTCCTGGATCGAGGCGCCCCACGCCTGACCTTCAGTGGCATCGGGGTCTATCGGCCCGAGCTGTTCGATGGGCAGCGTCCGGGCGTCTTTCCGCTCGCCCCGCTGCTCCGTCGGGCGATGGCCACCGGTCAGGTCGGCGGCCGGCGCCATGACGGGCATTGGTTCGACATCGGGACACCCGAACGCCTGGCCGCCCTGGACGCCTGGTTGAATCGGTAGCCAGGCGGCTCCAAGGGTTCATGGCCAACCTCAAAGATCGAACGCCTCGGGTGCCGGCCAGTCGATCCATCCTCCAGGCAGGGCAGCGACCTCAGTGCGACCGATCAATTCCAACAGCTCGGGAGCGCCGTAGCGGCCATCATCGCCAAGGCGGTACGCGGATTGTGGCATTTCACACCCCTCAAGTCTTTCGGAATCGTGTGACCTAAGGCTCAGCGCACCAGATTGCCGGCCTGCTGGTCGGCGTGATAGGACGAGCGCACCAGGGCGCCGCTGGCAACATTGGAAAAGCCCATCTCCTCACCGACGCGCCGCAGGGCATCGAACTCATCCGGCGTCCAGTAGCGGCGCACTGGCAGATGATCGCGCGAGGGCTGGAGATATTGCCCGAGGGTGAGCATGTCGCAGCCCTGGGTGCGTAGATCGCGCATGACTGCGAGCACCTCGTCCTGGGTCTCGCCAAGCCCAAGCATGAGGCCGGATTTGGTTGGTACTGCGGGGTGGCGTGCCTTAAACGCCTGGAGTAGGGCTAGGGAACCGCGGTAATCGGCGCCCGGACGCACCTCGCGATAGAGACGCGGGACGGTCTCCAGGTTGTGATTGAAGACGTCCGGGATGGCCTCGCCTGTGAACTGATCGAGCGCCACCGACTCGCGACCGCGAAAATCTGGCACCAGACATTCGAGCCGGGTGTTGGGATTGCGCGCGCGGATAGCACGCAGACAGGTGGCAAAGTGCCCGGCCCCACCATCGCGCAGATCGTCGCGATCGACCGAGGTGATGACTGCATAGCGCAACCCCAGGCGCGCGATCGACTCGGCCAGATGGACCGGCTCATCCGGGTCGGGTGGCTGGGGGCGACCGTGGGCAACATCACAGAAGGGACAGCGGCGGGTACAGACATCACCGAGGATCATGAAGGTCGCCGTGCCATGCGCAAAGCACTCGCCCAGATTCGGGCACTGGGCCTCTTCGCAGACCGTCGCCAGTCTGTACTCGCGGAGTAGCTTCTTGATTCGCGCCACACCCGGACCGACAGGGGCGCGCGCGCGAATCCAGTCCGGCTTGCGCAGCCCAGGGGCTTGGGTCTCGACCCTGACCGGGATACGCGCGAGCTTGTCCTGGCCGCGCTGGTGGGTATCGGGTGTGGCGCGCGAGGGCGCATGTAGAGAATCCGGCGTTGACATGGCGTCCTGGTCGAGCGGCTGGGAGTTGCAGAAGCTGGGCGAATCAGTCGCTCAGCATACGAGCGACGAGCAGCCCGAACCAGGGGGTAAACCACTCGGGGTGCAGACGCAGGGCACGCTTGATCGCCGGCACCGACATCCAGCGCCAGGCGCCGATCTCAGTCGGATCTGGACGCGGGGCCTCAGTGTGGGTGCCGTAGAAGACATGCAGATATTCATGCTCGATCAGGCCGGTCGCCTGGTCCTCGGCCCGGTACACGAACTCGGCCCGCTCGTTCAGCGGCACACGGATCCCGAACTCTTCCTTCAGACGCCGAACGGCCGCCATCGGCGTAGTCTCGCCCGGACGCGGATGGCCACAACAGGTATTCGACCAGCGTGAGGCAAAGTGATATTTGCTGGCCGCACGGCGCTGCAACAGCAGCTCACCCTGGGGGTTGAAGACCAGGATCGAGAAGGCACGATGCAGCTGGCCGAGCCGATGCGGTTTGAGCTTGTCGGCAACCCCGATGGGTCGATCCTGCTCGTCGACGAGGATCAGCTGCTCGGCTGCATCGCGCTGGGCGGCCCGTTCCAGATCGGACGCCGCCGGACGGGGCAGGATGTGAGCCTTCAACGGCCACCTCCAGCGCGCTTCGATTCAGAAGCTGGATCAGACGGCTGAGACGAGGCGGCTTGCGCGTGCGCCGGCTTGCCGAAGGCAGTGATCGCTGCACCGAGTTCGGGATGACGCCTGGCCCGTTCATCCAGCGTCTCGCCGGCGACGATCGCCCCCCAGGCCTGACGGAGGCTGGCTGCCCCAGCGCGCGGACCCAGCGGATGACCGAAGACACCGCGTCCCGGTACGAACCCGAAATCGACCGTACCCAGCCGTTCATACAAGGGGCGCAGGGTGCCGGCCCAGTCGCTGCCGCCCGGCACCGGCAGACTCGGCTTGATCGGACCCATGGGCTCGAGACAGGCCTGGACACAGGCCAGGACCTCGTCATCGTTCATGTGCATGCGGGCCCCGAATCCAGGCATGATGATGACATCATAGCCCGCGAGCCGCTGTAGCTTGGTGATGACCCGGGTATGGACACCGAAACGCTCCAGGCGAGAGCAGGCGGCGATAAAGGGAAAATGTGCCACCAGTGGCACCTGGGCGTGCCGGCGCAACATCCGCACCGCGCTTAAGCCTGTGGGGAGGGCATTGATCAGCAGGGCATTGGCCCCCCGCGCCACGGCGCAATCGTGCAGCTCGACCAGACGATCGACCTCGTCGGTGATGTTGGCCAGATAGATCTTGGGCACGCCGGTCGCGGCCTCGGCCTGTCGCCGCGCTGCACCCAGGAGCTCGGCGCGCCGCTCCAGCGGACACCAGTCGGTGTCGGTCAACATCTCGTCATCCTTGGCGATATCCAACCCGCCGATCCAGCCCTCATATCCCAACTCGCTGAGCGCCTCAGGTGGCAGTCCGATATTGGGCTTGATGACGCCGAAGAAGATCGGGCGATCCTGGACCTGCAACAGCGCCCGCAAACCGGCGACACCGAACTGCGGGCCTTGGAAAGACGCGAGATAAGATTCGGGAAAGGTGATGTCCAGTAGCTTGACGACTGGGATGCCAGGCGCGAAAAACGTCCCCTCACCGCAGACGGTGCTCAGCAGGTTTGGCAACTTTGGTCCAAAGTTGCCGTGCGGATGGGCGATGCGCAGCCGGCAAGCCGTTATGGGGCCCTCTGAATTCGAACCCAGGCCGTAACTGAACTCAGACCGCCGCCCGAGGATCTCGAGAGCGACCACGCGCGCACCGAATCTTGGGCGTAGATCCTCATCCGATCCGACCCGACGCCACTGTGCCGTTGACTGCTCGGAGCAGAAGTGCGCAGCGGCCAGCTTGGGATCGCCGGCACATTCCAGATAGTAATCCAGGAAGAGATAGGCCTCCCGATCCAGGGACGCCTCATCGGCAAAAAAACCGGCCCAGTCGTTTGCTACCATGGAATAAACTGCATTTCAAAAATGAAATCGATAGGGGGCGGGATCAGCCCTGATATTTCAGATGAGACCAGCGATTTGCACGCGTATCTGGCGTTGCGGACGTGGCCCATCGAGCTCGATGAAAAAGATCGACTGCCAATCGCCGAGCAGAAGCCGCCCGTCCTCGATCAAGATGGTCTCAGAGGCATTCATGAACAGCCCGATGAGATGCGCATGGGTGTTGGGACGACCGTCGATCGGATCGATGTCGTGCCGATAGGATGTCTGACCGGGCGGCGCAAGTCGCGTCAGGAAATCGAGCATATCCTGCTGGAGCTTCGGCTCACGCTCGTTCAGGGCCACAAAGGCCGTGGTATGCGCCGAGGTCACCGTCAGCCAACCCTGGCGGACGGGGTGGCGCGCGAACACCTGTCGCACCTGCTCGGAGAGATCGATGAGCTCGATAGGCGCGTGCGTGTGCAAGGAGAGTTGTTCGCAAACAACATGCATCGGGATGGATTCTGGCTTCAGTGGTGCGGCAGACCTAGAATCGAGTAGGGGACGGGGTTACCCCCGTCGCCCTCTCACACCACCGGACGTGCGGTTCCGCATCCGGCGGTTCATTGAACACACTGGAGTCGTCGCATCGTATCGAGCAGCGACACCAGACC
>Ga0138355_1104559_pt1 | contig 43029 bp, 33 predicted proteins | sample YNPNP_1300MetaT_FD_101540 | JGI IMG/M metagenome (GOLD analysis project Ga0138355, IMG submission 101540) | Anoxygenic and chlorotrophic microbial mat microbial communities from Yellowstone National Park, USA - YNP NP_1300 MetaT (Metagenome... ...
ATTGGCAGCGGAGCCCCGCTGCCAAGGGCGGCTGTAAACACGCCCAATGTTGGGGATGCGGTCAACCATGTTTGCTGCGTCTTACAATAAAGCCTTCGACTTCAGTCGAGGGTTGTTTACGGGACCTCCCGATGATAGAGATGATCTATCTTGCCGAAAACGCTCACTGGTCGGTAACCGGCCTCAGCATCGGCTTCAACGTCTCAGCGGCGACCAGGCCGGTTCACGCACCTGACCCGAGTCCTGGGTGAGACGCTGACTGATGCCACCCTCGACCGAGGTCGTCGCCAGCACGCCACGACCCTCATGGAGGGTGGCATAGATGATCAGGGCGCCATTGGGTGCGAAACTCGGCGACTCGTCCAGATCGCCGCGGCTGAGCAGGCGCATCACACCGCGCGCCAGATCGAGCAGTCCGATGCGAAAGGCGCCGTTGACGCGCGTGACCATGACGATCGAGCGCCCATCCGGCGCATAGGAGGCCCGCGCATTGTAGTCACCCTCGCGGCTGAGGCGCTCGGCCGGGCCGCCTGTGGCGGCCATGCGATAGATCTGGGGGCTGCCGCCGCGATTCGAGGTGAAGATGATCCACTGCCCGTCAGGTGACCAGGACGGCTCGGTATCGATCGCATAGTGATCGGTGAGCCGGGTCAGCTCGCGGCTGATCAGGTTGAGGCTGTAGATGTCGGGATTGCCGTCCTTGGAGAGCGTCATCGCCAGGCGCGTGCCGTCAGGCGAGAAGGCCGGTGAGCCGTTGATGCCCGGATAGCTGGCGACCAGTTCGCGCCGTCCTGAGCTGAGCTCCTGGATATAGATGGCCGCGCGCTTGTTCTCGAACGAGACATAGGCGAGGCGCTGGCCATCCGGCGACCAGGCAGGCGACATCAGGGGTTCGGACGAGGAGACGATGGTCTGCGGATTGTAGCCGTCGGCATCGGCCACACGCAGGGTCACGCTCAGGTCCGCACCGCTGCCGGTCGAGGTGACATAGGCGATGCGGGTGGCGGCCACGCCCGGCTGGCCGGTGAGTTTTTCGTAGATCGCGTCGGCGATGCGGTGCGCGGTCTGGCGCATCCCGGACTTGGTGCTGACCAGGCTCGAACTCGCCAGCTCGGTGGCGCGAAAGACGTCGAAGAGCGTGAAGCTCACCCGATAGCCCCTGGGGTCCGGTTCGACCCGGCCGATGACCAGGTTGTTCATGCCGAGCAGGCTCCAGTCGCGGAAGTCGACCTCCTCGCGCGTGGTCGGCATGTCGAGCATGTCGCGGGTCGGCATCGGCTTGAAGCGCCCGGTGCGGGCGAGATCGGCGCCGATGATGGCGGCCATGTCGACCGGCGGGATCAGACCCTCGGCGGTGCCGAAGGGGACGATGGCGATGGGCTGGGCGGCCTCGATGCCGCCGGTGATCTCGATATTGAGTCGGGGGGTGGCCAATACCTGCTCCAGGCCGGCAAGGCTCAAGACAAGGGTGAAGATGAGTAGGAGATGGAGCGGGCGGGTGTGTCGGCTCATGGGGCGAGCTCCCGGCTCAAGGCGAAAAGGTGAGATCGAATTCGCGGAAGAAGCGCTCGAAGGACGGCCCCGAGGGGACGGGCAGCGGTGAGGCATTATACACGGCGGCTACCACGGATTGATCGAACGCCGGGTGGCCGCTGCTCTGCACGATGCGCACGCTGTTGGGCACGACCTCGCCGCCGGGGATCAGGCGCACCGAGACCACGGTGACCAAATCTGGACTGACCCCCGGCGGACGGACCCAGATCTGACGCACGCGCTCACGGATGAACGGCACATAGCGATCGGCCTCGCGCGCACTCTGAGCGAAATCGAGCTGTGACCCCAAATCGGCGTCAGGCGCCCGCTGGGCCTCCTGGGCGCGGCGCTCGCCCAGGGCCTCCTGCTCGCGCGCCAACTGTTCACGGTGGTAACGTTCCAGCGGCTCCTCCTCGACCAGACGGCGTTCTTCCTCCTGGGCCAGCCGTTCCGCCTCCTTAGCGAGGCGTTGCTGACGCTCGCGCTCCAGCTCCGCCTCGAGCTGGGTCGCCTCCTCGGCGGCCAGCCGCTCGGCCTCCTGGCGTAGGCGTTCGCGCTCGGCCTGCTGTCGCCGCGCCTCTTGTTCGGCTAGCCGACGCTCGGTCTCGGCCCGCGCGCGCGCCAGACGTTGCTCTTCCGCCTGCTGACGTTCGAGCTCGGCCTGACGACGCGCTTCTTCCTCGGCACGCGCTCGGGCCTCGGCCTCCTGCTCGGCGCGACGGCGTGCCTGGGCGGCCTGCCCTTCGGCACGACGCTGGGCCTCCAATTCGGCCTGACGCTGGGCCTCGCGCTCCAGGGCCTCGCGCCGGGCCGCCTCCTCGGCCTCGCGCTGGGCGGCCAGCTCAGCCGCGCGCCGGGCTTCTTCCTCGGCGGCGAGACGCTGGGCCTCCAGCTCGGCCGGATCGGGTTGGGGTGATTGCGGCTCGGACGGCTGGGGTCGTGCGGGGCTTTCAGCCACCGTGGGATCGGGTACAGGCAACTCAGATTCAGGCAGCGCCGGAACCGACCTCTCGCTCCCACGACCCGTCTCCGGCGTCGCGCCCTTCGGTAATTCGGGCGTTCCGGTCTCCAGATCGGAGACCAGCGCCTCCAGCGCCCGATCCGAGACCAGACTCGCCTGGACCACGCGCGCCTTGGAGACGATGTCTGACCTGGGCTTGAGGACATCGACCCCGACGAAGAACAACAGCGCAAAGAGCAGATGCAGTCCGAGCGACCCATAGAAGGCGCGCGGATTGACGCGCAAGATCTCCCACATAATCAGGGCTCGCGGCGCTCCGGCGGCGCGGTGATCAGCCCGACCTCGGGCGCGCCGGCCTTCTGGGCGATGGCCATGGCACGCACCACGCGCCCATAGTCGACCCTGTGGTCGCCGCGCACCAGGACCGGCGTATCGGGCCGGTATTCGAGCGCCACCCGTAGCCGATCATAGAGGATCTGGTCGCTCGCCGGCTGGTCCTTCTCGGCGCCGAGGTCGAGATAATAGTCGCCGAACTGATCGACGGTGATGACCACAGACTCGGTGGTCGGGCCTGTGATGGCGCCGGCCCGGACCTGGGGCAGATTGACCTTGACCCCGCTGGTGATGAGCGGGGCCGTCACCATGAAGATGACCAAGAGCACCAGCATCACGTCGATATAGGGCACGACATTGATCTCGGCCATGAGACGACGGCGGGTACGGCGGCGGCTGTGCTTGACCATGCGTCAAAGCCCCCGGCCCGCTCAGCCGCGCCCCTGGCGCTGGAGCAGGGTCGCAAACTCCTCGATGAACTCCTCGTAGCGGTTATTGAGCCGCTCGACCTGGTTGGAGTAACGGTTGTAGGCGATGACGGCCGGGATAGCAGCGAAGAGTCCGATCGCCGTGGCGACCAGCGCCTCCGAGATCCCGGGCGCGACTAGGGCCAGGGTCGCCTGCTCAAGGTTACCGAGGGCATGGAAGGACTGCATGATGCCCCAGACGGTGCCGAATAGACCGATGTAGGGGCTGGTTGAGCCGACGGTGGCCAGGAAGGCGAGATGGGCCTCAAGCCGATCCATCTCGCGGCTTAAGGCCACGCGCATCGAACGCTCGGCCCCTTGCAGCACGGACGCCATGTCGGTGTCCTCGACCTTGCGCAGCCGCACGAACTCCTTGAAACCAGAGCGAAAGATCACCGCCAACCCCTGACCGCCCTGCTCGTCCTGGCTCAGATCCTTATAGAGCGCACCTAGGTCGCCGCCGGACCAGAAGCGCTCCTCGAAACGATCGGCCAGCTTGCGCGCGCGTCCAAGGACGCGGGCACGGTCTAGGATCAGGGTCCAGGAGATGATCGAGGCCGCGACTAGCACGAGCAGCACCAGCTTCACCACCAGGCTGGCCTCGAGGATCAGAGCGAACAGAGACAGATCGGATGTCATGGGTTTTTTACTCAGATCGCCGCCGCCAGCCGATCCGGAAGCCGGCGCGGACGCAGGGTCAGGGCATCGAGACACACCACCTTGACCGCGCCGCGACAGCAGACGGCCTGATCGGCGACGCGCAGGATGTCCTGTTCAAAGGCCAGACTGGCGCCGCCCTTGTGGCTGAGACTCGAACGCACCGTCAAGAGATCGTTGAAACGCGCCGGGGTCAGATACTTGAGCTCGACCGCTGTGACCGCAAAGATCACGCCCTGTTCCACGCGCAGTCGGTCCTGTTCGAAGCCGAGCGCCCGCAGCCACTCGGTGCGACCACGCTCCATGAAGCGTAGATAGTTGGCATAGAAGACGACACCGGCGGCGTCTGTGTCCTCGTAATAGACGCGTACCGGCCAGTCAAAACTGGACTGTGCGCCTGGAGTCTGGGGCGGCATGCTGGACGTTCCTTGCGACACGAATCCGGACTCCGGCCCCGCGACCGTGCGCGGGAGCCGGAAACGAACTGAAGGGTCGAGATCAGTTACGGCTCTTGTCGACCAGCTTTTTCTCGCGGATCCAGGGCATCATCTCACGCAGACGCTCGCCGACCTGCTCGATCGGGTGGGCGGCGCCGAGACGACGCATGGCCTTGAGCACCGGGGCGCCGGCCTGGTTCTCGGCGATGAACTCACGCGCAAACTGGCCGGTCTGGATCTCGCGCAGGATGCGCCGCATCTCGGCCCGGGTCTCGTCGGTGATGAGGCGCGGGCCGCGGGTCAGGTCGCCGTACTCGGCGGTATTGGAGATCGAGTAGCGCATGTTGGCGATACCGCCCTCGTAGATGAGATCCACGATCAGCTTCACCTCGTGCAGACACTCGAAATAGGCCATCTCGGGGGCATACCCGGCCTCGACCAGGGTCTCGAACCCAGCCTGGATCAGGGCCGTCAACCCACCGCACAGGACCACCTGCTCGCCGAAGAGATCGGTCTCGCACTCCTCGCGGAAGCTGGTCTCGATGATGCCGGCACGACCACCGCCATTGGCCACGGCATAGGCCAGGGCGATGTCGCGCGCCTGGCCGGTGGCGTCCTGATGGACCGCGATCAGCGAGGGCACGCCGCCGCCCTGGGTATAGGTCGAGCGCACCAGGTGGCCCGGGCCCTTGGGGGCGATCATGATGACGTCCAGATCCTCGCGCGGGACGATCTGGCCAAAGTGGATGTTGAAGCCGTGGGCGAAGGCGAGCGCCGCACCCTGTTTGATGTTGGGCGCGATCTCATCGCGATAGAGCGCGGCCTGATGCTCGTCGGGGGCCAGGATCATGACCACATCGGCATCGGCCACGGCCTCGGCGATGGGCTTGACCGTCAGGCCGGCATTGGTGGCCTTGGCCGCCGAGGCCGAACCCGGACGCAGCGCCACGGTGACCGAGACACCGGAGTCCCTGAGGTTGTTGGCGTGGGCATGGCCCTGCGAGCCATAGCCAACGATGGTCACCTTCTTCCCTTGGATCAGTGACAGGTCGGCGTCCTTGTCGTAATACACGTTGATGGTCATGCGATGAATCCTAGTCTTGGGTGGATTGGGCTCGAAAACCGGTTCGAAACGGGGTTTATAGGGTCAGCCCCTTAGCGCCACGGGCGATGCCGGTCGGGCCAGAGCGGACGACCTCGATGATCAGCCCCTCGGGCAGCGCCTCGATGAAGGCATCTAGTTTACGCGAGGCGCCGGTCAGTTCGATGACATAGCTGACATCGGTCACGTCGATGATCTTGGCGCGGAAGATGTCCGCCAACCGCTTGAGTTCCTCGCGGTCGGGACGCTCGGCGCGCACCTTGACCATCATCATCTCGCGCTCGATGTGATCGCCCTCGGACAGATCGACGAGTTTGACCGTGTCGATGAGCTTGTTCAGTTGCTTCTTGATCTGCTCGACGACCTCGTCGTTGCCGGTCGTCACCAGCGTCATGCGTGAGAGCGTGGGGTCATCGGTGGGGGCGACCGTGAGCGATTCGATGTTGTAGCCACGGGCCGAAAACAGCCCGGCGACGCGCGACAGCGCCCCGGCCTCGTTCTCCAGCAGCACGGCGATGATGTGCCTCATAATCCGGTTCCTTAAAAATCAGGCTAGTTCGCGGTCGGAATGACTCGGCGAGAGCTGCATCTCGTGATGGCCCTTGCCGGCGGCGATCATGGGATAGACGTTCTCGGTCGGATCGACGATCACATCCATGAACACGAGTCGATCGCGCCTCGCGAAGGCCTCGCGCATCGCGTCTTCCAGATGCTCGGGCCGTTCCACACGCATCCCGATATGGCCGAAGCTCTCGGCGAGCTTGACGAAGTCGGGCAGGGCGTCGACATAGGAATGTGAATAACGGCTCTCGTAGAACAGCTCCTGCCACTGGCGCACCATGCCCATATAGCCATTGTTGAGCAGCACCACCTTGATCGGGAGCCGGTATTGCTGACAGGTCGCGAGCTCCTGGATGCACATCAGGATGCTGGCCTCGCCCGAGATACAGGCCACCTGGGCCTCGGGGTGGGCGAGTTGGACGCCGATCGCCGCCGGCAGGCCATAGCCCATGGTGCCGAGCCCGCCCGAGTTGATCCAGCGTCTTGGCTTGTCGAATGGATAAAACTGGGCGGCGAACATCTGGTGCTGGCCGACATCGGAGGTCAGATAGAGCTCGCCGTTGGTGACCCTGTAGAGGGTCTCGACCGCGAACTGCGGCTTGATGACCTCGGTGCTGGCCGGATACTTGAGACACTTGAGGGCGCGCCACTCGCCGATCTTGGCCCACCAGTCGTCGAGCGCATGGGTGGGCGACTTGGTCTGCTGCTCGCGGTAGACCCTGAGCATGTCGGCGAGCACGCTCGCGACCTGACCCACGATGGGGACATCGACCTTGACGTTCTTGGCGATCGAGGATGGATCGACGTCGATATGGATGATCCGGGCATGCGGGCAGAAGTGTTCGATCTTGCCGGTGACGCGATCGTCGAAGCGCGCCCCGACGGCGATCAGCACATCGGCCTCGTGCATCGCCATATTGGCCTCATAGGTGCCGTGCATCCCGAGCATGCCGAGGAACTGCGGATCGGTCATGGGGAAGGCGCCCAGTCCCATCAGGGTGCTGGTGATTGGGAAGCCGGTCGCCTTGACCAATTCGGTCAGCTGCGCCGAGCCATCGCCGAGCACCACGCCGCCCCCGGTATAGAACACCGGGCGCTTGGCCGTGAGCATCAGATCCACCGCCTTGCGGATCTGGCCGGGATGGCCCTTCTCCACGGGGTTGTAGGAACGCAGCCTGATCTGGCGCGGATAGACGTAGGGGATCCTGACGTTGGGGTCGGTGACATCCTTGGGGATGTCGACCACCACCGGACCCGGACGCCCCGTGGTCGCGATATGGAACGCCTTGCGGATGGTCAGGGCGAGATCGCGCACGTCCTTGACCAAGAAGTTGTGCTTGACGCAGGGACGAGTAATGCCGACCGTGTCGACCTCTTGGAAGGCATCGCTGCCGATGAAGGGCGTGGGCACCTGTCCGGTCAGGACCACCAAGGGGATCGAGTCCATGTAGGCGGTGGCGATCCCTGTGACCGTATTGGTTGCACCCGGCCCTGAAGTCACGAGGCAGACGCCGCACTTGCCGGTGGCGCGCGCATAGCCATCGGCCGCATGGGCCGCCGCCTGCTCGTGACGCACCAGGATGTGCTTGAGCGAGCCCTGTTTGAACAAGGCGTCGTAGATATGCAGTACGGCCCCGCCAGGATAACCGAAGACCAGCTCGACACCCTCATCGACCAGCGCCTGGATGACGATCTCAGCCCCGCTCAGTTCCGGCGCGGCCCCGTCCGGTTGTGCAGCAGTAGTCAGTGACACCTTGAGCGACCTCCACCTCGGCCCGCTCGCCGGAACGCCGCTTGCGCGTCGGACCTGAAACGCCGACGGACCAGGGAACCCCGGGAGAGAGATAAAGACGAGAAATTAAAAAAGGTTCTAACGCTATAAGGATCGCACAGAACGGTCAAGATGACGATTCAATCAGGGCACTCATCGGCGCGACGCGCCGCAACCAGGCTGAAAACCTGTGCAAGCCCAGATACAAGCTCAGACATTAAAGCGGAAATGGATGATATCGCCATCCTGGACCACATAGTCCTTGCCTTCCGAACGCAATTTGCCAGCCTCCCTAGCCCCCTGCTCACCCTTGTAGGCCACGAAGTCCTCGTAGGCGATCACCTCGGCACGGATGAAACCGCGCTCGAAATCGGAGTGGATGACGCCCGCCGCCTGCGGCGTCTTGGACTGCTTGGGGATGGTCCAGGCACGCACCTCCTTGGGACCGGCCGTAAAAAAGGTCTCAAGCCCCAATAGCCGATAGCCGGCGCGCACCACGCGGTTCAACCCAGGTTCCTCCAACCCGAGATCGGCCAGGAACTCAGCGCGCGCCGCTGCCTCGAGTTCCAGGATCTCGGCCTCGAGCGCTGCGCACACAGGCACTACCAGGGCGCCCTCGGACTCGGCCAGTGCCCGCACCTGGTCGAGCAGCGGATTGTTGTCGAACCCGTCCTCAGACACATTGGCGATATACATGGTCGGCTTGGCGGTCAGCAGGAATAGATCGCGCAGCTCGGCCCGCTCCTCCTCGTCCAGATCCAGGGCGCGCACCGGCTGGCCGACGTCGAGCTGGGCCTTCACCCGCTCTAGGATCTCCTTGCGCCTGAGGACCTGCTTGTCGCCGGTCTTGGCCGCGCGCTGTGCCCGGTCGAGCGCCTTAGTCAGGCTTTCCAGGTCTGCCAGCGCGAGCTCGGTGTTGATGACCTCGATGTCGCCGAGCGGATCGACCTTGCCGGCGACATGGATCACGTCGTCGTTCTCAAAGCAGCGCACCACATGGGCGATGGCATCGGTCTCGCGGATGTTGGCCAGGAACTTGTTGCCCAGCCCCTCGCCCTTGGAGGCGCCCGCCACCAGTCCAGCGATATCGACGAACTGCATCGAGGTCGGAAGGATCCGCTGCGGCTTAACGATGGCGGCGATGACATCGAGCCTAGGGTCGGGCAAGGGCACCACGCCGACATTGGGCTCGATGGTGCAGAAAGGATAGTTCTCGGCCGCGATGGCCGCCTTGGTCAGGGCATTAAAGAGGGTCGACTTGCCGACATTGGGCAGGCCGACGATGCCGCATTTGAATCCCATGTGAATTAAACCGCGTTGTGATCAAGAGTAAAGGCGCGAACAGTCGCAGATAAGCTAATCCCGGCGCGGCTCGACCGGATCGCGGTTGTAGCGATCCTCGAAACGCACAATGTCGTCCTCGTCCAGATAGCTGCCAGACTGCACCTCGATGAGTTCGAGCGGGATGCGCCCCGGATTCTCCAACCGATGCCTAACCCCGACCGGGATATAGGTCGACTGGTTCTCGGTGAGCAGAAAGGTCTTGTCGTCACAGGTCACGCGCGCGGTGCCGGAGACGACGATCCAGTGTTCGGCGCGATGATGGTGCATCTGCAGCGAGAGCGACTCACCTGGCTTGACAGTTAGGCGCTTGACCTGATAGCGCGTCCCCTGCCCGATCGACTCATAGTCGCCCCAGGGACGATGGACGCGCTGATGATGGAGATATTCGTTGCGCTGCTGGCGCTGGAGGAACTGGGTGACGGCCTTGACGTCCTGTGCAGCCTCCTTGGTTGCGACGAGCACTGCATCTGGGGTCTCGACCACGATCAGGTCGCTGACACCGATGGCCGCCAGCATTCGATGCGTGGCCACGAGCAGGTTGTCGTGGGCATTGTGCACGAAGGCATCACCCTCGAGCACATTGCCGCTGGCGTCTTGCTCGCGCACGGCCCACAGCGCCGACCAGGCGCCGACGTCGGACCAGCCGACATTGAGCGGGATCAGGATCGCCGGCGGAAGATCGGCCCCGTCTCGCCGGGCGCGCGCCAGCGGCTCCATGACCGCATAGTCGATCGATTCGCTCGGACAGGCCGTGAAAAGATCGGCGTCGAGTCGCAGAAAATCGCCATCGCTCGTGATGCGCTCGCACGCGCGAGCCACGGCCTGGGCGATGTCAGGTCGGAAGTGTTCGATGAGCCCCAGCCAGACCGAGGCGCGCAGGACGAACAGACCGCTGTTCCACAGATACTCACCCGAGGCCAGATAGCCCTGCGCGGTCTCGACATCGGGTTTCTCGACGAAGCCGTCGAGCGCATAGGCCGGCCTGCCCAAGTCGGTACGATCGAGCAATGGACCCTGCCGAATATAACCATAGCCGGTCTCGGGCGCGCTCGGCACAATGCCGAAGGTGACGACCGCCCCCTCACGCGCCAGCGTATGGGCATCGGCCACGGCGGCGCGGAACCCCGGCTCGTCACGGATGTTGTGATCGGCCGGCATCACCAGCAGCACCGGATCCTCATCCAAGCGTCCGGCGACGAGCGCGGCTAGGGTCAGGGCCGGCGCGGTGTTACGCCCCCTGGGTTCGAGCACGATGGCCGCGGCCCGCCGTCCGATCAGCCGCAGCTGCTCGGCGACCAGAAAGCGATGGGCGTCGTTGCAGACCACCAGCGGATCGCGCACCCTGATGTCCAGGTGTGGATGCTCGGCATCCAAAGCATCGAGCCGGGTGACCGTCTCTTGCAGCATGGTATGCTGGCTGGTGAGCGGCAGGAATTGCTTGGGGTAGGCCTCGCGCGAGAGCGGCCAGAGTCGCGTACCGGATCCACCAGAGAGGATGACGGGCTGTAAAGGCATCGCGACAGGCTCCATGACTGAAGGGGTTTGAAGGACAAGGGCGTGAATTAAACCCTGTCTGGCGTGGGATGTGTAGACATCGACCGAATCGACCATGACTGCCGAACTGACCCAACTCGCCCGTCTGTTGCGCAACACCGCCGCAGCCGCTCTTCTGCCCAATTGGCACGGCAGCGCCGCCGCCCGGCACAAGTCCGACGGCAGCCTGGTCACCGCGTCCGACCTGGCGGCCCAGCGCCATCTGATCCAGGCCTTGGCGCGTGACTTCCCCGGCATCCCACTGCTCGGCGAGGAGATGACGAGCAGCGAGCAGGAGGACATGCTCCAAAACGGAGACAGCGCCCTGTGGGTGCTCGATCCGCTGGATGGCACCAGCAACTATGTCGCTGGTTTTCCCTTCTTCTCGATCTCGTTGGCGCTGATCGAGGGCGGTCGGACTGTACTTGGGGTCATCCTTGATCCAGTGCGCGATGAGTGCTTCGTCGCCGCGCAGGGCCAGGGGGCCTGGCTGAACGACCAGCCAATCCGCCCCTTTGCGCCGAGCCGCGCGCTGCACGACTGTCTGGCCGTGGTCGATCTCAAACGGCTCCCAGCCGAGCGATTCCAGCCCATCGTCCGTCATGCCTGTTTTGGCTCACAGCGCAATCTCGGATCTGTGGCGCTCGAATGGTGCTGGCTGGCTGCCGGACGCTTTCAGCTCTATCTGCACGGCGGCCAGAGGCTGTGGGACTATGCCGCCGGGCGGCTGATCGCGGATGAGGCCGGCGCAGCGGTCATGCACCTGATCCCAGACAGCCTCCAGCCCAGCCCCAGGATCAGCCTGGAACCACGGCTAGCGATCGCGGCTGCCGATTCAGGGCTCCTGCGCGCCTGGTGTGACTGTCTCGGACTGGCGGTCGCTGTCGATTAGCGCAACACCGCTCTTAGCCGCATGAGGATGCGATCCGCCGCCTCGACCGCGAAGTCGTCGTAGATCATCGCCTGTTCGATCTGTTTGCCCAGCACCTCGACGTCGGGATTATCGAAGGTGCGGGTCAGGTCGAGCGTTTGACGCGGAACCCGGGTCTGGCCGTCGGCGCCGACGGCCTCGAACTCGACCAGATAATGCAGCTCATAGGCGAGCGTCTTGCCGTTGAGGTCGACCGCGGCCACCCGCTCGGAGCGTCTCTCGGACAGGATCCGCAGCGTCAGCCGGGCCTGCGCCGGGTTGGTCGTCAGTTGGACCTGACTGCCGATCAGCAGGTCGTGCAGGGCACGCTCGACCGCGGAATCGCTGGGCGCCTGGATCAGGATCGGGTTATAGACGGACGGGATCTCGATGGTGCCGCGCAGCTGAAAGCCGCACCCGGCCTGAACCATCAGCACCACCCCCAGCAACCCATGCACGACGGCCCGGGTCCGACTCATGACGATCGACCGTTCCGACTGGCGTCTCGCACGGGCAGGACTCACACGACCAGATTGAGTAGCTTGCCCGGCACCAGGATCGCCTTGCGGATCGGTTTGCCGGCGATGAACTTGGCGATCTGTTCATTGGCCAGGGCGGCGGCCTGGACCATGGACTGATCGGCAGCGGTGGGCACTGTGACTCGACCACGCACCTTGCCGTTGACCTGGATCACATACTCGAGGCTGTCCTGTCTGAGGGCCTCCTCATCGAGCTGTGGCCAGCCGGCATCGAGGATATCCTCGCCAAAGCCGAGTTCACGCCATAGATAATGGGTGACATGGGGCGCAATGGGCGCAAGCAGCCGCAACACGATCCCCAGTCCCTCCCGGATCACCACGACGCGCGCGGTCGAGGACTCCAGGCGGTAGAGCGCGTTGACCATGGTCATACAGCCCGAGACCACGGTGTTGAACTGCTGGCGTTCGTAGTCGTAGAGCGCCTTCTTGAGCGCGCTGTGGATCTCGCGACGGGCGATCCGCGCGGGTTCGTCCAATTCGGGCGGTTGGTCTGAGACGGTCCGGATCGCCTCGGACTCGGCGACCGCGAGCGCCCAGAGCCGGCGGATGAAGCGAAACGCCCCCTCGACCCCCTCGTCGCTCCATTCGAGCGACTGATCCGGCGGGGCGGCAAAGATGATGTAGAGCCGCACCGTGTCGGCGCCATAGCGCTCGATCAGGGTCTGGGGATCGACGCCGTTGTTCTTGGACTTGGACATCTTCTCGATCCCGCCGAACTGGACCGGTTGACCATCGGACTTGAGACGGCCGCCGATCAGCCGGCCCTTGGCATCGCGCTCGACCTCGACCTCCACCGGGTTGAACCACTGTCTGCGGCCCTCGGCGTCCTCGCGATACCAGGTCTCGGCGACCACCATGCCCTGGGTGAGCAGATTGGTGAAGGGCTCATCGCACTCGACCAGACCCTCGTCGCGCATCAGCCTGTGGAAGAAGCGCGCATAGAGCAGATGCAGAATGGCGTGCTCGATCCCGCCGACGTACTGATCGACCGGCAGCCAATAGCGGGCGCGTTCGTCGAGCATGGCCGTATCGCAATCGGGCGAGCAATACCGGGCGTAATACCAGCTCGACTCGAAGAAGGTATCGAAGGTGTCGGTCTCGCGCGTCTCACCGCCAGGGAGCTGGTAGAACTCGGGCATCTTCGTGAGCGGCGAGCCAGAACCATCGACGATGACGTCCTCGGGCAGCCGCACCGGGAGATCGGTCTCGGGACGCATCCCACCGTCGGCCGTCCGGATCATGGGGATCGGACAACCCCAGTAGCGCTGACGCGACACGCCCCAGTCGCGCAGTCGGAACTGGACGGTCTTGCCCCCCTTGCCGCGCGCGGCGAGCCAGTCGGCGATCGCGTCGCCGGCCTGTTCCGAGGTCAGACCTTCGAAGGGGCCAGAATTAAAGAGCACCCCCTTTTCGGTGTAGGCCGCCTGTTCGATCCCACACGGGCTGCCATCGACCGAACGGATGACCGCCTTCTTGGGGAGGCCATAGCGTTCGGCGAATTCCCAGTCGCGCTGATCGTGCGCCGGCACCGCCATCACCGCCCCCGTGCCATAGCCCATGAGCACGAAGTTGGCGGCATAGATGGGCACTGCCTCGCCCGTGATCGGATGGATGGCATCGAGCCCGAGCGGATGGCCCTTCTTCTCCAGGGTCTCCAGCTCGGCCTCGGCGGTGCTGCCCTTCCGGCACTCCTCGATGAAGGCCGCGAGCGCCGGATCCCGCTCAGCCGCGCGGTGCGCCAAGGGGTGTTCGGCGGCCACCGCGACATAGGTCACCCCCATGACGGTATCCGGTCGGGTGGTATAGATGCAAAGCCTGTCCTCGGAGCCGGCCACCCCGAACTCCATAAACACACCCTCCGAGCGCCCGATCCAGTTGCGCTGCATGGTGCGCACCTGCTCCGGCCAGCCATCCAGCCGGTCGAGTGCCTCCAGCAGTTCTTGGGCATAATCCGTGATGCGCACGAACCACTGTTCGATCTCGCGCTTCTCGACCAGGGCCCCCGAGCGCCAACCACGCCCCTCGATGACCTGCTCGTTGGCGAGCACGGTTTGATCGACTGGATCCCAGTTGACCGTCGCCTTGGCCCGGTAGGCCAGCCCCTTCTCGACCAGGCGCGTAAACAGCCATTGTTCCCAGCGGTAGTAATCCGGGTCACAGGTCGCCAATTCACGATCCCAGTCGTAACCGAAGCCCAGGCGCTTGAGCTGGCCCTTCATGTACGCGATGTTGGAGCGCGTCCATTGCGAGGGGGGGATGCCGTGCTGGATGGCCGCATTCTCGGCGGGCAGACCGAAGGCGTCCCAGCCCATCGGCTGGAGCACGTTCTTGCCGAGCAGGCGCTGATAGCGCGCGATCACATCCCCAATGGTGTAGTTTCGCACATGGCCCATGTGCAACCGACCCGAGGGATAGGGGAACATGGAGAGACAATAGAACTTCTCGCGAGAGGGGTCCTCGACGGCCTTGAAGGATCGATGCGCTTCCCAATAGGCCTGGGCGGACACCTCGATGGCGCGCGGGTCATAGTCGGTCTGCATGGGGGCTGGTGGTCCTGACGCAAGGTGAAGGCTTGAGGCTGGCCCCACCGCAACGCGCAACGCACCGGGGGGGCGAATCGTGCAAGGATAACGCACTGGCTCTGGGACGCCCAATACCCCGTTGTAGCGCCCTAGTCTGACGTCGTGTCCCCAGCGTGGGCCGCACGCGCGCCAACGGTCGGAAGGGGCTCGAACTGAGGTGTGCCGCGCCAGAAATCGCGTGCGACCGCCCGACGATAGGCCTCCAGTGCACCGAGCGAAGAATTGACGCGCAGATTGCTGTAGCTCAGATCCGCATTCTGCCAGCGCTCATGCCAGAAGACGGCGCCCTTGAGCCGCGGCAGTCGTTCCATCGCGGCCATCGCCTCACTGATCCAACGTCCCTTGTCGCCCTGGCGCGGAAACTCACCGATGCCCCACTCGCCCAGCAGGATCGGCTTGTCCGGGGCAATGGCGGCCAGCTCACCGTAGTGATCGAGGATCGCCTCCTTGACACTGGGCCAGCCCTCGCCTGGGGTCTGCTTACCATAGGCGCTCATGGCCAACCAATCGACATAGTCGTCGCCAGGATAGTAGGCGGCCATGCGATTCCAGGGCAGATCGGGGGAGGAGGTATTGTTGGTATGGAAGACCCAAGCAATGTTGCTGGCGCCTGCGGCCCGCACCCGGTCGACGATATAGCGATAGGTGCGCTGGAAGGTATCTGGCCCCCGTAGGCGTGGCGGATCCGTGCCCGGGATGGGCTGGTCGGCACCGTGATAGACACCCGACCAGGGGAACCAGTCGCCATTCATCTCCAGTCCCCAGGCGACCAATAGCGGCCTGCCAAAGGCACGCGCTGCCGTGGCCCAGGCATCGATGTAGTCATCCCAGCGTCCGGCGAGGATGGACTCAAGGTCGAAGCGCGAGGACCTGATCTCCTCCCGATCGTTCCAAGGGTTCCAATAGATGAGCGCCACCGCCCCGGCATTGGCGACGATGTTTGCCTGGGTGGTCGGAAAGCCTTGCCGGCCCCAGAAGTTGGAGAAGCCGATGATGGCCTGGGTCTTGCCAACCAGCGCGTTGAACGCGGTGATCTTTTCGAGCGTCACCTCGTCCTCGTAGTCGCCAAAGTCGATATAGGCGCCGGTATAGGCGCCGGTCGGCGGGACCGCCAGTCGCATGACCCTGGCAGGTTCGGCCCGGGTCGCCGCCGATAGGACCACCCCGACCAGGATCGTCCACCAGAGCACAGTTCCGATCTTCATACGCGGGCGGTCCAGGGTTTGGTCAGCCCCCAGCGTTCCTGCCGTCCCCAGGCCATCCAACTGCCGTGCAGTGCGAGATAGAGGGCATGGAGGATCGCCAAGGCCAAGAGGGGGCGATAGAGGAAACGCATCGGCAGGCTCCAGAGCGCGGTACGCACCGGTTCGCCCTCCAGCCGGCAGGCCGCCCAGGCCAGGGCCAGATCCATGGCCATGAAGCCGATCAGGTAATAGAGCAGCGGACCGGACTCACCGCGCACCAGGGCCAGCAACATCCAGAGATCGACCAGCGGGATGAACGCGGCCAGAAAGATCTGGAAGAACCAGATGCTTGGTAGGGTAAACAGCCCTAGCCAGCCGTAGGCCCGGTTGCAGCAGAGCGCGCGGTGCTTCCAGAGACACTGGAGGGTCCCGAACGACCAGCGCTTGCGTTGGCGAAAGAGCGCGCCGAGCCGGCGCGGCACCTCGGTGAAGGCCCGCGCCCGCGGGCTATGGCGGAGCCGGTAACCGGCGCGATGCAGCGATAGGGTCAGATCCGTATCCTCGGCGAGCGTATCAGACTGGATGCCGCCGGCGGCGTGGATCGCCGCGCGCCGGTAGGCGCTCGCCGCGCCGGGGATGACCGGGATGGCGTCGAGCAGGTCATAGGCGCGACGATCGAGGTTGAAGGCGGCGATATATTCCAACCGCTGAAAGCGTCCCAGCAGTCCCGCATCATTGCCAACCTCGATCTGTGCCGAGACGGCCCCGACCTGCGGATCGCGCAGCGGCCGCACCAGTTCGGTCAGGGTGTCGGGCAGGAATTGGGTATCGGCATCGAGCATGACCAGGATCGCGTGGCGCGCCTGATTCAGCGCATTGCGCAGGGCAGCGGCCTTGCCCCGATTGGGCTGGCGCAGGAGCCGCACGCGCGCATCGCGCGCGCTCAAGGCGGCAACGATGGCTGCGGTGGCATCGGTCGAGCCGTCATCGACCACGATGACCTCGAAGGGCGCCGGATAGTCGCTGGCCAGCAGTGCCTCCAGGGTCTGGGCGATGACCGGTTCCTCGTTGTAGGCGGCCAGGATCACCGAGACTGGCGGACTGAACTCGGGGGCCTCTGTGGCGATTGCCCGACGCTCACGGCGGAAATGTACCATCGCCACCCCTACCACCAGAAGGGTGCGTGCAAACAGCAGCACCGTGGCCAGCATCAGAAAGCCCCAGGCGCCGTGCTCCAGGCGCTGCATGAGATTGAGTCCGGTGCTGGCGACCAGACGCGGTGGGGCAGGGTCTTCCCGGGGGATGGCCGGCATGACCGCCTCCTTGGGGACACCCAGCAACAGGTGCAGGGGTACGATCTCGTCGCCGCGCGCCCTGAGATAGTCGATGACCCCAGGCAAGGCGGCCAGGGTCGCGGCACGGTCGCCGCCACCATCGTGCAGCAAAATCACACTCCCGTGGCTGCGCGCACGCTGGATGCGTTCTAGGATCGCCTTGGCCGTGGGGCGCTCCCAGTCCTGGGGGTCGATGCTGGACATGACCGGTATATAGCCCAGTTCGCTTGCCGTAACCAGAGGCGCAAGCTCGGGCAGTGAATGGGGCGTGCGATCGGCGTCGTAGGGTGGGCGAAACAGCAGGGTCGAGCGCCCGGTGATCGCCTCGATCGCGCGCTGGGTGGCATTGAGTTCGAGCCTCGTGCGCACCGGACCGGCCTGGCTCAGATCGATGTGGCTGAAGCTGTGGTTGCCGATCTCATGGCCCGCATCGAGGATAAGCCGCAGCAGCTCGGGGTGGGCGTTGGCCTTCTCGCCGATGACGAAAAAGGTCGCGGGGACACCTTTGGTCTTGAGGACATCGAGGATTTTTGGGGTCCAGACTGGGTCGGGGCCGTCGTCGAAGGTGATGGCCACCTGTCGTGGCTCGCCCTCGCCGGTGCGCTCGACACGGGCGGGATGCGGATACTGGAGGTAGCGCTCGCTCCAGAATCCCTCGGGGTCGACTTGGATCGCGCGCCGTCCAGGCTGACGCTCGGCATGGACGGTCAGGAAATCACCTTGGCCGACGGTGCCGATGGCCTCGGTGGGCACGAGCGACTCGAAGTCGCTGGGGGCACAGTGCAGACCACAGCGCAGGGCCTGCCAGATGAGCGGGTCCTCGGTCCCCAGTCGGTCGATCCCGATCCCGCCGAGCGAGCGTTGCAGCACCAGGCGCTGCTGATTCCAGAAGGTCACGGCATCCATGAACCAGACGCTGTGATCGACCCCATCGAGTTTATACGAGAAGCTCGGGTCGTCGTGCGGCGGGAGATCGGCGCTGGGTTCGACCTGGGCCGAGACGGCGCGTGCCATGGCGTCCTGAAAGGAGATCGCCTCAGGGGTACCCGCACCCGGCCAGTCATAGGCGAAGGTGCTCAAGCCGATCACCCACTGGCTGGGGTCGCCGTGCTGGGTGAGCGCCTCCAGCCAGTCGCGAAACCAAGTGAGCGAGGCGAGCGGACCGGGTGGGTCTTCCTCGCCGGTCTCGTAGTAGAGCATGGCGAGGAAGCGATCGACCTGGGGCGCCAAGGCCTCCAGGTCGAAGACCTTGATGTCGTTACCCACCGGCACACTCAGCCATAGCTCCAGACCGTCCGCACCCAGCTGGGCACGCAGCCGCCCGATGCAGGCCGTCAGCTCAGCCCGATAGACCGGATCGATCTGCTCCCAGGCGATGATGACACCACGCGCCCCGATGGCCTGGAGTCGCCGGCTCAGCTCGGCGCCGAAGGCCTGCTGGCGCGCCGGGCTGGCACGCAACAGCTCCTCGACCGCCTCGGGGTCGAAGCCTTGGTCGGCCAGATTGGTGAGCAGCGGCATCAGTCCCAGACCGTGCTCGGCGGCGATGGCCGCGACCTCGGGTTCTGGGGTTTCATGCAGGCGGGGTGGCATGCCGATGAGCTGAAACCAGGACGGGGCCACCTGGGTCAGGTCGGCGGCATGGGCGCGCAGCGAGGCCAGCGCCCGTTCTGGGTCGTCATCGAGCAGCCCCAGGCGCACGCTGTTGGCAGGATGGCGCACGGCGGCCGCAGGCAGGTCCCGGGTCTGGTTGAGCCAGGGTGCTGGCGGCGCGGGTCGGGTCATGACCGAGGGTGGCGCATCGGCCTGGATCTCCAACCCGAATTTCAGCGATTCCAGGCGGGGACTGGCCAGCAATGAGTAGAGAAAGATCGCACCGATCAGGGTCAGCAGGAGCGCGCCGATGCCCAGCGCGCGACTGAGGTTCTTCCAACGACTCCCCTGGGGATCGCGGAAGATGAAATGCTCTCGATCCATACTCGGCGAGTGACCTAACAACGGGTTGAAGGGGTTGAGAGACTTTCATTAACCCGACCCCTTAAACAGGCCGGGATCATCCGGAGCCTGGCTGCCTAGGCGCGACAATGAAGCCGCTTAAAGCCAAGGCCAGGCCTGACCGACCTTGGCGTTGCCCCCAATCTCCCAAAGGACAGGGATTTTTGGACCGAGTTATAACGATGGGGGCACAAAACCAGACTTGGAATCTCGAACAAGATGCAAGATGAGCCCTGGATTTGGGTCGCGCCAGGGCACCGCGCTGGGTCTTGCCATCCTCAATTAGGTGCTATCTTAACTCAGTTGGTTATCGTGCAACCTTACAGTCGTGTAACACCGGACGCCCCGACCTCCTTCATCCAGCGCCCTTCCATGGATGGAGGCAAGCGATCTCGATCGGGGCGGCCTTTTTGATCGAGTCGCCGCCCTCTCTTCCCCGTCATCTCTCACGGAGCCCGGCCATGAGCGAAGAACGCAAACATGACACCCCCGATAAGCTGGTCGATGCCTATGAGCGCATGCTCAAACAGACCCACGAGGCGATCGCGAAGGCCCAGCACGAATCCGTGCCCCTGTTGCGCGAGATCCTCGCCAAGACGCGCGAGCACATGGTCGAACTCGGCGAGCTGACACGTGAGGAGGCCGAGAGGGTCGCGGAATACATCCGGCGCGACATCGAGGATGCGGCCAAGTACATCGCCGAGACCGGGCAGGATCTGCGCGACTGGTGGCGCTTCGATCTGGAACTGATGGAAAGGCGCCTGTTCGACATGTTCAAGCTGGTCGCCGACCAGACCAGCCTGCAACTGGCGCAATGGGCCGAGACGGCGCGGCAGATGAGCCTCTATCAGACCGGCGAGATCACTGGACCCGGCACCCTGGTGTGCGACCAGTGCGGGTCCGAGACCCACTTCGTCAAGGCCGGACGCATCCCGCCTTGCGCCAACTGCGGCGGCACTCGGTTTCGCCGCCGCGCCGAGGACAAGACCTGACGGGGCTGGCAATCCGAACCTTCCGCGCTTATAGTTTGGACTTCGCGTCATGTCCCGTGGGAGAGACCGGCCACCCGGCCGGCGCCGAAGGCGCAACACCGCCCGGAATCGCTCAGGCAAAAGGACCGCGGGGATAACGACCGACTCTGGAGAGTGGTGCAAGTCTGCACCCACCGACGGGGCCGCTCGGATGTCACACGTCCGCGCCTAAACTCTCAGGTCTAGGACAGAGGGGCGACACGCGAGTATCCCGGATGCTCGCGGTTGTCTTGTTGCCGTGCGCCGCTTGGTCGAGGCAACCCTCTGAATCCTACACAGGAGAGACGCATGGCCCTGCGTACCCCACTCTATGCTGAGCATGCGCGTCTTGGTGCGCGGCTCGTGCCCTTCGGCGGCTGGGACATGCCGCTGCACTATGGCTCTCAGATCGAGGAGCATGACGCCGTGCGTGAGCACGCCGGGATGTTCGACGTCTCGCACATGTGCCCGATCGACATCGAGGGACCAGGCGCCCAGTCCTTTCTGCGCCGCCTGCTCGCCAACGACGTCGCCAAGCTCAAGACGGTCGGCCAGGCGCTCTACTCTTGCATGCTCAACGACTCTGGCGGCGTAGTCGATGATCTCATCGTCTATCTACGCGGTCCAGCCGGACACTATCGGATGGTGGTCAATGCCGCTACCGCCGACAAGGACCTGATCTGGCTGGAGACCCAGCGCCGAAGCGAGGGCTTCGACGTCGAGATCCGTCGCCGCGACGATCTGGCCATGCTCGCGGTCCAGGGTCCAAAGGCCCGCGATCTGACTGCGACCGGGCTGCCGCCCGAGCTCGCCGAGTTTGCCCTGGACCTTCCCCCCTTCCACGCCACCGAATGCGGTGGCTGGTTCGTCGCCCGCACCGGCTATACCGGCGAGGATGGCTTCGAGATCCTGTTACCTGCCGAGCATGTCTTCGATCTCTGGTCGGTGCTGCTCGACGCCGGCGTCCGACCTTGCGGTCTGGGTGCGCGCGACACCCTGCGTCTGGAGGCTGGGATGAGGCTCTACGGTCAGGACATGGACGAAGACGTCAGCCCGCTCGAATCCGGCCTGGAGTGGACCATCGCCTGGGAACCGACCGAGCGCGATTTCATCGGACGCGCCGCGCTGGAGGCGTTGCGCGCGAGTCCCGAGCGGCGCGACTTCGTTGGGCTGCTTTTGAACGGACCTGGCGTGCTCCGTGCGCATCAGACCGTCCTCAAGCAGGGGCGCGAGGTCGGCGAGATCACCTCAGGCGGCTTTGCCCCGACCCTGCAACGCTCGATCGCGCTCGCACGTGTGGTGTCCGGTCTTGGCGATCGCTGCGAGGTCGATATTCGCGGCAAGCCCGTTGCCGCGCGCATCGTCAAGCCGCCGTTCGTGCGGCATGGCCGAATCCTGATCGAGCTTTGAGCGTCTCAACAACCCCTTTGCCTGTCTGCACCTTCATTTTGGAGTCACCCGTCATGAGCCACCTGCCGACCGACTTGAAATACACCAAGACCCACGAATGGGTACGCGACAATGGCGACGGCACCGTGACCGTGGGCATCACCGATCACGCCCAGGACGCGCTCGGCGACATCGTGTTCGTCGAGGTGCCCGAACGCGGGCGCCGTGTCGCTGCCGAAGAGGCCTGCGCCGTGGTCGAGTCGGTCAAGGCCGCCTCCGACATCTATTCGCCCCTCGCCGGCGAGATCCTCGAGGGCAATGCGGCACTGGCCGACACCCCGGATGTGATCAACACCAGTCCCTACGGGGACGGATGGATCTTCCGTCTCGCCCCAACCGACCCGGGCGCGCTCGCCGACCTGCTGGATGCCGATGCCTACGCTCAGGTCGTCGCCGACGCGTCCTGATCCAACTGCCCTCAGCGTCCAACCCAAGCAGTCGAACTCGCATGCCTTTCATCCCTCACACGCCGGACGATATCGCCGCCATGCTCGCGACCCTCGGGGTCGATTCCATCGCCGCCCTCTTCGACGAGATCCCGCCTGAACTTCGCGTCGGCGCCCAGGCCCTCGACGCCATCCCGGAGGCGCGCTCGGAGATGGAGATCACGCGCCTGATGCAGTCGCGCGCGCGTGCCGACGGCGAGCCGCTGTGCTTCATCGGCGCCGGTGCCTATGACCACCACATCCCGTCCGCCGTCTGGCAGATCGCCAGCCGCGGCGAGTTCTACAGCGCCTACACCCCCTATCAGGCCGAGGCCAGCCAGGGCACACTCCAGGTGCTCTATGAGTTCCAGTCGATGATGACGGCGCTCACCGGGCTCGATGTCTCCAATGCCTCGCTCTACGATGGCGCCTCGGCCCTGGCCGAGGCGGTGCTGATGGCGGTGCGTGCCAATCGTCAGACCAAATCAAGGCGTATCCTGGTGCCGCGCGCCCTCCACCCGGCCTATCGGCGGGTCCTGCACACCCTCGTCGCCCCTCAGGGTCTTGAACTGGTCGAGGTTGGGTTCGACCCGCGCGGCGGCCATACCCCGGTCGAGCGACTGGAGGCGGCACTTGGCGAGGAGGCATGCGCCGCCGTCGTCATCGCTCAGCCGAACTTCTTCGGTATCCTGGAGTCCGTCGATGAGCTGACCGATTGGGCGCATGCGCACCAGGCATTGGCGATCGCGGTGGTCAATCCGGTCGCGCTCGCCCTGCTCACCCCGCCCGGCGACTGGGGTGCGAAGGGTGCCGACCTCGCCTGCGGCGAGGCCCAGCCGCTGGGGATGCCGCTCGCCTCAGGCGGCCCCTATGCCGGTTTCCTGTGCTGTAAGCAGGAGTATGTGCGCCAGCTCCCCGGTCGCATCGTCGGGCGCACCCTGGACCTGGACGGCAGGCCCGGCTTCACGCTCACGCTCCAGGCGCGCGAGCAGCACATCCGGCGCGGCAAGGCGACCTCCAACATCTGCACCAATCAGGGGCTGCTGGTGACGGCGGCCACCATCCACCTGGCCCTGCTCGGCGCCGAGGGACTGGAGCGGGTGGCGGCGAGCTGTCATGCCAACACGCAGCGGCTGGGCGAGCTGCTCTGTGCCATCTCAGGCGTCGAGCCCGTGTTCGAACGCCCGGTCTTCCATGAGCTGGCGCTGCGTCTGCCAGCGCCGACGGCTTCGGTGCTGAACGCGCTGGCCGCTGAAGACATCCTGGGCGGCTTTGATCTCGACCCGGACTATCCGGAACTCGAACCGGCGCTCCTGGTCTGCGCGACCGAGAGGCGCACCGAGGACGAGCTGAGGCACTATGCCCAGCGACTCGCCGCCCATTTGGAAAGGTCGCCGGCTGCATCCTGATCCAGACGATCGCGATCCCTAAAAAATACCGAGCCCAGAAGTCCTGCCATGCTAATCCAAGCGCAATCCAGAACCGGCCGCCGCGCCTACACCCAGGCGCCGCTCCACCCACCTCCGGTCACCACCATCCCCGACGCGCTGCGCCGCCACACCCGCCCCGCCCTGCCGGAGGTCTCCGAGCTCCAGGTGGTGCGTCACTACACCCGGCTGTCGCAGCAGAATTTTTCGATCGACACCCAGTTTTATCCCCTGGGCTCCTGCACCATGAAGTACAACCCCAGGGCCTGTCACAGCCTGGCCATGCTGCCCGGTTTCCTGGGGCGCCATCCCCTGGCACCCGAGACCCATGGCCAGGGGCTCCTGGCCTGTCTGTTCGAGCTGCAAGAGATCCTCAAGGTGGTGACCGGGATGCACGCCGTCTCGCTCGCGCCCGCAGCCGGGGCCCAGGGCGAGTTTGCCGGGGTGGCCATGATCCGCGCCTATCATCGCGCGCGTGGCGACCATGCCCGCACCGAGATCCTGGTCCCGGACGCCGCACATGGCACCAACCCGGCCTCGGCGGCGATGGCCGGATTTCAGGTGCGCGAGCTCCCGACCGGGCCAGATGGCGACCTCGATCTCGGGGCCTTGCACGCCGCGGTCGGTCCCCAGACCGCCGGTATCATGCTCACCAACCCGAGCACCCTGGGCGTCTTCGAGCGTCACATCCAGACGATCGCCCAGACGGTGCACCAAGCCGGGGGTCTGCTCTATTACGATGGGGCCAATCTCAACGCCATCCTCGGCCAGGTACGCCCCGGCGACATGGGCTTCGATGTCATCCACATCAATTTGCACAAGACTTTCTCGACCCCACACGGCGGCGGTGGTCCCGGGGCGGGACCGGTGGGTGTCTCCCGGCGTCTCGAGCCCTATCTGCCTGTCCCCTTGGTCGGCTGTGAGAATGGAAGATATCGTTGGCTGACCGAGTCGGACCGTCCCGCGAGTATCGGTCGATTGACGGCCTTCGGCGGCAACATCGGTATCCTGCTGCGCGCCTATGTCTATGCGCGGCTGATCGGGCGCCAGGGCCTGGCCCGGGTGGCCGAGTTTGCCACCCTCAACGCCAACTATCTGCGGGCGCGACTCCAGGAGGCCGGCTTTGAGGCCGCCTATCCCGAACGGCGCGCGAGCCATGAGTTCATCCTCAGCCTCAAGCGCGAGGCGCGCGAGCTCGGCGTGACCGCCATGGACTTCGCCAAGCGGCTGCTCGATTACGGCTATCACGCCCCGACTACCTACTTTCCACTGCTGGTCCCCGAGTGTCTGCTGATCGAGCCGACCGAGACCGAGAGCAAGGAGGACTTGGACGGCTTCGTCGCGGCCATGACCGCCATCCGGCGCGAGGCCCAGGAGAACCCGGAACTGGTCAGGGGCGCACCCCACGGCTTGCCGGTACGCCGACTCGACGAGGTGCACGCCGCACGCCAGTTAGACCTCGCCTGGAGGCCAGGCGACCCCAAGGAGAACAGCTCAACGCATGGCTAATCAAAACGTGCGCGGTTGGCGGCGCGTCATCTATGCCTTCGGCTATTCGATGAAGGGACTTAAGGCCTGCTTTGAGCTCGAGGAGGCCTTTCGGCAGGAGGTCTTTCTGCTGATCCCGCTCATCCCGCTCGGGCTCTGGCTCGGTGAGACCCCAGTTGAGCGTGCCCTCTTGGTCGGCAGTCTGCTGATCGTGCCGATCGTCGAGCTGCTCAACTCGGCCATCGAGGCCAATGTCGATCGGGTCGGGCTGGAGCGTCACGAGCTCTCCGGGCGCGCCAAGGACATCGCCTCGGCAGCTGTCTTCTCCAGCATCGCCTTCTGTCTGGTCATCTGGACGCTGATCCTGCTGCCCAAGTGGCTGTAAGCCCGATCAGTACGACGCCTGCTCCAGCGCCGCGATCCGCTTTTCCAGTGGCGGATGGCTCCGGAAGAGCGCCATGAAGCCCTCGCCGATCTGCCCCGAGATGCCGAAGGCCGCAAACTCGCGGGCCGGAAGGTCCTGGGGCGCATGCACCCGCTGGAGCGCCCGCAGGGCGGCGATCATCTGACGCCGGCTGGTCAGGCTCGCCCCGCCGGCATCGGCCCGATACTCGCGATAGCGCGAGAACCACATCACGATCAGGGTGGCGAGGATCGAGAGCATCAGCTCAGCGACGATCGAGGCCAGGAAGTAGCCCACCCCATAGCCCCGCTCGTTCTTCAGGATCACGCGGTCGACCACATGACCGACGATCCGCGATAGGAAGACCACGAAGGTATTGACCACACCCTGGATGAGCGCGAGCGTCACCATGTCGCCGTTGGCCACATGGCTGATCTCATGCCCGATGACCGCCTCGACCTCGCCCTCGCTCATCTGCTGCAAGAGACCAGTGCTGACGGCCACCAGGGCGGCATCGCGATTCCAGCCGGTGGCGAAGGCGTTGGGGTCAGGCGAGTCGAAGATCCCGACCTCGGGCATGCCGATTCCGGCCTGTTCGGCCTGGTGCGCGACCGTCTCGACCAGCCAGTGTTCCAAGCGATTGGACGGACGCTCGATGACATAGACGCCCATCCCGTGCTTGGCCATCGTCTTGGACAAGAACAGCGAGATCAGCGAGCCGCTGAAGCCGATGATGGCGGCCATGACGAGGAGCGCACCCATGTCGGGGCCGCCGCTCTGAAGCAGCAGGTCATCGATCCCAAGCAGACGGAAGACGATGCTGATCACGATCAGCACCGCGACATTGGTGGCCAGGAATAACAGAATACGCATCATGCCGGGTTTAACCTCTCAAAGACGATCGTGTATCGATAACGAATATACCAGGAGGGCGCAAGCCCACCGACACCCCAAAAGCCGAGACGGGACTGGAGTTTGCCAAAAATGTAAAAAATACTGGACAAGCCAAACGGGTCTCTATAAGATTTGCGCTCTCAAGTCATTGGGGCCATAGCTCAGCTGGGAGAGCGCAACACTGGCAGTGTTGAGGTCGGCGGTTCGATCCCGCCTGGCTCCACCAAATTCAACAACCTAGGGTTCGGCGAGGCTGTCTGTATCGTCGAATCTGCAAAGATCACTGTCCCCATCGTCTAGAGGCCTAGGACACCGCCCTTTTATGGCGGTAACCGGGGTTCGAACCCCCGTGGGGACGCCATCCGACGAGGGCTTGGGTGAAGATCCAAGCTGTTCCATCAGGCCAAACTGACTCCTACCTGCTCAAGCAAGAACAACGCTGACACCCTGCTTCAGCAGGGTCGGTTTCACCCCACCCTTGCGGGTGAAGCGCAATAAGGCAAGATGGCGGAGAGGGAGGGATTCGAACCCCCGGACCCTTTCGAGTCAACGGTTTTCAAGACCGCCGCTTTCGACCGCTCAGCCACCTCTCCGAAGGACGGGGCGCTCAACGAGCGCCTCTGGAATGCGGGGCAACAATCATAGCGCATGGCTCACGACGCCCCAAGTACTTCGTGCGCGCGTGCAGCCAATTGATATCCTGGGTTTCGGCGGCAGAGACATTCTAGGACGGCTGCGCCGTCTGCGCGCCTGACCGTGCGCCGCGTGCAGGCGGGTCAAGCAGGATAATGCATCGAGATGCACACCATCATCCTCGAAAAGGCCTATGCTTGAACCAGGGATCCCAGCCAACCTACTGCACACAAAAGAGGTGTGTCATGGAAATCGGCTCAGTCCATATCCAACCGATGAAACCCAGTCCGCCGCCGGAGCCGATCCCACCGCCTGGTGGCAACATCGAAAACCGCCGGCCGCCACCCGAACCCCAGCCGCCTCCAGCCCCGTCCGGGCCCCAGGGTCAGACCCCAAGCGCCACTGGGGTCGAAGACAGCAACAGGGCGACACCCTCGTCCCACACCCCGGGCGGTGTCGACCTCTACGCCTGAACCCTTGGTGCCAACGGCGCCAAGTCCGTGGGTTCGGCGAGCAGCATGGCGGCTGCCTCGTCGAGCCCAGTGACCCGCACCTCGATCAGCTGACCCTCTGCGATCTGCTGGGCTGAACGTACATGCACTGGCAGATAGTTGGGTGTATAGCCAGATCTGGGCCGTCCACCCGCCGTCTCGGTCGGACGTTCCTGCAGCAGGGTCACCGTCTTACCGATCTGGGCGCGCAGCACCTGCAACCGCGAGCGGCGTGCCACGGCCTCGAGCGCCTCGCTGCGCAACTGGCGCGTGCGCGCGTCCACCGGGTGGTCGAAACCGGCCGCCACGGTCCCAGGGCGCGGCGAATAGCCGAAGACATGGATGTGTCCGAACCCCAGGGACTCGGCCAGTTCGAGCGTCTGATGCCAGTCGTCCTGGGTCTCGCCTGGAAAGCCGACGATGATATCGGTGGTGAGGTTGAGATCCGGGATCGCCGCCCGCGCCCGCTCGACCAGGCGGATATAGTCGGCGCGCCTGTACCGGCGCGCCATGCGTCTGAGCACGCGGTCCGAGCCGCTCTGGAGCGGCAAATGCAGATGGGGCATCAGGCGTGGATCGGCGAACAGCGACCAGAAGCGCTCGGGGAGATCCCAGGGCTCCAGCGAGCCGAGACGCAGACGCGGGATACCCGTCTCGTGCAAAAGCCGCTCGATCAGGGTGACAAGATCGGTCCCCAGATCCGAGCCGTACCCACCGAGGTGTACGCCGGTCAGGACCACCTCGTGGATGCCGGCGTCCTGGAGGCGCGCGACCTCGCGCAGGATATCCGGCAGCGGACGGCTGCGTTCCGGGCCGCGTGCCCAGGTGGGGATACAGAAGGTGCACTGGTGGCGACACCCGTCCTGGACCTTGACGAAGGCCCGCTGGCGTCCGCGCGCAACAAGCGGTGCTGCCGGATCCGATCCAGCGCTCGCCTCTGGGCTAAGTGGATCCGGGTCATACCCCAGTGCAATGAGTGCGAGCTCGACCAGGCGATCCTTGTCGCGATTGACGACGATGAGGTCTGGGTGCAGCCCTGCCGTCGCAAGTCCCTGGTCCTCGAGCGAGACCAGGCAGCCGCTGACGATCAGACGTGCACGGGGATGATGACGCCGGACCCGTCTCAGGATCTGGCGCGACTTGCGCACCGCCTCGCCCGTGACGGCACAGGTATTGACCACGATCAGCTCGGTCGGAGCCGTCTCATCCTCGACGATCCTGAATCCTCGCGCCTCGAAACCACGCGCCCAGGACTCGAGCTCGGCCTCGTTGAGCCGGCAGCCGAGTGCAAGGAGCTGGACGCGCCGTCTGGGGTGCATGATGAGTCTCAGGCCACAGAGTTCGCAAGCAAGCACGCCTCAGGAATCCTCGCTCCACGCGGGAGAGGGGCATTCAGGCCAGGGCCGTTCGCCCCGCCGAGGGGACCCTAGGTGGCGGAGGCGGGGTCGGCGAGCTTTGATGGACCAGGAGCCGCCAGCCATCCGCCGCGCGCCGAAAGACATGGGTGGCATAGAGCGGCGGCGGCAGTGGCACACCGGGCTGGAACTGATCAGCCTGGATCTGCGGGCGTTCCTCGACCAGATGGACCGCCAGATCGCCCTCTTCGATCCAAAGCAGATGCCGGACCTCGAGATCGAAGCCCCGCCCCTGCTCGAAGAGGATGCGCCACAGACGCCCCACCTGCTCACCGACAGCCAAGGGCATCATCGGCAGCAGGCAGAAGATCGCGTCCGAGTCGGCCCAGACCGAGGACATGGCCTCGGCATCACCGGCCTCGAGGGCATCATAGTAGGCATCCTCGACGTCTTGTGGGGTCGCGAAGCGCATCCCCTGGCTCACCAACGCCCGCCGCGCCAGACATCGGCGACCCTGGGCACGCGGATCAGGATGCCTCCATCCTTGACCTCGCGCGTCATGCCGGCCAGATCGGCATCCGGCGGCAGACTCAGGCGTCGCGTGCTGGTGTCGCGCGAGAGGCTGTAACGGCTCTGATAGCCCTCGCCACCGGGCAGGGGCTCGCTCTGGGTGGAGCGTACCAAGGCGTCATGGGTGATGACCAGTCCGCGCCCGACGGGACGGATCTCGACCTGATCGGGCTTGAGATCCTGGAGCTGGATCTCGATCAGATAGGCGTCATCCGTGGCGCGGCGCGAGAGGGTCAGGCGCGGCCAGCTTGGGCGTTCGCGCTGTTCCAGGCGTCCGAAGTCGGGTGTGGACGGCCAGGGCGCTGATTCGAATCCGGGAGGCGGCGCTGGCATCCCGGGGGCTGCATAAGGAAACGCCGGCTGATCGCGATCGCCCTTTTCGGGCATCGACCAGGGGGCGAGCGGGACTGGGGGCCCATAGACTCCGGGACGACCGGCATAGGGACCCGGGGCCATCCAGGTCTGAGCCGAGACCAGGTGCGGCAGGAAGACAGAGAGGGCCGCGGCGGTAATGGTGATGCGACGCATGATGGACTCCCAGATTCGAGGTTCACAAAAATTGAAGATGGACGGACGGTCCACGCTGCCAGTATAAGGCGAGTTGCGCCAAAATTCGCCACCTCCTCGTGACCCGAACAGCGGCCCCGACATGCTCACCGACGCACTCGCCCATCTGCTCGCCAACACCAGCTTCGCCTGGAGCCGACCCCTGCCTGAGGCGCTACGCCCGACCAACATCCAGTGGCGCGCCGATGCCTGCGACCATGGCTCTATCCTCTTCTTCCAGCGCTTCGCCGACGGTCTGACCGACGCTGAGATCTATCAGCGCTATTTCGCCGGGCGCCGTTTTGCCGCCCTTGTCACCAATCGTCCGCTCGATTGCTTCGACCAGCTGCCCGGGGTCGGGCTCTATGTCACGCCTCCCAACGACTGGGCCGAGGTCGTGCGCCGTTTCTGCGATGTCGTCTATCCGCTCCCCCCTGGCGCGTTCCGCTTCATCGGGATCACGGGGACCAACGGCAAGACAACAACCCTGAAGTATCTAGAGTCCATCCTCGCCGACCATGGACGGCGCGTGCTCTCGATCGGTACGCTCGGCGTCTTTCTCGACGGCGTGCGCCAGCTCGAGACCGGTTTCACCTCACCGCCGCTGATCGAGCTACGCCGACTCCTCTATGACTATCGAGGACGCGCCGAGGTGGTCGCGATGGAGGTTAGCAGTCATGCGCTCGACCAGGGGCGGGTCGCGGGGATCGCGTTCCAGGATGGCGGCTGGACCAATTTCACCCAGGACCATCTCGATTATCACCGCGACGAGGAGAGCTATTTCAGGGCCAAGGCACGCCTGATCGAGCAGATCCAACCCGGCGGACGGCTTTACTGCACCAGTCAGACCGTGGCCGACCGGCTCGCCGCGCGTGGTCAGACAGCGGTTCCGGTCGAGGTGCTTAAACCGGCCCGTCTCCCGCCCGAGGCGATCGCGGCCAAGCCATTCTTGGCCCTTTCCCACAATCGCGCCAACTATGCCTTGGCGCACGCCCTCGCCAAGTCTGAACTCGGTGGCGGTACGGGCGATGAGTGGCGCCATCTCCAGCCGGTCCCTGGACGCTTTGACTGCTATGTCCATGGCAATCGCACCATCGTCATCGACTTCGCCCATACCCCGGATGCACTCGATACCCTCCTCGGTGCCATCCGCGCCGGCTTCCCTGGTGCACACATCGCTACGCTCTTCGGCTGTGGTGGCGATCGCGACCGCTCCAAACGTCCGCTGATGGGCGCTGCGGTCGCCCGCCACTCGGATGTGATCATCGTCACCTCCGACAACCCGCGTCACGAGTCGCCCGAGCGCATCATCGAGGACATCCTGATCGGCATTCCCGAGGGACTGGACCCCAGCGTCGTCGTCGACCGCGCCCAGGCCATCGCCCGTCTGTTCGACCGGCTCGCCGCCCGCCCGGCGTCTGAGCCCTGGGTCGCAGTCATCGCCGGCAAGGGCCATGAGCGCTATATCGATCGCGATGGACACAAGACGCCCTACAGCGATCAAGAACAGGTCGAGGCCAATCTACGCCGGCTCGGTTGGACATCGGCCTCCTGATCTGAAGTGAGGCACACGCGATCCATGCGCCGGCTCTATTCCATCCCCAGCGGTCTGATGCTTGGTATCGTGCTGGCGCTCTTGCTGCCCCAGGGTGCGCCCACGGTCGCTTGGATCGGTCAGATCTTTCTCTCGCTGCTCAAGCTCCTGATCCTGCCGCTGATCCTGGTTTCCATCTATGCCGCGCTCGCGCGCGGGCGCGATCTGTGGCACATCGGCGCACGGGCCCTGCTCTATTACCTGATCACCTCCTGCATCGCCGCCACACTCGGCACGCTGATCGGGCTGGCGTTCTCGCGGAACGTCCCGGTCGGTCTGCTCGAACTGGCACCTGTGTCACCAGACGGCGCGGTCTTCAGCCTGGAGCGCCTGATCACCAATCTGATCCCGAGCAACCTCTTCGCCTCGCTGGCCGAGGGTAACATCCTGCACATCGTCGTCGTGGCTGTGCTGGTGGCGCTCGCCTCGCACCACTTGCAGGCCGACCAACGCGACACCCTGCTCGCCGGCGCACGCGCGCTCGACGCACTCCTGATACAGCTGCTTGCCGGCATCCTGACCCTGGCCCCGGTCGGCATCGCCGCCTTGGTCTATACCAGTCTCGCCGCCATGGACTGGGCCGAGATCCTGCGCCTGCACGCCTTCGTTTGGGCCGTGGTCCTGGCCACGGGACTCCATGCGCTGGTCGTCTTGCCTCTGCTCTATTATCGACTTACCGGACGTTCCCCCTGGCATCTAGTGCTTGCCTGCCGCGAGCCGCTGCTGACGGCGCTCTCGACCGCCTCCAGCTCGGCGACCTATCCGGTCTCAAAACGGGCGCTGGAGCGCTTCGGTGTCCCCGAGTGCATCACCAGCCTGACCCTACCGATGGGGGCTACGCTCAACATGGACGGCTCGGCGCTCTATCAGTCGATCTTGCTGATCTTCATGTCGCAGTTGGCGGGGTCGGACCTGAGCCTATGGCAGGCCCTCTATATCGTCCTACTGACCATGACCTCCTCCGCCGGCACCGCCGGGATCCCAGGCGGCGGCCTCGCCATGATGGCCTTCATGCTCGATCTGCTGGGACTGCCCCAGACGTATCTCGCGCTCTATCTGGTCGTCGACCGTTTCTTCGACTATCCGATCACCGCCGTCAACGTCTGGGGCGATCTGGTGGTCGCGGCCAGCCTATCCAAGGACGCTCCCGGCCAAGCGTCTGGTTCATCGTGATGGTCACCAATACGTCCACCGGAAGGGGTGCCCGCTCGCATCACCACAGCGACCCGCTTGCCGCGCCTCGACAGCTGGCCAAGTCCGTGCCTCATCAGGAAGGCCCTCCCCTGTCCAGGTCTCCTGGATGCGGTGAAAACCGCGCCCTTCTCCAGGCAAATCTTATAAAATCGTGCCGGACTCGGCTCAGACGAGGTGATCGGGATGCAATCGCACGGCTTCGGGACACTCATCCGCTTGGCCCGGCTTGGATTCCTGGCGTGCGCCCTGATACTCGCCGATCCCGTTTGGGTCTGGGCATCCGATACGCGGATCTGGACCGCCCCGCTCGATCCCCAGCCCGGACGGCCGCTTGAGGTCTTTGCTGTGGCGACCGAGGGTGCATTGGATGGACTGAGGGTGACGGATCCAGCGGGCCGCGCCCAGCGTCTGCGGACGCTCGCCGCCGGCGGGCCGCCCTGGAGTCTCTATGGCACCCTCTTCCGTCCCGAGTCCGGCCCCTACCGTATCGAGGCGAGCCGCGACGGCCAGATCGTCGCGCGCGCCGAGATCAACGTCGGTGGCGGCACCAGCGATCGGGGCAGCGGGCAGTGGGACGCAGCCACCGAGGCCCTCTATTCGGCCTGGATCGAACATCTGTTCAATGCCCCACCGGATCAGGCGCTGAGCTTCGCGTCGCTCACCCCTGTGTTGCGCGATCCGGCGCAGAACTTCCTGTTCGACTATCTCGGCGCCAACGAGGACAATCAGATCCGCGCCGAGCCGGACTGCGCCGACCTGCCCTATTATCTGCGCGCCTATTTCGCCTGGAAGCTCGGATTGCCGATCGCCTATCGCGCCTGTGACCGGGGTAGCCGTGCCAGTCCGCCGCGCTGCGAGGCGCCCATCATCGACACCCGCTTCGTCGGCACCCGCGCCCCGGTCAGCGCCTTCCTCGGTGCCAGCCGCCGACTGGTCGATACCGTACACTCGGGTAGCGCGCGCACCGCATTGGATGCCGAGGCCACGGACGTCTATCCGGTCGAGCTCAGGCGCGAGGCGCTCCGGCCGGGTACCCTCTATGCCGATCCCTATGGTCATGTCATGATCCTGGTCAAGTGGCTACCGGGCGATGGCCAGACCGCCGGACGACTGCTCGCCGTCGATGCCCAACCGGACAATTCGGTGGCGCGCAAACGCTACTGGGAGGGCAATTTCCTCTTTGCCCGGACCGCGAGCGCTGGCCCCGGCTTCAAGGCGTTCCGCCCGCTGGTATCTAAAGGGAACGGTTGGCGACCGCTGTCCAACGCCGAGCTCGATGGCCGCTCCGGATATCCGGCCTTTTCGCTGGAGCAGGCCGGTCTCGACCCCGACGCCTTCTATGCGCGTGTCGACGCGATCATCAATCCGCGCGGACTCGATCCCGTCGCTGCCTACAACTCGGTGCTGGAGGCACTGATGGAACAACTGGAGACGCGCGTGAGATCAATCGACACCGGTGAGCGTTACATGCGCGAGCATCCGGGCGCGGTCGTGCCCATGCCAAGCGGACCGGCGATCTTCGAGACCATCGGTCCCTGGGAAGACTATGCGACCCCATCGCGCGATATGAGGCTGCTGATTGCCCTGAAGGTGGTCGAGGGGTTACCGGAGCGCATCCGCCGCCATCCCGAGCTGTATGGGCTCGTCGGTGAGAGTCCTGCGCACGCGGCCGATCGGGTCGCGCGTCTGCACGAACAACGCCTCGATGCGCACGCCATTGTCTATACGCGCAGCGATGGCAGCCCTTGGCGCCTGAGCCTGCGCGAACTCTATGCCCGACGTGCCAACCTGGAGGTCGGTTACAATCCCAACGATTGCGTCGAGATCCGCTGGGGTGCGACCCCGGGTAGTGCCGAGGCCGCGACCTGTCGCCGCCGGGCGCCGTCCGATCAGCGGGCGCGGATGGAACAATATCGTTCCTGGTTCCGTGAAACCACGCGGCCACCGCACTGAGAGGATCCCAATGCGCCCTTCAAAGGCCGAGGCCCGGCCCCAGCGCCGACCGACCCGCGCCGTCCCCGCCACAGGCGCGGCCCATCGCATCCTGGCCCTGGTCTTGAGCCTGACGCTCATCTCCTGCGCGACGCCGCCCGAATCGCTCGGCCCGGATGGGCGCACGGGGACCTGGAACGGGCGACCCATCGGCACACCGCCGGCACCGAACCCATCGCTCAAGCGCGCCATCATTGCCCGAGCCGAGCAGGAATGGGACTATTTCGGCCGGCAGGAGGTTGTTTTCAGGGGTATGGTGGAGAGTATCCCGCTCGTCGGTGACTGGGAGGACGACGGCCCCCGTCAGAGCAACAGGGTCAATGAGTACTGGCGCGCGGTCGGTCAGCCCGATCTGACCGGCATGGACTGCCAGAAGCCCTGGTCGGCGGCCTTCATCGGCTGGATCATGCTCAACGCCGGCGTCCCAGCGGACCAGTTTCGGCCCTCGATTGCCCATTGGCCCTATCTGGCCGATCTGATCGAGTCCGCGGACCTGCCCGGACGCTATTTCGTGCCGCGCCGTCTCCAGGACTACAGCCCCGAACCGGGGGATCTGATCTGTGCCTATCGCTCGCCATCGCCCCCGATCATGACCAATGGCTATGTCAGTGCCGACGCACTCACCGGAATTAGTTCACACTGCGACCTGGTGACGGGCAAACATGGACGGACCCTGGAGGCCATCGGCGGGAATGTGCGCAACTCGGTCTCCAAGATCCGGATCGAACTTGACGCCCAGGGGCACCTGCAACCCATTCCGCGTCGGCCTTGGTTTCTGATCATACAAAATCGTCTCTGATCCCCCCGCAGCCGTCGCCCGGGTTCCACCGGGTACGGGCGGATGCCCAGACTCAGGACTTGATCCATTGGGAGAGATTCCATGCCTCGATTTGCCGCCATCGCCACACTCGCCGCCACCGCCCTGATCAGTGGTTGCCTGCCGCCCCCGCCCGGTCACTTCGGTTCCTTCGTCACCTCTGTCACGCCCGACGCGTATGGGCAGCGTCTGTGTCGTCATCTGGATCTGGAGGATTATTCGGCCTGTCTGAGCGAGGTGCTCGAGTATTTCGAGAAACCCAGTCCCAATGATCTGCCCTATGGCCATCACTCGAACGCCGGGCCGATCGCCTTGGTCCTGGATCGAAGGGTCTATCTGGGTCGTTACGACGGCTCGCCTCTGGTGACGAGTTTTCACGTCACCCACGGCAATCAATTCTGCCAGGGTGGCTATGACGCCTTCGCCGGTTCGACCGACGCCATCCTGGCGGTCTGGTGCTCCGATGGGCGTCGTGGCCGTGCCGATCTGACCTCAGCCCTCGACGGGCGCAACGGCATCGGCTTGCTCGAACTGGAGGACGGCACCCGGGCCGAGATCGTGTTCGGCTATACGGCCCTGGGTCAGGCCGAGCCCTATCCCTATGTCCACTGGACCCCACCGACGGACTAACCCGAGACGTCACTGCGCAGCGGCTGGGTGAGTTTCTGGATCTCGCGCTGCATCTCCAGGTTCTCGAAGGGACGCCGCGCGGGGGCCTGGCGGTTCATCAGCCTTTGGAGAGAAAGGCGCTGACGGTAGCCTCACGGTTGCCGTGAAACCAGCCTCGTGGAAACGGGGCCTCAGCTTCGTGGCCGACTGAGCAGAAATGAGTCGGTCTGATGGAAAGGTCTGATGGCGCTGCTCCAAGAGCAGCGCCCGATCGAGCGTCGGCAGGACACACTGCCAGATCCGGTTAACGCCAGCGCGCGCCTCCTCCAGGCGTTCCACGAAGCCATCACGGGACGGGGCGCGCTGGGTGCTGGAGATCGGCCCGAACGCAATGAGTACTGGAATGACCAGTGCGACAGGGTTATGATTCGCAGTTCTCGATTTCAATCCGTTCAGGCACTTTAGGGTCTACGCGACTCGAGTGCCCGCCATTCGGCGCACTCACGGCCTGTTCGCTGAAGTCTGATCACACTGGATCGAGCGGCTTCGGTCATCTCCAAACCCCGGCGGCCAAGACAGACCCCGCGTTCGAACCGCTTCCAGATCGTCATCCTTATCATCCCAGGTATCAAACGAGGTCGGCGATGCGCCTTCGTGCCCTACCACCCGCACAGGGTCTCTATGACCCAAATCTCGAGCGTGACGCCTGCGGCGTCGGCTTCGTCTGTCACATCAAGAATCACAAAAGCCACGCGATTGTCCAGCAGGGTTTAGAGATCCTGAAACGTCTCCACCATCGCGGCGCGGTGGGTGCCGATCCCAAGGCCGGTGACGGGGCGGGGATTTTGGTGCAGATCCCGGACGCCTTTTTCCGTGCCGTGCTCGACTTCGAGCTGCCTGCGACCGGCGACTATGGCGTCGGCATGGTGTTCCTGCCGCGCGACGCCCAGGCGCGCGCGCGCATGATCGAGACCGTCGAGCGCCACCTGACCGCGGGTGGTCAGCGGGTGCTCGGCTGGCGCGATGTCCCGGTGGACAACAGCGACCTTGGGGCGAGCGTGCTGCCCACCGAGCCTGTGATCCGCCAGGTCTTCATCGCCCGCGGTGCGAACTGCCCAGATCAAGACAGCTTCGAGCGCAAGCTGTTTGTGATCCGCAAGCGCATGGACAACGAGATCCGCGCCTTAGGTTTCGACAAGACGGCCTATTACATGGTCTCGATGTCCTCGCGCACGCTCAATTACAAAGGCATGCTGCTCGCCCATCAGGTCGGGCGCTATTACCTGGATCTGAACGATGAGCGCTTCGTCTCGGCGCTGGCGCTCGTCCATCAGCGCTTCTCGACCAATACCTTCCCGACCTGGGACCTGGCCCAGCCGTTCCGCATGATCTGCCACAACGGCGAGATCAATACCCTGCGCGGCAATCTCAATTGGATGGCGGCGCGTCGCCATACCATGCGTTCGGAGATCCTCGGCGAAGACCTGGATCTGATCTGGCCGCTGATCCCTGAGGGCCAGTCGGACTCGGCCTGTTTCGACAATGCGCTGGAACTCTTGGTGATGGGCGGCTATTCGCTGGCCCATGCCATGATGATCCTGATCCCCGAGGCCTGGGCCGGCAACAAGCAGATGGATGCCCAGCGCCGGGCCTTCTATGAGTATCACGCGGCCCTGATGGAGCCCTGGGACGGACCAGCGGCGGTGGCCTTCACCGATGGACGTCAGATCGGCGCCACCCTCGACCGCAATGGGCTACGTCCGGCACGCTATCTGGTCACCAAGGACGACCTGGTGGTCATGGCCTCCGAGATGGGCGTCCTCGACATCCCTGAGGAGCGCATCATCAAAAAGTGGCGCCTGCAGCCGGGGAAGATGTTCCTGATCGATCTCGAACAGGGGCGCATCATCGATGACGCCGAGCTCAAGGCCAAGCTGGCGGCGGCCAGGCCCTATCGCGAGTGGCTGGCCAAGACCCAGATCCATCTCGACGAGCTGCCGACCGATGTGGCCCCCATGGCGCCAGATGCCGACACCCTGCTCGATCTGCAGCAGGCCTTTGGCTATACCCAGGAAGACATCAAGTTCCTGCTCACGCCCATGGTGCTCACCGGTCAGGAGGCGGTCGGCTCGATGGGGGCTGACAACCCGCCCTCGGTGCTCTCCAACCGCCCCAAACACCTCTCGACCTATTTCAAGCAGAACTTCGCCCAGGTCACCAACCCGCCGATCGATCCGATCCGCGAAGAGTTGGTGATGTCGCTGGTATCGCTGATCGGGCCGCGTCCGAATCTGCTCGGGATCAACGAGGCCGGCAAGCACTGGCGACTGGAGGTCAGCCAGCCGATCCTGACCAATCAAGACCTGGAGCGGGTGCGCCATATCGAGGACAACTCAGGCGGGGCGTTTCGGACCAAGAGCCTGCATATCGTCTATCCGGCCAGCGAGGGTGCAGCAGGCATGGAGGCGGCGCTAGAACGGCTATGTCTGGAGGCCGAGGCAGCAGTGCTGGCCGGGTATAACATCCTGATCCTGTCGGACCGCAACACCAACCGCGACCACATCGCCATCCCCGCCCTGCTGGCGACCTCGGCCGTACATCATCACCTGATCCGGCGCGGGCTGCGCACCAGTTCCGGTCTGGTGGTCGAGACGGGCGCGGCGCTCGAGGTGCATCACTTCGCGACCCTGGCCGGCTATGGTGCCGAGGCGATCAACCCCTATCTGGCCTTCGATACCATCCAGTCCCTGCTGCCGTCGCTGCCCGAGAAGCTGAGCTTCGAGGAGGCGCAGTACCGCTATCTCAAGGCGATCGGCAAGGGCTTGCTCAAGGTCATGTCCAAGATGGGCATCTCGACCTTCCAGTCCTATTGCGGGGCGCAGATCTTCGATGCCGTGGGCCTGAGCAATGCGTTCCTAGAACGCTATTTCACCGGTACCCACAGCCGGATCGAGGGTGTAGGCCTGCCCGAGGTGGCGGCCGAGGCGGTGCGCTGGCATCGGCAAGCCTATGGCAACGAGCAGATCTACCGCCATCACCTGGATGTGGGCGGCGACTATGCCTATCGGGTACGCGGCGAGGATCATGTCTGGACCCCCGAGACCATCGCCAAGCTGCAACATGCCACGCGCGCCAAGGATGCCAAGACCTTCGCTGAGTTCTCGCGTCTGATCGATGAGCAGAACGAACGGCTGCTGACCCTGCGCGGACTGATGGAGTTTAAGTTCGCCGAGACGCCGATCCCGTTGGAGGAGGTCGAGCCGGCGAGCGCAATCGTCAAGCGCTTCGCCACCGGCGCCATGTCGTTTGGATCGATCAGTTACGAGGCCCATTCGACCCTGGCGCGGGCGATGAATGCCATCGGCGCCAAGTCCAACACCGGCGAGGGGGGCGAGGAACCGGAGCGCTTCCGTCCCCTGCCCGATGGCTCACCCAATCCGGAACGCTCGGCGATCAAACAGGTGGCCTCGGGGCGGTTCGGGGTGACCACCGAGTATCTGGTCAATGCCGACGACATCCAGATCAAGATCGCCCAGGGCGCCAAACCTGGCGAGGGCGGTCAGTTGCCCGGGCACAAGGTCAATGCCCAGATCGCCCGGGTGCGTCACTCGACGCCCGGCGTGGGGCTGATCTCGCCGCCGCCGCATCACGACATCTATTCGATCGAGGACTTGGCCCAGCTCATCCATGACCTAAAGAACGTCAACCCCAGGGCGCGTATCTCGGTCAAGCTGGTGTCTGAGGTTGGGGTCGGCACGGTCGCGGCGGGTGTGTCCAAGGCCCATGCCGATCATGTGACCATCGCGGGCTATGACGGCGGTACCGGGGCCAGTCCGCTCACATCCATCAAACACGCCGGCTCGCCCTGGGAGATTGGTCTGGCCGAGACCCAGCAGACCCTGGTGCTCAACAGGTTACGCGGGCGGATCTGCGTCCAGGTGGACGGTGGTCTGCGCACCGGACGTGATGTGGTGATCGCCGCACTCCTGGGCGCGGACGAATTCGGCTTTGCCACCGCGCCCCTGATCGTCGAGGGCTGCATCATGATGCGCAAGTGCCATCTCAACACCTGTCCGGTCGGGGTGGCGACCCAGGATCCGGAGCTCCGCAAGAAGTTCACCGGCAAGCCTGAATATCTCATCAACTATTTCTTCTTCGTCGCCGAGGAGGTGCGCCAGCTGATGGCAAAGCTCGGCTTCCGCACCATGGACGAGATGATCGGGCAATCGGATCGGCTGGAGATGCGCCGCGCCATCAACCACTGGAAGGCGCATGGCCTTGATTATTCGCGCCTGCTGCACAAGCCGGAGGTCGGACCCGAGGTCGCCATCCATCACTGCGAGGCCCAGGATCATGGGTTAGACCAGGCGCTCGATCATGAATTGATCCGTCAGGCCAGGCCCGCCCTCGAGCGCGGCGAGCCGGTACGCATCGAGACACCGATCCGCAACTTCAACCGCACCTTCGGCACCCTGCTCTCGGGTCGGGTGGCGGAGCGCTACGGTCATGCCGGACTGCCAGACGACACCATCCATATCAAGGCCAAGGGCACGGCCGGTCAGTCGCTTGGGGCCTGGTTGGCACAGGGGGTGACCCTGGAGCTCGAGGGCGAGGCCAACGACTATGTCGGCAAGGGTCTCTCGGGGGGACGGATCATCATCTATCCGCCAGATGACTCCGGGATCGGGCGCGCTGAAGATAACATCATCGTCGGCAACACCGTGCTCTATGGGGCCATCTCGGGCGAGTGCTTCTTCCGCGGCGTGGCAGGCGAGCGCTTCTGTGTGCGCAACTCGGGCGCGACGGCCGTGGTCGAGGGTGTGGGTGATCATGGCTGTGAATACATGACCGGCGGCATCGCCGTGATCCTAGGACCGACCGGGCGCAACTTTGCCGCCGGCATGTCGGGCGGCATCGCCTATGTGCTGGACGAGGCAGGCGACTTTGCCGACCGTTGCAATCTGGCGATGGTCGAGCTAGAGCCAATCGCCGAGGAAGACGCGGCCCTCGAGTCAAACGGCCATCAGGGCGGCGATCTGGAGACGCATGGGCGGGTCGATCTCACGCGCGACATGACACGCCATGACGCACGGCGGCTGAAGCGCCTGATCGAGCGCCATCGGGAATATACGGATTCGGCGGTAGCGCGGCGGATCCTGGACGACTGGCCGGCCTATCTCTCCAAGTTCGTCAAGGTGATGCCGGTCGACTACAGGCGTGCGCTCCAAGAGATGCAGGCCAATCAGAGCCGTCCGCCGCGCACCAACAAGCCTTTGAAGGGGATCGTCGAGCATGGGTAAGCCAACAGGTTTCATGGAATACGCCCGTCGCGACCGGAGCTATACGCCGGCGGCGGATCGGGTGGTCCATTACGATGAGTTCGTCATTCCGCTCTCAGAGCCGGAGCTGCGTCAGCAGGGGGCGCGCTGCATGGACTGCGGAATCCCCTTCTGTCATCAGGGCTGTCCGGTCAATAACCTCATTCCGGACTGGAACGACCTGGTCTATCGCGGTGATTGGCGGGCAGCGATCGAGGTGCTGCACTCGACCAACAACTTCCCGGAGTTCACCGGACGCATCTGTCCGGCACCCTGCGAGACCTCCTGCACGCTCAACCTCGACGATGCCCCGGTGACGATCAAGACCATCGAGTGCGCCATCGTCGACCGCGCCTGGGAGGAAGGCTGGATCAAGCCGCAGGTACCCAAACATCGGACCGGTAAGCGGGTGGCGATCGTCGGCTCGGGTCCGGCGGGCCTGGCCTGCGCCCAGCAACTGGCCCGTGCCGGGCACCAGGTGGCCATCTACGAGAAGGCCGATCGTATCGGCGGTCTGCTGCGCTATGGCATCCCGGACTTCAAGCTCAATAAAAAGCTGATCGATCGGCGTCTGGCGCAGATGCGCACCGAGGGTGTGGAGTTCCATACCAATGCCCATGTCGGGGTCGATGTGTCTGTAAACATGCTGCGGGCAGAATATGATGCGCTGGTGCTCGCGGGCGGGGCCGAACAGCCGCGTGACTTGCAGGTCCCGGGGCGCGAACTCCAAGGGATCCACTTCGCGATGGAGTTCCTCAAGCGCAACAGCCAGCGGGTGCAGGGCTCCTATGTACCGGACGAGGCGTTCATCAGCGCCCAGGGTCGGCATGTACTGGTCATCGGCGGCGGTGATACCGGTTCGGACTGTATCGGGACCTCGAACCGGCATGGGGCGGCCTCGGTGACCCAGGTCGAGATCCTCGACCGTCCACCCGAACGCGAGGATAAGCTCCTGACCTGGCCAAACTGGCCGAACCGGATGCGTACCTCCAGTTCCCACGAGGAAGGCTGCACCCGGATGTGGAACTTCGCCACCAAGGCGTTCATCGGTGACGAACATGGCCGGGTCAAGGCGGTCAAGTATTGTCTGGTGCGCTGGGGGAAGGACGCCGAGGGCCGCCCGCGGATGGAGGAGATCCCCGGGAGCGAGGGCGAACTCAAGGCCGATCTGGTGCTCTTGGCGATGGGCTTCGTCCACCCGGTACGCGAAGGGATGCTGGAACAATTGGAACGAGAGGCCGGACTGAAGCTCGATGCGCGCGGAAACGTCCAGGGCACGACCGAGGGTGCGGACGCCTACAAGACCACGGTCGAAGGCGTGTTTGCGGCCGGCGACATGCGTCGTGGGCAATCGCTGGTGGTCTGGGCCATTCGCGAGGGACGCCAGTGCGCGCGCGCCGTCGATGAATGGCTGATGGGACACTCGGACCTACCACGCTGAAGCGCCCCGACCCACCCCTATCGAGCATGGGTATCTACACAAACCCGGCTCTATTCGGGGGATTTCTCGCGGGGAAGATGAGGTACAAATAAGCGGTATGCGACAAATTTTGGTGACAAGCGTCTTGACG
>Ga0138355_1058209_pt1 | contig 36530 bp, 35 predicted proteins | sample YNPNP_1300MetaT_FD_101540 | JGI IMG/M metagenome (GOLD analysis project Ga0138355, IMG submission 101540) | Anoxygenic and chlorotrophic microbial mat microbial communities from Yellowstone National Park, USA - YNP NP_1300 MetaT (Metagenome... ...
GGATTGGCAGTGGAGCCCCGCTGCCAAGGGCGGCTGTAAACACGCCCAATGTTGGGGATGCGGTCAACCATGTTTGCTGCGTCTCACAATAAAGCCTTCGACTTCAGTCGAGGGTTGTTTACCAAGTGGATGTTCACAGTGGAACATTCTCGACCCTCGCCCGTCGCGGGAGACCAGCTGTATTCTCAGATCAATTGGTGGCTATCGCCCGCAAGCGCACCAGGAGCGCACCCCTGGCATCCAGCAGGAGCAGATGCCCGTCCTCGATCCGATAGGCACTGACCCGCCCGAGCAGCCCGGCATAGGTCCGCGCCTGCTCGGCCCGGCCATCGGTGGCGGTACAGGCCATCTGGGTGGTGGCGATCGGCCCGAATGACAGCGAGGACGGCGTGCGCATAAAGCCGCTCAGATAGCGATTACAGCCGTCCGAGCCGCTGATCCGACCGCGCGGGTCGAAGCTCAGGTCGATCCTGGTGCCGGGGAGCGGGGGGCTCAGGATCCCCGGGGTCGCGGCCAGGGCCTCGACCACCCAGGTGCGTCCTTCTAGCGCCTGGGTCGGGTCCTCTGTTACACCCGTGGCCGCGCCGATCCGGGTGAAGCTCAGCACGGTCTCGCCCCGATCATCGGTCAGTTCCAGACGATCCACCCCCTGGCGGTAACCTGTTACCCTTTGGAGCGCCTTGAAGATCACCGTTTCCTGCTTCATCAAGGGCTCGGGACAGGCCATGCGGGTCGCGGCCAGGCCATCGCCGAGACGCAAGGTGTCACCCTCAACCGCATAGCCACCTTGAACCCGATTGCAGCCGGTGCTGCCCGAGAACCGACCGGCCTCGAAGCGAAACTCGGTCGGGCGCGAGCGGGGCGTGACACTGATGATTGGACCTGATTCGTCTCGGTAGGCCGTTAGACGCCAATCGATGCCCTCGAATGGAACCTGAGCCTGCGCCTCCTCGGGATTGGGTTCCCGCTGGTCAGAGGTAGATGGGGCGGGTGCGGACGCGGGGGCCTCGGTCTGGGCCTGAAGCGTCCCTGTCAACATCAACAGCAATCCACAGACCACGAGTGTACGTAAGGGGACAGACATGTTTAGGCTTCCGCATTTTGGCATTGCGACAAAATCTCGGTCCAGGTCTCGGGCGGCGACCCTATATAATCCCGGATTCTCTATGCCCTAAACGACATAGGCAAGAGGCGCGCCGGCCAGGGGCTGTTGTTCAATCGAGAGATGGCGAGAAACTCGTCGAGGCGATCCGAATGCAATTCATCGACCTAAAGACCCAGTACGCACGCATCGAACCTGAGCTGAAGGTCCGCATCCAGGCGGTGCTCGAACATGGTCAGTTCATCCTGGGACCAGAGGTCCAGGAACTGGAGGCGCGTCTGGCCGAGTTCGTCGGGGTGCGTCACTGTATCGGGATGTCGAGCGGCACAGATGCGCTGCTTGCAGCCATGATGGCGCTCGAGATCGGTCGCGGCGATGAGGTCATCACCACGCCTTTCACCTTCATCGCCACCGCCGAGACGATCGCCCTCTTGGGTGCGCGTCCGGTGTTTGTCGACATCGATCCAGTCACCTACAACCTCGACCCGGCCAAGATCGAGGCGGCCATCACCGGGCGCACCCGCGCCATCCTACCGGTCTCGCTCTATGGTCAGTGCGCCGACATGGACGCCATCAATGCCATCGCGGCTCGTCATCGGCTGCCGGTGATCGAGGACGCGGCCCAGAGCTTTGGCGCTAGCTACCGCGGTCGCCGCTCCTGCGCCCTGTCACGGATTGGCTGCACCTCGTTTTTCCCGGCCAAGCCGCTCGGCGCCTATGGCGACGCCGGCGCCTGTTTCACTGACGACGACGCACTCGCCCAGGCCCTGCGTGAGATCCGCAATCATGGTCAGGATCGGCGCTATCACCATCTGCGTCTGGGGCTAAACGCGCGTCTGGACACCCTGCAGGCGGCCATCCTGCTTGCCAAGATGGAGATCTTTCCCGAGGAGGTCGAGTCCCGCGCCCGTATCGGCGCGCGCTATACCGAACTGTTCCAGGCGCGCGGCGCGCTCGGCACGGATGTCGGCGGCGCCCCGGTGCTCACGCCCTATGTCCATCCGCACAATCTTTCGGTCTATGCCCAATACACCCTCCAGGTTGAAGATCGTGAGGCGGTCGCCGCCAAGCTCGGCGAACAGGGAATACCGACGGCCGTCCATTACCCGATCCCGGTCAGCGAGCAGCCGGTGTTCCATGGCGGTCTGCTGGGCGCGGACTATCCGGTCAGTGCCGCCGTCGCTCGCCGGGTGCTGAGTCTGCCGATGCATCCCTATCTGGACGAGGCGACCCAGGAGCGGATCGTCGCCGCGGTGGCCAAGGCCGCCGGACTCTAGCCAACTGCACCGGGCGTACAGGACGCCGAACCAGACCCTGAAACCACGCCGAAGCCCCCTCGCCTTTGGAGATGCCCCAGACATGATGCCTAGGCCACCCGATTGCAGTCCATCCGCCACCGACCCCCAGGTCAGAGGCGAGCGTGTATTGCTGATCGACGACAGCCAGGCGATCAACCAGCTACTGCGCGCGCGTTGCGAGGATCTGGCCGGCGTCGAGTCCGAGAGCGCCGGTTCGCTGGCCGAGGCCAAGGCGCTCTTGGCTCAGGACCCAGGACGGTTCTTCGCGGCCGTGGTCGATCTCAATCTCCCGGATTCATCCGAGGGCGAGGCGATCGATCTGGTCCAGGCGCATGGCATCCCGGCGATCGTGCTCACGGCCCACTTCGATGAGGCGCTCCGTGAGCGCATCCTGGCCAAGGAGGTGATCGATTGTCTGCTCAAGACCAGCCCGCACGAGATCGACCAGTGGCGAGCCTGGTGCGGCGCATCCATCGCAATCAGAACGTCAAGGTGCTGGCGGTCGATGATTCGCGCGCCTTTCTCAGCTATCTGGTCAAGCTGCTGCAACTGCACCGGTTCAGGGTGTTTGGGGCCGAAACTGGACGCAAGGCGCTGGAGATCCTGAACGCGGAGCCTGGGATCGATCTGGTCATCACAGATTACAATATGCCCGAGATGGATGGGATTGCGCTCATCACCGCGCTGCGTCAGCAGCGTCCACGCTCGGATCTCGCCATCATCGGTCTGTCCGAGGTGGGCGCTGCGACACTCCCGGTACGGCTGCTCAAGAGCGGCGCCAACGACTTTCTCCCCAAGCCGTTCTTGGTCGAGGAGTTTTATTGTCGTGTCATCCAGAACATCGAGCAGATCGAGCTGGTGCGCGCCATCCGCGAGTCTGCAGTCCGCGACTCGCTCACCGGACTCTACAACCGCCGCTATTTCTTCGAGATGGCCGAAAAGCTGCACGCCACGGCGCAGCGCCGTCAGATCACCCTGGCCGCCGTCATGCTCGACATCGACCATTTCAAACGGGTCAATGATACCTATGGTCACCTGGCCGGCGATCGGGTCATCAGATCGGTGGCGAACACCCTGGCCTGCGGGATACGTCAGGTCGATCTGCTCGGGCGCTATGGCGGAGAGGAGTTCTGTATCCTGCTGACTGGGTTCGACCGAGACCACCTGGCCGTGGTCCTAGAGCGACTGCGGTCTGCTGTCGAATCCACACCCATCGCGCACGAGGGGCGGTCGATCTCGGTCACCATCAGCCTGGGTGCGACCCTGGTCCTGACCGAGGGGGTGCAGTCCATGCTCGATCGCGCCGATGCCTGTCTGTATCGTGCCAAGCACGAGGGGCGCAATCGGTTCGTGATCGAGACCGCGGAATGATCGCCCCAGGCCAGGGACGTCACAGACCCAATTCCTTCCAGCGTGCCTCGATGCGCTTGATCGAGACCGGACAGGCGGTCCCCAGCGTCTGGGCGAAGAGCGAGACGCGCAGTTCTTCCAGCAACCAGCGGATCTCGTCCAGACGCGGATCCCGGCGCCCAGCCGCACGCGCCGCCAGCGCGCGTTCGCGCCAGCGCGACTGAATCCCGGCCATCTCGCCCATCCAGCGCCGATCGCGATCCGGTGCATGGGCGAGGCGCTCGATCCGATAGGCGATCGCCTTGAGATAGCGTGGATATTGCTTGAGTGGGGCGTAGGAGATGGTGGATAGAAAGCCCTGGAACACCAACCCGTCGAGCTGCTCACGGATATCCTGCACCGCCGGCATCCAGTTGACCTGCGTGATCTCGGCTAGCTGGGTGCGCAGCGACTGATAGTCGTCCAGGATCGTTCCGATCAGCCGGCAAACCGCCTGGGCCGTCGGAAAGAGCTGGGGCCTCCCCTCGGCTAGACGCTGCTCGAACATCGCCTGGGTACGAAGCGGCGGTTGGTCTTCGATGAAGGTCAGGTCCAGGATGAGGGCGATCAGCTCATCGGCCAGGTCGGACGCCTTGGGGGTCGGTCCCTGAGCGGTGGATGCGTCCCCCAGTCCAGGCACAGGAGAGGGGTAGGTGGGCGACGTCGGTACCGGCGCCTTGGCATACTGCAACCGCATCCGATCCAGATCCGGCAGTTGCTTGCGCAGTTGGCGGATGTCCGCACCTAGATGCAGCATGATCAGCCGCCGTAGCCCTGCCCGATGGGCCAAGGCCGCGTTCTCTGTCGAGTCGAGCACCCGGATCGCCACGCTCGCGCCCTGATCGACCAGGGCCGGATAGCCGCGCAGCCTGATCCCGGCGCGGGTCAGATCCACCGACTCGGGTAGGTCGCCGAAGGTCCAGCGCGTCACCCCGCTGCGCTCGAGTGCGAGCTCGGTGTCCGAGATCCGGGTGAATCCCTGAGCCCCCTGCGCCGCAAACCGCTGCTTGAGCGCCAGCGGATCGTCGCTCACCGCGAGCGCCTGCCCGGACTCATCGACCAGCCGGATCTTCATGCGCAGATGGGGTGGAATCGCCGATGGATCCCAAGCGTCCTCTGGGATCTGGACCCCGCTCATGGCCCGGATCTCCTCGGCCAGCGCCTGGATCAGGGGTCGATCGGAGGGCGTCAAGCGCGCGGCCAGGCGCTTGGCCGTGTCCGGGATCGGGACCAGGCTGATGCGCAGCGGCTTGGGGAGTGTGCGCAGCAGGGCCGTGATCCGCTCCTCGATCAGCCCGGGCACCAGCCACTCGAGCCGTTCAGACACGACCTGATTGATCAGTGGCAGAGGCACCACCAAGGTCACCCCGTCCTCGGGCGCACCAGGCTCGAAACGGTATTCGAGCGGCAGGGCGGTCGCCCCGACCTGGAACTGATCGGGGAAGTCCTGGACCCGGATCTCGCGCGCCGCGCGGCGCATCAGGTCTGCAAGCCGCATGTGCAGGATCCTGGGGTTGTCGCGTGTGACCTGACGCAGCCAGCGCTCGAACTGGGGTTTTGAATAGATCCCCGGGGGCAGGCGCTCGGCATAAAAGGCGTAGATGGCCTCTTCATCGACCAGGAGGTCACGCCGCCGCGACTTAGACTCCAGGTGCCGGACGTAGGCGATCAGCTCGCGGTTGTGACGCCAGAAGGGGGCTCGGGTCTCAAAATCGCCTTCGGTGAGGGCAGATCGCAGAAAGATCTCGCGCGCCTCAGCGGGATTGATCGGGCCATAGTTGACCCGCCGCTTGGGCACCAGGGTGACGCCGAAGAGTGTGACCTTCTCGAAGGCGGCGACCTGACCGGACTTGGCCTGCCAGTGTGGCTCGGAATAACTGCGCTGGAGCAGAAGCGGCGACGCGCTCGATCCAGCCCGGCTGGATGGCGGCGGCGATCCGTCCGTATTGGCGCCTGGTCTCGACCCGTTCGGCCACCATCACCCATTTCGGTGGCTTGGCGAAGAGCACCGAGCTGGGATGGATCAGGAAGCGGCTGTTGCGTGCGCCCTGGAACTCGCGCTCGGACTCGCGGAAGCCGATGTTGCCGAGGAGCCCGGCGAGCAGGGCGCGGTGGATCTTTTCGTAGCCGGCGGCATCGAGCGATGGGGCTTGGGATGTGGTCGCAGCCGACTCCCTAAACCCCATCTCCAGCATCTGTTCGCGCAACTGGGCATGGATGTCGCGCCATTCCTGGACCCGGTTCCAGGACAGGAAATGGCGCTGACACAGCTTGACAAACTGGTTGCGCGAGAGACGGCGGCGCTCCTGTTCGAGAAAGTGCCAAAGGTTGAGAAAGGCGATGAAGTCTGACTCGGGGTGACTAAAGCTGGCATGGATCTCGTCGGCGGATTGCTGTCTGTCATGCGGCCGCTCGCGCGGATCCTGTACGCTGAGCGCAGCGGCAATCACCAGCACCTCGGCCAGACACTGCTCCTCGGTGGCGGCGAGCAGCATCCGTCCGAGGCGCGGATCGACCGGCAGGCGCGCCAGCTGGTGCCCGAGCGCGGTCAGCTCGCCCTGATCGTCGAGCGCCCCGAGCTCCTCCAGGGTGCGATAGCCGTCGTTGATGAGTCGCGGATCCGGCTTGTCGACGAAGGGGAAGTGCTCGATGGCGCCAAAGCCGAGCCGCTTCATCTGTAGGATGACGGCGGCCAGGTTGGCGCGCGCGATCTCGGGTTCGGTGAACTCGGCGCGGGACTGGAAGTTGTCCTCGCTATAGAGCCGAATGCAGACACCGGCGGCCACGCGCCCGCAACGCCCCTTGCGTTGATTGGCACTGGCCTGGGAGATGCGTTCGACCGGAAGACGCTGGACCTTGGTGCGATGGCTATAGCGGCTGATGCGCGCGAAGCCCGGATCCACGACATAGTGGATACCCGGCACCGTGAGCGAGGTCTCGGCGACATTGGTGGCCAGGATCACCCGGCGCGTGCCGTGCGGCTGGAAGAGGCGCGCCTGCTCCTGCGGCCCCTGACGGGCGAACAGGGGCAGGATCTCGGTCGAGGGCGGATGATGTCTGCGCAGTGTCTCGGCAGTGGTGCGGATCTCGCGCTCGCCCGAGAGGAACACCAGGATGTCGCCGGGGCCAGTCCGGGCCAGCTCATCGATCGCCGCGACGATCGCCTGTTGCATCGCCTCATCGCACTCGGCGGCACTCTCGTCCTCCGGCGGTCGGTAGCGGACCTCGACCGGATAGGTCCGGCCCGAGAGCTCGATGATGGGCGCGGGCCGGTGCTCGCGGTCGGCGAAATGGTGCGCGAAGCGCTCGGGGTCGAGGGTCGCCGAGGTGATGATCAGCTTGAGATCGGGCCGGCGCGGCAAGAGCCCCTTGAGATAGCCGAGCAGGAAGTCGATGTTGAGCCCGCGCTCGTGGGCCTCGTCGAGGATGAGGGTGTCATAGTCGGTAAGCAGGGGGTCGTGCTGGATCTCCGCGAGCAGGATGCCGTCGGTCATCAGCTTGATCGCGGTCTCGGGACGGACCCGGTCGTGGAAGCGGACCTTATAGCCGACCAGTCCACCGATCTCGACCCCCAGTTCCTGCGCCACGCGACTGGCCAGGGTGCGTGCGGCAAGCCGGCGCGGTTGGGTGTGGCCGATGCGCCCGAAGCGTCCGCGTCCCAGCTCCAGACACAGCTTGGGCAACTGGGTCGACTTGCCCGAGCCGGTCTCGCCACAGAGCACGATGACTTGATGGCGTTCAATCAGCGCCGCGACCTCGTCGCGCCGTTCGCTGACCGGCAGGTCCGGATACTCGATCCGGGGGACCAGTGCCTGACGCTGGGCGACCACGGCCTGGGAGGCCCGGATACAGTCCCAGAGCTTGGCTAGGCCCTCGTCAAAGGGCTGACCGGCGCGCGCGCGCCGGCGTAGATGACGCAGACGCGAGCGGATGGAGTGACGATCACGGATCAGACAGCCGGCGAGGTCCTGGTCGGTGGGGAGATCCAGGACACCGCTTCCCGGATGACCCGATTCCTGAGTGCACACCCGAGCACCTGTCTCCTGTCCTTGATCCGACTGGTCAAGACCTGTGTCACGGCGCCAACAGGTGGCGACGATCTCGTTGTTCATTCAGTGCCCGAGCGCGGATATTCGGTTCTACAGAAAACCGCCAGGACGGCGGGGGTCAGGATTCGCATCAGATTGAACGTGCACATCACAGTATCCCGGTCAGAATTGACCTCGACCCGCACGGCCCCAAGCCTGGAGTCACGGATTTCGGGCGCAGTCTAGTCAAGATGAGTTGGCGCGTCATTATTCCGAAACCCTGTGCCCCGTGGTTGGGGTGGCGCTTGCGACAAAATCACATCCAGCGTGCAATTACGTGCTGCCCCTGAGTCACAGGCCTGTCGTGATTGCGACGATGCGCGGCAGCTCAGCGCGCACACCCCTTTAGTACAGACACCGACGGTGACCTGATCCATGGCGACCCCATCCAACCCAAAAAAGACAATCGCTGACGAACATCCAGCGGCCCCGGGATCCATCCTGACCCGTCTGTTCCCGCTCTGGGCGCTGTTGGCGGGACTCATCGGCTTCAGCATCCCCGAGACGCTGTCGGGGTGGCGTGCGGCGGTGATGCCCTTGCTGGGGGTGGTGATGTTCGGCATGGGCGCCACCTTGCGTGCGGACGATTTCCTAGCCATCGCCCGGCGACCGGCACTCATCGGTCTGGGTATGTGTCTGCAATTCGGCCTAATGCCGCTGATTGGCTGGATCGTGGCGCAGGTGCTGGCACTACCGCCCGAACTCCTGGTGGGGATGGTGCTGGTCGGCGCCGCCCCCGGTGGCACGGCCTCAAACGTCATCTGCTATCTGGCGCGCGGCGATGTCGCGCTCTCGATCAGTCTGACCGCTACCTCGACCCTGCTGGCCGTCGTGCTCACACCCTGGCTGACCTGGCTCTATGCCGACGCCTGGGTGGCGGTTCCGGTGGGGGAGATGCTGCGCTCCATCGCCCTGGTCGTGCTGTTGCCGGTCATCACCGGGGTGGCGGTCAACCGCCTCGCTGGACGTTGGCTCAGGCGCGTCCAGTCCTGGATGCCAAGCCTGTCGGTGCTGGCGATCCTGACCATCATCGCCATCGTTGTCGCGCTCAATGCCGGGCGACTGGCCGGGGTCGGTTTGGGGCTGGTGGCGGCCGTAATGCTTCACAACGGATTGGGACTGACGCTGGGCTATTGGGGCGCGCGGGTGTTTGGACAGGACGAGATCCGCGCCCGGACCCTGGCCATCGAGGTCGGGATGCAGAACTCAGGATTGGCCGTCGCCCTGGCGCTCAAGTCCTTTCCCGTGGCCGCCGCTCTCCCAGGGGCGCTGTTTTCTGTCTGGCACAACCTGTCTGGAGCCATGCTGGCGACCTGGTGGTCAGGGCGAGTGCCTACCCAGGCCGGATCTAATGCGCGTCCTTAGAACGACCAGAGGTCCTTAACCCTGTCCCGGCAGCAAGCTGGGCTGCTTTCACTAGCTTGCCGACTGGCCGTTTGGCTAGAACCGTCGCCGACGGTCGGCTGTTCCGGTACGATCAGCGCCGACCTGCGCGCCTTTCTCGACCCTGGCCTCGAGATCAGGCGATGTGGATTGGGTGACACCGCAGGACGCTTTATTAGGCGATTTAAGGCGACTGAACGCGCATCCATGCGACGCAAGTCATGGAATTTATGGAGCCGATGAGCGGATTCGAACCGCTGACCCACGCATTACGAATGCGTTGCTCTACCGGCTGAGCTACATCGGCAAGCGGGGGAGGGATAGTATCCGAAGCGATCCTGCGTATCAAGCACTCGGCCTGTTTGAAGAACAGGCGGTTGGCAACCTGGTTCATCGCGCGTCTGACCCGGCCGGGGCAGGATTCGGCATGGCGTGCACAGGGCCGTTCGGGTCGTGCTGGAACACCAATCCGGAAGGACTCTGCTTAGCCGCGTGCTTGAGCTTGGCGATGGTGCGTCCAAGCTCGTCGCCATCGCTATAGTCGTCGCCCGGGCGGATCTCCAGGAGTGCCAGGCTACAGCGCATCAGCGGCATCTCGCGGAGCTGACCATAGCGGTCCTTGGCCAGGAGATGGCCGCGCTCGCGATCCGCGGGGTCATAGAGACTCTGGACATCGATCCGGAACTTCTCGACGAGCCTCTGGAGCTGCTCCAGGACATTGACCAAGGACAGGTCTTGGATCCCGGCGAAGAAATCATCCCCCCCGATGTGTCCGACGAACCAGCCATGCCGTTCCAGCTCGGTGCGCAGTAGATCGGCGAAGAGCTGGATGGCGCGATCCCCGCGCCGAAAGCCGTAGTAATCGTTGAACGCCTTGAAATTGTCGAAATCGATATAGGCCAGATACCACCTATGATCGCGCTCGCTCAGCGCCTGGGAGACATAGCGATGGATCGGATTGTTGCCCGGGAGCTTGGTCAATGGGTTCTGATCGCGCGCGATGGCCAGGTTCTTCTGTTGGACAAGCTTGAGCAGCGAGGTCGCAGAGATGAACCCCTGGTAGCGCCCGTCGCGGGTGATGAGGACACCGGCAGTCTCGGAGACCATCGTATAGGCCTGCAGCAGGCGATCGATGGACTCGTGGATATCGACCTGGGGGCAGGGGCGGACGAAATCACCGATCTGACGGGCAAAGGCACGATTGACGATGAGGTCGCGCCCATAGGTCGAGTAGATATAGTCCTTGATGTCTGCCTCATGCACCAATCCCAACGGACGGTCGGCCTGATCGAGCACCGGGACGACATGATGTTCCTTGTCGCGCCGTAACGCCTCAAATAGCCGAGCAATGCCGTCGTCGATGCGGACTGGCGGGATGGGCTCGAGGGAGGATTCGATCAACCTCTGATCGCTGGACTGTTCGCGCTGGCTACAGCGGTGGATCTCGGCGACCAGGGTATAATCGGGGAGCAGTGAGTCTAAATCGATCTTGGGTGGGGCGATCAGATAGCCCTGGGCGAGGTCGCAACCGATCTCGCGGCAGGTCACGAGCTCGCCCTCGGTCTCGATCCCCTTGGCGATGACCTGGATGTTGAGCTGATGCGCCAACTGGACCGCATTGGCGACGATCGAGCGTTTGCGACGATCGGTGTCGATGCCCTGGATGAGAAAGCGATCGAGCTTGACGTGATCGGGCAGATACTCGTAGAGACGGCGCAATCCGGAGTGACCGTCGCCGAAGTCGTCGATGACGAGATGCAGCCGCTCGCGACGATAGCCGGCGATCATGGAACCAAGCGCAGGGTGAAGGCTGTGGTCGACAGATTTGGAAAGTTCCAGGCAGAGATTATCTGGCCTTAGCCCAGCCTGCCTGATCCAATCGAGTACCTGCTGGCCATGATGACTGTCGATCAGATGTGGATCCAGATTGAAAAACAGACGATAGCGATACGTGTTCGGCAGGGCGGCGAAGCGACTGACTGCCAGGGTGCCGAGTATGTCGTCCAGCGTGGACGAGAGATTCAGTCTCTGTGCCTGATGGAGCAGGGAATGGATACTGGCGAATCCCAACCCTTCCCAACCACGCAGCAAGGCTTCGTAACCAAAGACGCTGCCGGTGTGGATATTGACGATGGGTTGCAGGGCATAGGTCAGGGTGTCGCGAGCCTGTCTAATGAACGATTTGGCATCATCGAGCTTGGGTGGGTGTGGTGCGTGCATGATAGCCGGCAACTATGGTCTTTTATTGGCTAACCGCTTATTGGCTAACCGCTGACAACAGGCGTGAACCGATCTGAGTCAGCCTGAGTCAATTTCGTCAATTCCGCTCCGACACCCGAGAGTAAAGCAGAGCCGTGTGAAGAATTGATGAACGCTCGGCCTGTGTGTGAACACCTTCACCCAGGTTGAATTTTCGCGCCGAACCCTTTAGCGTGCCCGCGCTGGTGTTGCCCCGAATCCATAAGGTTCGTCCATCCGATGTCCATTTCCACTGCCACGCCAGAGCGCGCTAAACGGCATCCCCGGCTCTCAATCGTCATCCCGCTCTATCAGGAGCTCGACAACCTGGAACCGCTGCTGACACGGGTGCACGAGGGTCTGGCGGCTTATCGCGGCGACTGGGAGCTGATCTGTGTCGATGACGGTAGCCGCGACGGCACGGGTGCGCGTCTGCGGGAGCTCGCCGCAGACTGGGGTCCGCACGTGCGGGTCATCCAGTTGCGACGCAACTTCGGTCAGACCGCGGCCATGCAGGCCGGGCTCGATGCGGCGCGCGGCGAGCTGATCGCCACACTCGATGGCGACCTGCAAAACGATCCGGCCGACATCCCGCGCATGGTCGATGAGCTGCTAGAACGCGACCTAGATCTGCTCCAAGGCTGGAGACGCCGGCGTCAGGATGCCCTGCTGCTGCGCCGCATCCCCTCGCGTCTGGCCAATGCACTCATCGGGCGGGTGACGGGCGTGGCGCTGCATGACTATGGATGCAGTCTCAAGATCTATCGCGCCGAGGTCATCCACGAGGTGCGGCTGCTCGGCGAGATGCACCGTTTCATCCCAGTGTGGGTCGCGTCCGTGACCGACCCGGAGCGGATCGGCGAGACCGAGGTCCACCATCAGCCACGTCGGTTCGGTGCGTCCAAGTATGGGATCTCGCGCACCTTCCGGGTGCTGCTCGATCTGCTGGCGGCCTTCTTCTTCTTGCGTTTCGGCGCGCGTCCAGGGCACTTCTTCGGCTCGATCGGTCTCTTTTTTGGCCTGCTCGGCGGCTCGATGATGGCCCACCTGCTGGTGGTCAAGTTCGTCCTGGGCGAGTCGATTGGGCAGCGTCCGCTGCTATTTACGGCGATCCTGTTCCTCGTGGTCGCGATCCAATTCCTGACGACAGGTGTGCTGGCTGAGCTGATGATGCGAACCTTCTATGCCACAGGCACGCATAGTCCCCATCGTATCCGCTGGCAGTCCGACCCCGAGTCCGCCCGCTGGCGACCGCCGCGATAGCGGCAGGCATCGAGCCCATCTGTCTCCTGACAAGCCGATCGGTCAGGGCGGTCAAGGCGAGCGGTCGAATTCGGTGCTGGATGACGGAGGCGCCACCGCGACAGTCTCGCGCGCAGGCGGCGGGGTGTGCTCCTGACGGAAGCTCAGCACCTCCTTGGCGCGCATGGGCGGGCAGGGGAAGGGGCTGAGGGTGATACAGCCTGCACGGCAGTCCTCGACGCAGAGACCGCACAGGATGCAGCGACCGTGGTCGATGGCCCAGGTCTTGTCCTGCTTGTGGACCTGGATGGCCTGTGTCGGGCATTTATGGGCACAGATCGTGCAAAAGCTACAGTCGTCGACCCTGAATTCGATATGACCGCGTGTCCGGGCATAGGGCGGGCGACGCTCGAACGGATAGAGCCGGGTGGCCGGCCTGGTGAGTGCGCTGCGCGTCACCAGGGACGAGATGGGGCCTATGGACCAGGACATATACGCATCACCTCTCGTTGCAGCTCACACAGGGATCGATGGTCAGCACGATGACCGGTACCTGGGCCAGCTCGCAGCCCCTGAGCATGTGGACGAGGGGCGCGATGTTGGCGAAGGTCGGGGTGCGCACCCGGAAGCGGTCCAGGTTCTTATGGCCGCTGGCGCTCATGTAATAACAGACCTCGCCGCGCGGCTGTTCGAGTCGGAACATCGCCTCGCCCTTGGGTCGCTTGCCCTTGACCGAGACCTCGACCTCGCCTGCCGGCATCCGGTCGAGACACTGGATGATGAGGTCGAACGACTGATCGATCTCGCGCACCCGCACCAGACAGCGGGCATAGCAGTCGCCGTCCTGCTCGACGACCGGCTCCCAGTCCAGCTCGCCATAGGCAGCATAGCCGAGTCGGCGCGTGTCTTGCGCTACACCGCTGGCGCGCAGCACTGGACCCACGGCCCCGAGCGCGCGCGCCTCTTCCGCGCTCAGGAGTCCGACCCCAACGGTGCGCCGCTTGACCGTCGGATCTTGGCGCACGATGGTGGCGATCTCATCAAAGGCCGCCCGGATCTCGGGGATACGACGCCGCACGCCACGCAGCGTCTCGTCATCGACGTCCTTGCGGATCCCGCCGACCTTGCACACCCCAAAGATGACCCGTCCCCCGGTGGTCTCCTCGATGATGTCGAGCATCTGCTCGCGGATGCGCCAGGTATGCTGAAACAGGCTCTCATAGCCGAGCGCGTCGGCGGCCAGTCCCAGCCACAACAGATGGCTCTGGATGCGCGAGATCTCGGCCCAGACCGTGCGCAGATAGACGGCGCGCGGCGGTACCTCGATCCCCATCAATTGCTCGATGCCCTGGCAATAGCCCTGGCCGTGGATGAAGCTACAGATGCCGCAGATCCGCTCGGCGACCTGGGCCATCTCGACGACATCGTAGCGTTCGGCAAGTAGCTCGAGACCGCGATGCACATAGCCGATCGAGGGCAGGGCACGCACGACGCGCTCGTCGTCGAGCTCCAGGTCCAGATGGATCGGCTCGGGCAGAACCGGGTGCTGCGGACCAAAGGGGACGATGGTGGTATTGGACATAGCTTTAGGTCTCTGGGGCAGACTTGGCCGCCGGCTTCGCAGGTTCCTTCTTGAGCGTCACTGCACCTGAAAATGGAAGCTTGACCTTGGTGCGAAGGAAGTTTCCGCCATAGTCGACCGTTAATCCAGCAAAACTCAGACCGAATAGATCCTTAAGCTCGTTCTCGTAGGTGAAGGCGGCGGGAAAGATGGCGCTCAGGCTGGGGAGTTCGGGCCGCGGGTCGCGCGGGAGCAGGACCCGGTAGTGGGTACAGCGCCCGTCTCGCTCATAGCTGATCAGGATCTCGAAGTGATCGGGGCGTGCGGTGCCCATCATCTGCACCAGCCGGAAGCCATCGCGCCTGTGCTGCTCAGCGGTCGACACCCATTGATCGAGTGTCAGTTCCTTGAAGGGCTCCCCAAGGCTCATGGATCGACCACCTGTTGTACGAGGTTGCCGTGATCCCGGCACACCCTCTTGCGTTGACCTTTACGCGCCTTGGCGCGCTGCTCCAGGATGTCGAGCGCCTGGACGATGCCGTCGATGATGCTCTCGGGACGCGCCGCACAGCCGGGGACATAGACATCGACCGGGATCACCTGATCGATGCCACCATAGACATTGTAGGCGTCGCGGAAGATGCCGCCGCTCAGGGCGCAGGCACCGATGGCGACCACGACCTTGGGGTCGGGCATCTGGGCATAGAGGTTTTCGACCACCTGGCGCGATTCCTCGTTGACCGAGCCGGTCACGAGCAAGAGATCGGCCTGTTTGGGGTTACCGGTGTTGATGATGCCGAAGCGCTCGACGTCATAGGTCGGCGTCAGACAGGCCAGCAGCTCGATGTCGCACCCATTACAGCTTGTGGCCGCGTAATGGAGCACCCAGGGGGATTTCTTCAGAAAGGTCATGGATTCCGGCTCTTGGGCTTTGAGTCACAGGGGCGGGAGGTCGAGTGGACCCCTGGCCCCTCTACGCAACGCGATCTGTCGCACCGCCGATTTGATTGCCTTCTATACATGGATCCATGTAAGTTGGGCGGCAATGCTCGCCGGTAGGATATGCGGCCGTCAAGGCTACATTTCGTGTGGCAGATTGGCCGGAAGGGGTCTGCATGTAGTGTTCAGTGTGAGGTCGGTGCCGCGCCGGAGTTATCCCTTGTTCCTCGCCCGGGGGTCTGCAGCGACTCGCCATCGAGCAGCCCCTCATCCAGCACCCTAGCCCACAGGCCAGCGGGATGATCGCGCGCCTCGACGGGCAAATGTCAGAGTCTTGACCGCCCCGCGCTGCGACTCCACCGAGGCGTCGGCCCTGACGATCGAGCGCTTTGCTGGGGTTTCCAACCAACGCCCGCACCGAAGGCCCTCGGACCTATCGCCCCGATTGATTAACCAGGTCCTTAAACAGGCCGGGTTCACCCGGGACAAGGGTGCCCCGGCGCGGCCATAAGTCGCTTAAAACCCAGGCCGGGCCTGGACCGGCCTGGGGCGTTGCCCCAAAAGACCAAGGGAGGTACTTTGGGGCCGGATTAATAAAACACATTTGGGAGAGGCAAATGGTGTCGCATCCAGCCAAGGTCCTGCCTGCTATTGAGGCGGCGCTTACCAACCTGAAGGAGGACATCCGTAGCTGGGGAGAAATGCGCGGGAGGCTCAAAGCCGGGCAAGATCTCATCAGCTTCAATCCGCATGTATCCGGACCTGGGGCAGAGGATCTGCCGGATTCGCCGGCAGGGTTTCGCTTCTGGGAGATGGAAGACGAGGACTCCTATAGCACCTTTATGGAGAACCTTGCCATTCAACTCGACATGCTGGAACTATCACCAGAAGAGTACCAAAAGCTTCCCCCGGGCTACGGCGTAGTCCGCTACGTCTTGCGGTTCGAGACGCATTGCAAATTCAGTTCTTGGTTGGCGCTCGAGAATGTCGGGCCGGATGACATGGCCCTGGTACGTCAGAATTACCGTAAGGTCGGATTGGAGTCTGAGGCTGAGGCACTGGAGAGGGCTGAGACTGCATGGTATGCCGCAAATGGGCATGAGGGTTCGGGTTATGAGGCCGCCAGTGAGGCTTACAACTCCGGCGATAACGCATTCAGGGACGAAGACGAGAGATGGTTTCGCCTGCTCGATATCCTTCGTAACGAATCGTGGTGGCTGGATCGGGAGGTGCCGAATCCCTCGGTGCGGCCCTAGGTGTAGTGTCCCGGATGATCCTATCGACAGGCGGTGGTCTCCGTCATTCTTCGCCCGCGATGTTCTGAGGACATTGGTTGCGACTCTGGAGGCGGAGGACGCAGTGGTGCCTCGGGAGGGGAGGGAGGCCCTGTTGATGGCCCTGCTTAAGCAAGCGCGGACCATACCGTCGGTGCGCGCCGATGCCCGCTAACCCGCGCGCCTGGCTGATCCGTTTCACCCACGAAGCGGTCATCGACCACTACCGCGATCACCCGGCGCATGTCGCCTTCGCTGACCAGCATTTCCGGCCGCTGGCGCCGGATCGGCTGACCACCGATTACCGCCTCGAATAATGTGCCTCGCCCGCCGCAACGACCGGCCAGCGACTGGATAGCAAGGGCTGAAAGCCCAGTGACGCAGCCATTCACCGTATCGGCTCCAAGGGCAGGGCGGCAAGACCAAAGCGAGAAAGACGCGCCCCGCAAATGAAAAACGGCTCTTGGTGAAATCGAGCGGGTCATACCGCCCAAGATGGCCAGTGATCCGCAAGGTCCATTTGCGGCCCTAAAAGAGCGCCAAGAGGAGCGATTGCTTTGTGGGAACGCCTGTTGTAGAGACAAGGAGCGCCTTCAGGCACGATCACTGTGGCTTCGCCCCAGGGGGGATGCGCCGCAAGCGGCGCGTCCCTGAGCTTGAACGTTAGGCCGCAAAGGCCCGTTGCTTCAAACCACTAGCGGCAACACCATCAGATTGGTCACACCCACCAGCAGCGTTGTCCACCAGGTGGCCTTGAGCGTGCTCGACCAGGTCAGACGCGCATGGGTGTTGTCGACCAGCACCTCGACGAAGAACAGCGTACAGGCGATCGGCAGCGCCAGCCAGGGCCCCCAGGGCGCGAAGAACAGATACAGCCAGCCGAGCAGGATCACGTTCTCATACCAGTGCGCGATCTCGACTAAGGCCAGATCACTGCCCGAAAAATCCGTGGTCAGCCCCTTGACCAGCTCCTGATGCCCGTGATGCGAGGAACTAAGATCGAACGGTGACTTGCGCAGCTTGATCGTCAGCACGAACAGAAAGCCGACCAGGATGCCGGAGAGTTGCAGCACCTGCCAGGGACTGCCGGCGACGATGTCTTCGACCCGGAAGCTATCCGTGACCAAATAGAATCCGAGCGGCACCAAGATCAGCATCGGTTCATCGGCCATCATCAGCATCAGCTCGCGCGAGGCGCCGATGTGGCTGTAAGGCGAGTTGGTCGAATAGGCCGCCAGACACAGAAAGATCCCGGACACGGTCAGGGCGAACAGACTGAGGAGCAGATCGCTGCCCAAAAACAGGATGAACCCGGAGACGATCATGAAGAACAAAAACAACCACAGATAGAGCGTCTGCAACCGGGTCACGACCAGGGTGTCCTTCTCCAACAGCTTGAGCACGTCATAGATGGGTTGCAGGAGCGGCGGGCCCTGACGCGACTGCATCCGCGCCGTCAGCCGGCGATCGATGCCGGCGAGCAGGGCGCCGACCAATGGACCCAGCACGACAAAGGCGCCGGCGAGCCACCAGGTGTAAGGACCGTTCATAGCGCCGCCCCCCCGATCATGAGCGCGATCAGCATCGCCGTGCCCAGGCCGCCATACCGCAGTAGGGCCGGCTCATGGATGAGGCCTGTCAGGTAATAGCCCCGACTCTCGACCAGCCGCTCGATCCCCATCGCCCCTCGATAGGAGGCGCCGCCATCGACATTGGCCCCGCTCAGATAGCCGCTGACCTCGGCGAACCGGGGCGGTCGCCACCAGAAGAGCAGCGGCAGCCCAAACAACACGCCGAGCATCAGGGTCATGAGCCAGACGGTCTCCCAGGGGATTATGGCCTGCACGTCCGGGATCAGGCCCAGCACCGCCAGATAATGGGTATAGGGGATGACAAACACCGTATCAGCCAGCGGAAAGAGGGCGCAGGCGATAGAGGTGATGACCGTCAGTGACCCCAACACCAGCCACTCGTCACGCGCGATCGGTTCGGTGCTCGGGCGCGGCCGGTGCGGCATGGCCACTAGCTTGCCCATCCACTTGCTCCAGAAAAACAGCGTCGGCGCACTGCCGAAGGCCAGGATCACCGCCAGCATCAGCCCGTCGCCGAGCATCACATCCATGTTCAGGAACGCCTGGAAGGTGGTGTACTTGCCAAGCAGCATCCCGAAGGGAGCCAGGAACATGCCGAGGATCCCGACCAGAACCATCGCTGCCAGCTCGGGGCGACGGTAGACCAGGCCCTCCATGTCCTCAATGTCGCGGCTGCCGATCAGGTGCTCGGTGGTCCCCACGGCCAGGAACAACAGCGCTTTGGCCACCGCATGGAACAGGATCAAAAGGATCGCCGCCCAGAGCGCCGCTGCCGTGCCCACGCCGGCGCACATCACGATCAGACCCAGATTGGCGATGGTCGAATAGGCCAGCACCCGCTTGGCGTTGCGTTGATTGACCGCGACCAGCGAGGCGATGAGGAAGGTGATGCCGCCGATGAGCGACAACAGCAGCCCAGCGAGGCTCCCGTGAAAGACTGGCGCGAGCTCGACCAGCAGGAAGACCCCAGCCTTGACCATGGTGCTTGAATGGAGCAGCGCCGAGACCGGGGTTGGGGCGACCATGGCCCCGAGCAGCCAGGATGAAAAGGGCAGTTGCGCCGACTTGGCCAGTCCCGCGACCGCGATCAGCACCGCCGGGATCAGGGCCAGGCTCTGGCCCGCCGCGACCAGCTGGTCCAGCTCCCAGGTGCGAAGACCAGGACCAGAGGTCAGCCAGAGGATCGCCGCCGCGAAGGCGACCCCGCCGATCAGGTTCAGCCCGAGCGCCTGAAAGCCATTGCGGATCGCCTCATCCGTCCCCGCGTAGGAGATCAGCCAGAACGAGCACAGTGTCGTCACCTCCCAGAATATAAATAGCCAACCGAGATGGTTGGTGAAGACGAGGCCGAACATGGCCGAGAGAAAGAGCAAGATCACGAAATAGAACGCCGGTTGGCGATCCGGGACCTCTGGGTCATGGGCATGGTAGTCGCGCATATAGGGCAGGGCGTGCAGACAGATCAGACCGCCGACTACCCCGACGATGAGTGCCATCATCAACCTGAAATGGTCGATGGCGAATGGATGCACGACCTCGGGATGGGTGGGTGCGAGTTCGGCATCCAGCATCAGGCCGGCCTGAAGCAGGATCAAGACCGGGATATACCACTCGCGCACCAGGATGCGCCGGCAGAAATAAAGCAGCACCAGGGCCAGCGCCACACCCGTGAGCATGAAGAACCGATCGAGCGTCCAGAGCAGCCAGCCGGGGAGTGAATAGAACTCAGGCCCCAGACCCAGATGCACCAGGGTCAACAGGGGGGTCGCCAGCACCAGGGTCCAAGCCGACCAACGGATCCGCTGGGCCAGGATCCGGCTGTCTGGCGCGCGGAGTACGGCGACGCCCGCCAGGAGCGGAACGAGGATGAGCAGAGCGATCATGATCATGAAATCCTATCCTTCTTGGTGAGGATTCAAGCCCAGGGCGGACCGAGGCGGCATGGTACGCCGTGGCGCCCAGATCGCCTAGCCCTGGAGAAGCCCTAACCACAGTGCGGCGATGGCGAGCGTGGTCAGGGTGACCGGGATGCCGACCCGCGCCTGGGCGTGCCAGTCGATCCTCACCCCATGCTGCGCCGCGGTCTGGACGACGATGATATTGGCGATGCTGCTGACGATCAGTAGATTGCCGGCCAGCGTGCTGGAGAGCGCTAGGACCGGTCCGCTCAGCGGGTCGGTCGCCGCTGGCAGCAGGAGCATCACCGCCGGCACATTGGAGACCAGGTTGCTCAAGACGGCGCTGGCGACAAACAGCGGTCCAGGGTCATGCAGATCCATCCCCAGACCGGCAAGGATTGCGATCGCTTGTGCCGGCAGCCCGGTCTCCTGGAGCGCATGGTTGACGATGAAGAGCCCGATGAAGAGCACCAACAGTTGCCAATCGACCAGACCCAGCATCCGGTGCGAATGCAGACGGCGACTCGTCAACAGCAGCCCGGCCCCAGCCAGCGCGAGCAAGTCGCGCGGCCAGGGGGCGAACAGGAAGGCACACAGCAGGATCCCAGTCACCCCCAGACCCTTGACCGTCTGCCAGCGGTCGAGTCCGGGCGCTTGATCCTCGGCGCGTTGCCGGTGGCTCGTCGCTTCGCTGTCAAGTTCCGGGTTCGCCGCCACGGGCGCGGCCAAATGCCAGCGTCGGCGCGAGAGTCCGAGCAGGATCAGCCAAGTCACCGCCAACCCGAGCCCGACCGGGGCGATGGCCTGGACCAGATAGCCGCCGAAATCCAGCCCCAGCCGCTCGCCGATCAGCATGTTCTGCGGATTGCCGATCAGGGTCGCCGCCGAACCGAGATTCGCGGCGCAGGCGAGCGCAAGCAGGAAGGGGACCGGGGCGAGACGGCGCGCACGGCAGGTGTCGGCCAACACCGGTGCCATCGCCAGACAGACGATGTCGTTGCTGAACACCGCCGAAAGCAGCGCCGAAGCCAGGATCACCGCGCCCAATAGGAACACGGGCGGCAGAGCGGAGCGATCGAGCCGCCATACCACCCAGTCATAGAACCCGCTCAGACGCAGCTGGGCCGAGATGACCATGAAAGCGAACAGCAGGGCCAGAGTCGGCAGATGTATGGCCTGCCACACCTGATCCATCTCGATGACATCGGTCGCCAGCAGCAAGATCGCGCCGAGCAACGCCACCCCAGTGCGATCCAATTGCAGGGAGGGCAGGCCGCCGAGAAAGAGCCCGAGATAGACCAGGAAGAAGACGAGGACAATAAGCGCAGTCAAGACAAGCAGGCCCTATCGGTTGGCGTCGGGTGGGTTGAGGGGCGCGGCGGAGCTAGATAAAGCCAGACGCGAACCCGCAGGGTCAACCGGGGCGCACGTGCATGGGCCAGGGGCGCATGCGATCCGAACGGGACAGGGCGACATCCATACCTTTTGCACAGCCGACCTCTCGCTTAGGGAAACGCTGAATAAATCGCGCGCCTCTCGATCGCGGCTGAAGCCGCTCCTACAAAATCAATGGGTTACTTGAGATGGTTTTGCCACGAATGGAATAAATCAGCGTTTCCTTAGCCGAGTGGACTTCAGACGCACCCGGTTGGTTTGGGCAGGCCACCCCATTTACAGATGAGCTTCATCGGGCCCTTCTTGAAGATGTCGTAGAGCGCCTTGGTCGAGACCCCCTGCTTCTTGGCGAAGATCCGGATCGGTGGAACCACGCCATCTGCCTCATACATGGCGCGTGCCGCACGGATGAACTCCATCACCTGCTCGGTCATTTCGAAGCCGTCGTTGTGGGCCAGCTCGACTGCGATCTCCTCGTTCCAGTCGTCGCGGTTGAGCAGGAATCCTTCGTTGTCCAGGGCTAGGCTCAGGGTCGTGCTCATGGTCAGTCTCCGGAGGTTTCGGGAATCTTCGGTCGGTATCGCGCAGATGGCGCCGGATCATGACTTATCAAGCCGATCGGTTATGGCGCACTGTGTCCCGACTCGATCGCCTCCAGCACACCGTCCCAGAAACGGATACGCGCGCACAGGGCCTCTTCGGCGGCGGTCTCGGCCTCCTCGATCCGTGCTGGATCATCGCCGCACAGGGTCTCGAGCAGGCGCAGTGCGAGCGGACCGTGGAAGTCCTCGTCGAGGTGGATATGACGCCTGAGATAGGCATAGAAGATCGGCGCCTGGTCCTCGGTGATCGCCATCTGGTCGAGGAAACGGCGGAACATGGTCGGGATCAGGGTCTCGCGTCCCAGGGCCAGCGCGGCAGCGACCAGATGCGGCCTGTCCTCGCGGATGAAGCAAAAGGTGGTCTCGCTGAAATAGCGTGCCGGCAGCGGGACCAGGTGAGAGTAGAGCGCCCGGTCGAGTCCCTGTTCGGCGACGAGCCCAAGAAAACGCCTGGGGGAGGCGCTGTCGGCCCCGACCTCGTCCATGGCCCGGCAATAGAGCTCGAAATGGCTCGCGTACAGCACCTCGCCCGAGCCGAGCGGGACAGCGTCTGATTCCTCTTCTTGGACCAGCTGGTTGATGAAATAACGCAGACTCGGGTCCGAGGTCGGCTGCCAGGGCACGGCGACCGGGGCGATTGCACCTTGCAGATACTTGATCAGCGACATGAAGTCCCAGACCGAGAAGACATGGTGCTGCATGAAGATCCGTAGATCCTCGCTGCGACGAATGGCGCCATAGATGGGGTGTCCTGCGAGTTGAGCCTGCAGGGGATTGAGATGATCGAGATTGAGCGCTGCCATGGGGTCGAGTCCTCGCCGAGCCGATCGCCAATGAATATTTTATTGGATGCTGAAGCGCGGTGGTCTCCAGGTCAAGCGCACTGAGTGCGGTCGATTGTTCATGCCAGGTGGGGGCGTATCAATGCTTTGAACGCGTTGGCAAGACCACCCGGTATTCGCCTGGCTTTAGACCCTCAAGCCGCCAATCACCGATGGCCACCCGCACCAGGCGCAGCGTTGGCAGGCCCACGGCGGCGGTCATGCGCCGTACCTGACGGTTGCGCCCCTCATGGATGGCGATCTCGATCCAGGCGGTCGGGATGTGGCGACGGAAGCGGATCGGCGGGTCGCGCGGCCAGAGATCGGGTTCGGGGAGCGACCGGACCCGGGCCGGTCGGGTCGGGCCGTCGTTCAGGATCACGCCGCGTCTCAGCCGTTCGAGCTGATCCTCACTCGGCTGACCCTCGATCTGGACCCAATAGGTCTTCCAGGACTTATGGCGCGGATGGCTGAGACGATGCTGGAGTCGGCCATCGTCGGTCAGGATGAGCAGCCCCTCGCTGTCCTTGTCGAGCCGACCGGCCGCATAGACGCCGCGTAGCGGGATGAAGTCGCGCAGGGTCGTAGCCGTCCCAAGCGGGTCGCGACTGAACTGACTGAGCACACCATAGGGTTTGTTGAAGAGTACCAGCATGGAATGGATCGGCACAGTGCGGTCGAGGATCTGTTACAGCCCCGGGCGCCGTCTAGGCGAGGGACTGGACGTCGTGTCGATAGCGGGCCCAGTCGAAGCTCGGACCAGGGTCGGTCTTGCGTCCGGGCGCGATGTCGGCATGACCGACGATCCGGTCGAGGGTGATGGCCGGATAACGCTGCTGGATCCGCCGGGTACAGACGGCGAGCCGGGCGTATTGGGACTCAGTGAAGGGGGTCTCATCGGTCCCTTCGAGCTCGATCCCGATCGAATAATCGTTGCAACGCGCGCGCCCCTGGAAACTGGAGACCCCGGCATGCCAGGCACGGCACTCATAAGGGACATATTGGATCAGCCGGCCATCGCGCCGGATCAGGAGATGCGCCGAGACGCGCACCGTGGCGATGGGTGCGAAATAAGGATGCGCATTCGGGTCGAGCCGGTTGTGAAAGAGCGCATCGATCCAGTCGCCGCCGAACTCGCCTGGCGGTAGACTGATGGCATGGATCACCAGCAGGTCGATCACCGTCCCAGGTGGCCGCCGATCCTGATTCGGCGAGGGGCGGCGCTCGGCCTCCGCCAGCCAACCCTCGGCATCGAGGTCGGGGGCGGATCCAGATCCTGACTTGATTTCGATCTTCTCATCCATCGTCAGTCTTATACCATGTCCCACGTGATATCGCCGTCCCCAGACCGCTTCGATCCAATCCGCGAGCGGCCCGATCCGGATCGGGTCGAGGTCCAGGCGCGCGCCGCCCTGGACGAGGATGTGGGGGAGGGCGATCTGACCGCCGCGCTCCTGCCCCAGGATTGTTTTGCGCATGCCGAGCTCATCACCCGTGAATCGGCGATCCTTTGCGGCACCCCTTGGTTCGAGGCGGTCTTTCGCGTGCTCGATCCGCGGATCCGGATTCAGTGGGACGTCAAAGATGGCGAACAGGTTGCGCCCGGTGCGCGCCTGTGCCAACTGGAGGGACCGGCGCGCGCCCTACTGACCGGCGAGCGCACCGCGCTCAACTATCTTCAGACCCTCTCGGGCACCGCGACCCTGACGCATCGCTATGTCGAGGCCGTCGCTGGACTGGATGTCCAGATCTTGGATACCCGCAAGACCATCCCGGGTCTGCGCTGGCCGCAAAAATATGCCGTGCGCTGCGGTGGTGGTCACAATCATCGTCTCGGTCTGTTCGATGCCATCCTGATCAAGGAAAACCACATCCTGGCCGCAGGTTCCATCCCAGCGGCCTTGGCGGCTGCACGCACCCTGTATCCGGGCGTCCCGCTCGAAATCGAGGTCGAGTCGCTGGACGAGCTGAGGATCGCGCTCGATGCTGGCGCTCCCCGCATCCTGCTCGACAACTTTGGGCTCGCTGAGCTGCGGCGTGCGGTCGCGATCACCGCCCGTCGCGCCCAACTGGAGGCCTCGGGCGGGATCAGCCTAAAGACCGTCCGTGCCGTGGCCGAGACTGGCGTGGATCAGATCTCGGTCGGGGCCCTGACCAAGGACGTGCGCGCCGTCGATCTCTCGATGCGCCTGGTCTAAGCGAGGCGCAATCGGAATCCGGTGCAAGTGCGGCTTCGAGCATCGAGCATGGCGTCCTTGAGAATTGCTCGGGCGGTTTCAAGGGGACTGACTCGACTGTCAGACGTCCAGGTGGGCGCGTGGATCGAAAGGGAGCTGTTCGGCCATGCGCCGATAGAGCTCGCGGGCGGCCTCGGTCTCGGCAGGGGGGGTCAGGATCTCCAGCTCGACGATCTCGTCGCCCGGCGGCGTACCTGGCAGACCCCGCCCCTTGAGCCGCAATTTGCGCCCAGTCTGGGAGCCGGGGGGGATCTTGAGTTTGACCGGGCCATCCAGGGTCGGAACCTGGACGGTGGCCCCGAGCGCCGCCTCCCAGGGCGTGACCGGCAGACGGAGCTGGATATCGCGCCCATCGGGGACGAAGAGTCGATGCGGGTTGAACTCGATCTCCAGATAGAGATCCCCAGCCGGACCGCCGTTGCGTCCAGGCTCACCCTGGCCTGCGAGCCGGATCTTACCCCCCTGGGTGACGCCAGCCGGGATGCGCACATTGAAGGTTTTGGAGCGAGTTGTCGTCTGGCCACCAGGTCCGATCTCGGGCAGATCGAGCGTGATCTGCCGGGTTGCCCCTTGATGTGCATCCTCCAGGTCGATGGCGAGCCGGATGGTCTGATCCTGACCGCGCTGGCGCCTGGTGCCAGACGCCTCGGAACGAAAGGCGCGACCAAAGATACTAGAAAAGAATTCGCTGTAGTCGCCGGACGTGCCGCCGGTTTTGAACTCGAAGTCTTGCCAGGCGCCAGCACCGGGCGGCGGGCGGAATTCTTCGCCGGCGCGCCAGCCGCTGCCGAGCGTGTCATAGGTGGCGCGCTTGTCTGGATCCTTCAGAACCTCATAGGCCTCGTTGATCGCCTTAAAGCGTGCCTCGGCATTGGGTTCCTTGCTGACGTCCGGGTGATATTGGCGCGCCAGCTTGCGATAGGCACGCTTGATTTCTTCCTGCGAGGCGGTGCGCGATACGCCAAGGGTCTTGTAGTAATCCTTGTATTGCATCGAGGGGTCTCAACGGAAGGCGGTGCGAATCGGGTTTGATCTTCGATCATTAGGGGCGAGCCTTGATTGTTGACATCCTCCCACGCCTAAAGCCGGGGGATTCCTAAGGCGCTCATCCCGGCATCGAGCCCGGATGGGTCGCTTCGGTGGGTTCCTGCTGCTGGCGGCATGACTGCACCTGCCCGCGCCTTGCGCAGGCATGTCTCATGACGTTCTTCACCGTACCCAGCACGTCCCGGCTGTTGCGATAGCGCAGCCAGCCCAGTTTGGGCAGGGAGATGCGGCTGTTCACTTGATCGAGCTCGATCTGTTTCGGGTCGGGATAGCGGAAGCTGTCGTGCCGACCCTTCTTCTTGAAGCGCGGGAAGTCGGCCCGTTTGGCGAAGAAGTTCGCATAGGCCCGCTCCAGATCCTCAATCGTCTGTTGCAACGGATGCACGGGCGCATCGGCCAGCCAGGCTGTCTCTGGGCTATTGCGCCACTCGGTGAGCCACTTGCACAGCCCGGCGTAGCCGAGCCTCTTTGCGCCTTGTTCGTCGTGTTCCATCTGCAACGCGAGCGCCTTGTCGTAGACAAATCGGCACGAGCCAGTAAAACGGCGCATCTGCCGTTCCTGTTGCCCGTCTGGCGGCAATTCGTACTCGAAGGCTTGAAGGCGTTGCATATCGCGCTACTGGAAAAGGCGCCCTGTGGTCGCCGTCTTACTTCGCCTCATCCTGTGGTGGTGCCCCGATCTCCATCGTGCGTCAGTACATCAAACAGCAGCAGACACCACACTGAACCCCAAGGACGGCTATGCCGTCCGCCCTATCCATCCCCGTCCTGAAGGCCGAGGCTTGTCGTGCACCGGGTCAGAAAGCCGTCGATGGCGGCCAGGAAGGACTCAGGGCATTCCTCCTGCGGCAGGTGGCCGGCATCGGCGATGACCCGGAACTCGGCCCCGGCGATGGCCTGGGCCAGACGTGCGCTCTCCTCGGGCTTGACGGCCCGGTCATGCGCGCCGGTCAAGACCAGGACTGGACGATTCAGCGATCCAAGGCGGGACTCCAGATCCAAGCGTCGGGTGGCAAGAAAGAGCTCCATGAACGCCCTATCCCAGGGGCCGAGCATGAAATCCCGTTTGAGCTCAGCGAGCCGCTCGTCGCTCAGCCGATCTTGGCGGTACCAGAACTTGCGGATCGCCTTCTCATAGAGCCGATCGATCATGAGGCGCATGAGCCGGCTGAAGGCCGGCTTCAGCGTGCGCATCATCGCCCGCACAGGCGGCGGAACCTCGCTGGTGGCATAGCCGCTATAGACCATGGCATCGACCAGGATCAGGCCCTGGACGCACTCGGGATGGGCAAGCGCCGTCAGGAGTGCGATGGTGCCGCCGGTGGAGCTGCCGACCAGGATGGCGCGCTCGAAGCCCAGCGCAGCGATCAGGGCGGCGACCAGCTCGGCCTGGGACTTAGCGCCGTAGAGCCCAAAACCCGACGCGCCGCGCTTGGGCAGTGGGCGCGAGGTCAGGCCGCACACCGGGCGATCGAAGGCCACCACTGTGGCCCGTTCGGCCAGGGGGGTCATGATGGCGGACCAAGACTTGAGGCTCAGGAAGCTGCCGTGCAGCAATAGGATCAGGGTTTCACCCGATCCCTGGCGTTTGTAGTGCAACCGGAAATCGCCGACCTCGATGAACCGGCTATCCGGATCGGCACGCTGGATCTGGTAGGACTCGAGGGTATCCATGGCGCGAGGATCACCATCTTTGAAATAGACATAGATGTTGGCGATATTGGCGCGGTGACCCCGGATCGCCTTGTCGTATCGAGGTTTGGAGACGCGCGATGCCCCGGCGACAGGGCATCGCGCGCTGCGTTCGGGCGCTAGCGATAGGCGCGATAGCGCTCGATGCAATTGTTATAGGTGATGTCATAGACTTGCTGGGTATCTTGCAGCGTACCCTGACTGATGGCCGCCCCCGTAGCCGCACCGGCCAGGGCGCCTGGTCCAGCCAGGTCATGGGTCTTGGGCCGACCCGGAGGGCCGCCGGGCCCAGGGCCACCGGGCCCAGGGCCAGGAGGCGGACCATGGCGACTGGGTGCCTCGATTTGATTGCCGATCACGGCGCCAGCGATGGTCCCGATGGCCGTGAAGGCGACCTCCTTGTTGACGTTGTCCTGCTTGGCCTTCTCAGCCGCTTGATATGCCTGTTGCCGGCACAGATTGTCGGTCTCGATCGAGACCCCGCCCCGTCCGCCGATCTGGGCGGGGTAGGTCGGCATCATGGGTGTGGGCTGCATGCTTGAGCAGCCGGTCAGGATGGACAGCCCCATCGCTGAGGCGATCAGGCGGTGCCCAGATCCAGTTGTGATTGTCATGCAGAGCTCCTGAAGGTGTTAGTGACCCAGTCGACACAGTCCTCGGGCGAAAAAGGTAGCCGGCCATTGGTTTAGAAGCAAATCGCGACGTCATGGTCGAAATTCGATACACTACACTGCTTTTCGACGCCCGAGGCGACAGACCATGTTCGAGAAGACCCAACAGATCAGCGATTACGACCCGGAGCTCTGGTCGGCTATCCAAGACGAAGAACGTCGACAGGAAGAGCACGTCGAGCTCATCGCCTCTGAGAACTATACCAGCCCGCGCGTCATGCAGGCTCAAGGGAGCGTGCTCACCAACAAGTATGCCGAGGGCTACCCGGGCAAACGTTACTACGGCGGCTGTGAGCATGTCGACGTCGCCGAGCAGTTGGCCATCGACCGCGCCAAGCAGCTCTTCGGCGCCGATTATGCCAATGTCCAGCCGCACTCCGGCTCCCAGGCCAATGCCGCCGTCTATATGGCCCTGTGCGAGCCGGGGGACACCGTGCTTGGCATGAGTCTGGCCCACGGTGGACATTTGACGCATGGGGCCAAGCCCAACTTTTCTGGCAAGCTCTACAACGCCGTGCAATATGGCCTGAACCCCGAGACCGGTGAGATCGATTACGCCGCGGTCGAGCGCCTGGCCCAGGAACACCGCCCGCGCCTGATCGTCGCCGGCTTCTCGGCCTATTCGCGGGTCGTGGATTGGGCGCGTTTCCGCGCCATTGCCGACGCTGTGGGCGCTTATCTATTGGTCGATATGGCGCATGTGGCCGGTCTGATCGCCGCCGGGCTCTATCCGAGTCCGGTGCAAATCGCCGACGTCACCACCACGACCACCCACAAGACCTTGCGCGGCCCGCGCGGCGGCCTGATCCTGGCCAAGTCCAACCCCGAGATCGAGAAGAAACTCAACTCGCTCGTCTTCCCCGGCACCCAGGGTGGCCCGCTGATGCATGTGATCGCCGCCAAGGCGGTGGCCTTCAAGGAGGCCCTGGAGCCGAGCTTCAAGACCTATCAGGCCCAGGTGCTCGCCAACGCCCGCACCATGGCCGATGTCTTTATCGCACGCGGCTACGACGTCGTCTCCGGTGGCACCGACAATCATCTGTTTTTGGTCAGCTTCATCCGCCAGGGGCTGACCGGAAAGGACGTCGACGCCTGGTTGGGCACGGCCAACATCACAGTCAACAAGAACGCCGTCCCCAACGATCCGCAATCGCCCTTCGTCACCAGCGGTATCCGCATCGGTACCCCGGCCATCACCACGCGCGGTTTCGGCACCCCTGAGGCGCGTGATCTGGCGGGCTGGATGTGCGATCTGATCGATGCACGCGGCGCACCGGCGGTCATCGAAACCGTCAAGGCCAGGGTACTGGACCTCTGCCGGCGTTTTCCGGTCTACGGCCATTGACGTCAAACCCTTGATCCATCACTGCCCCAGATCTTGCTGGATGTACAGATGACATCAGGTTCGTTGCCATCGCTTTTGTGTGCCGTCGCTCCAGTTGGACGCTGGACGCTGGCGGCTGGAGGCTGATCCATGCGCTGTCCCTTTTGTGGTGCGCAGGATACCAGGGTCGTCGACTCGCGTCTGGCGGGCGAGGGGGATCAGGTTCGTCGGCGCCGCAAATGCGACCTCTGCGGTGAGCGCTTCACGACCTATGAGACCGTCGAGCTGAATCTGCCGCGTATCGTCAAGCGTGACGGCAACCGTGTCCCCTTTGACGGCGGGAAATTGCGTGCCGGCATGATGCGTGCGCTCGAAAAGCGACCGGTGAGCACCGAGCAGGTGGACCGGGCGCTGGCCCGTATCCAGCGTTCGCTGATGTCGAGCGGCGAGAGCGAGATCTCAACACAGCGGATCGGCGAACTGGTCATGGACGAGCTGCGTCAGATCGATCAGGTCGCCTATGTCCGTTTTGCCTCAGTCTATCGACATTTCGAGGACGTGGCGGCCTTCCGCGAGGAGATCGAGCGTCTGGAGCGTCAGCCCGCACCCGAATTCAGCCGCCGACAGATCGATCTGCTCGACGATCTGGAGCCGGACAACGGATGACCGGCTTGGACCTTGAGTGTTGCGACCCGCTCTATATGGCGCATGCCATCCGGCTGGCCGAGCGCGGACGCTATACCACAGATCCCAATCCGTGTGTCGGCTGTGTGCTGGTGCGCGATGGGCGAGTCGTCGGCGAGGGCTGGCATCATCGCGCCGGTGAGCCGCATGCTGAATCCCTGGCCCTGAGACAGGCCGGTGAGGAGGCCCGCGGTGCCACGGTCTATGTGACCCTGGAGCCGTGCTCGCATCAGGGGCGCACGCCACCCTGTGCCGATGCCCTGATCGGTGCCGGTGTGGCACGGGTCGTCTGCGCCATGATCGATCCCAATCCGCGGGTCTCCGGTCGCGGCATCGAACGCCTGCGTCAGGCCGGGATCGTAGTCGAGCTCGGTTGTCTGGAGGCCGAGGCACGGGCGCTCAATCCAGGCTTCGTCAAACGCCATGAACAGGGGCGGCCCTATGTGCGCTGCAAGCTGGGTGCCAGTCTCGATGGCCGCACTGCCCTGGCCACGGGTGAGAGCCAATGGATCACATCCGAGGCCGCACGGCGTGACGTGCAGCGCTGGCGCGCGCGCAGCTCGGCCATCGTTACCGGGGTGGGGACGGTGCTGGGTGATGATCCGCGTCTGAATGTGCGTCTGACCGCCGCCGAGTTGCCTGGCATGGACCCGGAGGCACCGGTGCGTCAACCCTGGCGCGTGGTGGTCGACAGCTACTGGCGCACGCCGCCGGGGGCGCGTCTGCTCGGTCTGCCGGGGCGCACCCTGATTGCCGGTATCGGCCCTATCAACGAGACCGCAACTGGGCTCGAGGCGGCTGGGGCGGAGCTGATCCGTCTGCCGGAGCATAATGGTCGGGTCGATCTGGTAGCCCTGATGACCGAGTTGGCACGGCGCGAGGTCAATGAGGTCCTGCTGGAGGCCGGCGCGACCCTGGCGGGGGCGGCGGTGCGTGCCGGGCTGATCGATGAGATCCTGCTCTATCAGGCCCCCTGTCTCCTGGGGCAGGCCGCCAGGGGGCTGTTCGATCTGCCGGGGATCAATACCCTGGCCGATCGTATCGACCTGGAAATCCTGGAGGTTCGGCACATCGGCGTGGATCTGCGGATTCGGGCGCGTCCAAAGCTGTGACGCCTATGGGCCGTGGTCGCCCCTACTGAGGCCGCTCCAAGCCAGAACCCATAATTAAGCGAAGACCCAACCATCCATGTTCACAGGTATCATCCAAGCGGTGGGTATGATTCAACGTCTGGAGCCGTACGGTGGCGACGCGCGGCTCGACCTCGATACCGGCAAACTGCCGCTCGACGGCGTCGCCCTGGGCGACAGCATCGCCGTCAACGGGGTCTGCCTGACCGCCGTGGCCCTGACCGAGCGTGGCTTTGCGGCCGACGTCTCGCGCGAGACCCTGACCCTGACCACGCTCGGCACGCTCAAGCCCGGCGCCCGGGTCAATCTCGAAAGGGCCCTGACCCTGGCCACACCGCTCGGCGGGCATCTGGTCAGCGGACACGTCGATGGGGTTGGAACGGTCGTGGCGTGCCAAGAAGACGCGCGTTCCTGGCGGCTGCGCATCCAGGCCCCGGACGCCCTGGCGCGCTATATCGCCCCCAAGGGCTCGATCTGCGTCGATGGCACCAGCCTGACCGTCAATCGGGTCGAGGGCGCGGTGTTCGAGCTCAATATCGTGCCCCATACCCTCCAGGAGACCATCATCGGCGACTATCGTCCAGGCACCCGGGTCAACCTGGAGGTGGATCTGATCGCCCGCTATCTGGAGCGTCTGCTGCTCGGCGATCGGGCCGCCACCCCCGGGGTCTCGGGGCTGACGCTGGACTTTCTGGCCGAGCATGGCTTTGTCAAGTGACCTCGCCTCCGACCCGACCCTACAAACCACTGCATGAACCAAGACCTATGAGCCGTACCGGCCTAAACACGATCGAGGAGATCATCGACGACCTGCGCGCAGGCAAGATGGTCATCATCATGGACGACGAGGACCGCGAGAACGAGGGCGATCTGCTCATGGCCGCCGATTGCGTCACGCCCGAGGCCATCAATTTCATGACCAAGTACGGGCGCGGTCTGATCTGTCTGACCCTGACCAAGGAGCGCTGCGAGCGGTTGCGCCTGCCGCTCATGGTCAGCGACAACCGGGCCGCGCATTCGACCGCCTTTACTGTCTCCATCGAGGCCGCGCGCGGTGTGACCACCGGCATCTCAGCGGCCGATCGCGCCACCACCATCCGCGCCGCTGTGGCGCCCGAGGCCAGCCCCCGCGATCTGGTCCAGCCGGGCCATGTCTTTCCGCTCATGGCCCAGCCGGGGGGGGTGCTGGTACGGGCCGGACACACCGAGGCCGGTTGCGATCTGGCGCGGCTGGCCGGCTTTACGCCGGCGGCGGTGATCGTGGAGATCCTCAACGAAGACGGCAGCATGGCGCGCCGGCCCGATCTGGAGGTCTTCGCCCAGACCCATGGTCTCAAGATCGGTACCATCGCCGATCTCATCCACTACCGGCTGCGCAACGAAACCGCTGTGATCCGCGTGTGCGAGTGCGAGCTGCCGACGGTGCACGGTACCTTCGATCTGGTCGCCTATCGCGACACCATCGACAACGAGATCCATCTGGCCCTAAGGCTCGGTGCGATCAGCCCCGAGCGTCCGACCCTGGTGCGCGTGCATCTGCAGAATACCCTGTGCGATCTATTCGACACTACGCACAACGCCTGCGGCTGGCCGTTGCGCGACGTCATGCGTCAGGTGGCCGCCGCAGGGGAGGGTGTGATCGTGGTCCTGCGCAACCGCGACCATGCGTACGATCTGCTGTGCCGGCTCAAGGACTTCCAGTTCCACGACAGCGACGATCCGGTGCCGGTGCGCCAGGATCGCGGCGAACTGCGGACCTATGGCATCGGCGCCCAGATCCTGGCCGATCTCGGGGTGCGCAAGATGCGGGTGATGAGCGCGCCCAAGGCGATGCACGCCATTTCCGGATTCGATCTCGAAGTGGTCGAATACACGGGTGGCCGCTCCACTGTCTAAGGTTGTAGCGATTTTCGGAATAGACGATGAGTATCAAAACGATCGAGGGCGCCCTGAGCGCCGACCAGGCCCGCTTCTGTCTGGTGGTCTCGCGCTGGAATAGCTTCGTGGTCGAGAGTCTGGAGCGGGGCGCGATCGATGCGCTCCTGCGGCATGGCGCGAGCGCCTCGGATCTGACCATCGTGCGCGTACCGGGTGCCTTTGAGATGCCGGTCGCCATCGAGCGGATCGCGGCCAAGGGCAGCTATGATGCCATCATCGCGCTCGGTGCCGTCATCCGCGGTGGCACGCCACACTTTGACTATGTCGCCGGCGAGTGCGTCAAGGGCCTAGCCCAGGTAAGCCTCAAATACGGCCTGCCGGTCGCCTTCGGGGTATTGACCGTCGATACGATTGAGCAGGCCATCGAACGGGCTGGCACCAAGGCTGGCAACAAGGGCGCCGAGGCGGCCCTGTCCGCCTTGGAGATGGTAAATCTGCTGAGACAGATCAATTGACATGACCAAGCCCGCGCATCCACGTCCGGTCAGTCCGCGCAGTCAGTCGCGCCGTTATGCCGCGCTGGCGCTCTATCAATGGCATTTGACCGGCGACGATCCGATGTCGATCAAGCGTCATCTACTCGACGATCCCAAATGGCTCGATGCCATCGCCGCCTCACTCAATGAGGCAGGTGATGAGGACGAGCCGACCCCCGAGGAGCGTTTCAATTTCAACGTCGAGCTGCTCGAAGAGCTGTTGAGCGGCGTGCCGGCGCATATCGAGGAGATCGACGCCCAGCTCGAGTGCTTTCTCGATCGTCCGATCAGTCAGGTCGATCCAGTGGAATTGGCGATCCTGCGCCTCGGCGCCTATGAGATCCTGTTTTCGGACAACATCCCGGACCGGGTTGCCATCAACGAGGCCGTCGAGCTGACCAAGCTGCTCGGGGCGCACGAGGGGTATAAGTATGTCAATGGGGTGCTCGACAAGATCGCCCGGCGCAAGGCCGGGGACCTGGAGCGCAAGCTCTGAGGGGTCGGGGTGTCCGAGTTCGATCTGATCGCCCGCTATTTCGCCGCGCTTGGCCCCGAGCGCCCGGATGTCGTGCTCGGCGTCGGCGACGACTGCGCCCTGCTGGAGGTCCCCCCCGGACAGAGGTTGGCGGTGAGCATCGACACCCTCGTCTCCGGGGTGCACTTCTTCGCCGACTGCAACCCCGAGCACATCGGGCACAAAGCGCTGGCGGTCGGGCTCAGCGACCTGGCGGCCATGGGGGCGGAGCCAGCCTGGGCGACCCTGGCCCTGACCCTGCCTGCGCCCGAGGAGGATTGGATCCGCGCCTTTACCCTCGGGCTCGGGCGCTTGGCGAACGTGCACGGGATGCATGTGGTTGGCGGCGACACCACGCGTGGCCCGCTGAGCGTAACGGTACAGGTCCATGGTCTGGTGCCGAAGGGCGCGGCGATCCGGCGCTCGGGCGCGCGTCCAGGCGATGCCGTCTTTGTCAGTGGCACCCTCGGCGATGCGGGGCTGGCACTGCGCCGGATGCTTTCCGGGGAGCCAGTCGCGCCCGAGTTGCGGCACCGTCTCGAATGTCCAGCGCCACGGGTCGCGCTTGGACGGCAGCTGCGCGGGATCGCCACCGCCATGATCGATCTCTCGGACGGCTTAGCGGGCGATCTCGGGCATATCCTGACGGCCTCAGGTGTGGGCGCCGATCTGGAGCTGGAACGCCTGCCGCTCACGCCCCAGGTCGCTGCGGTAGTCGCTGCCACCAATGACTGGTCACTACCGCTCACAGCCGGCGACGACTATGAACTCTGCTTCTGTGTCCCGCCCGCGCACATTGCGACCATCGGCCCCCTGGCCGAGACCCTGGGGTTGCCGCTGACCCGGGTTGGCTGGATCCGCGCTGGCGCGGGTCTGGCTGCCCGGGCTGCCGATGGCGGCCGCCGGACGCTCCCGGCGCGGGGGTATGACCATTTTCCAGCTGCAGTCGACGGCGCCGACTAGGAGCCGCCTCATGCCAAAGATCAGGGATTCCAATTTCCAGTGCCCCACAGGCTTCGATCGCCGCAAGCTCCATCATTGGATCGCCTTTGGTTTTGGCTCGGGGCTCGCCCCCAAGGCCCCCGGGACCTTCGGTACCCTGGCCGCGATCCCGATCTATCTGCTGATGAGCCCGCTCGCCTGGCCCTATTATCTAGGGCTGGTCATTCTCTTCAGTCTCATCGGGATCTGGGCCTGCGACCGCACGGCCCGCGAGCTTGGCGCCAAGGATCCCGCGGCCATCGTCTGGGATGAGTTCGTTGGTTTCTTCATCACCATGCTGGTCGTCCCCTACAGTCTGTTGATGAGCGCCCAGGGTTGGGTCTGGGTCCTGGCCGGCGTTCTCGCCTTTCGCCTGTTCGATATCTGGAAGCCCTGGCCGATCCAGGTCATCGATGAGCGCGTTGGGGGTGGACTCGGCATCATGCTCGACGACATCCTGGCTGGGATCATGGCGGCCTTGACATTGCTGGTCCTGCAACGTCTGTTGACGTCCTGAAGGACATCGTCTTTGACACCAAACGCCGGGAAAACCGCTCGTACAGTGGTAATGGCATTTGGTTTTATCCTTATAAAACAGGATTTTATAGAGGAACAGATCGCAGATAAAAAATTGCCCTGTCAGGGCTTGACAATAATTTCTTATGTCATAGAATAGTTGGTCTTGGCGGGGCGATTGGTTCTGTCGAGTGAGTGAGATCTTTGACAAGCTGTTCAGATGCTTTGTGTGGGGGCTTTAGGGTCTGAGGGGATCGAGCGTGCTAGGTCCTTGGCGTAAGGGGGTCTAGTGAGAGGTTTAGGCCTAACCTGGAAATAAAAACAACAAGAAAGAAAAAAGAAATCGTACATGTAACAAATATAAAAACAACTATAATACCAACAAAATAACAAAAAATGCAAGAAAGAACATAAAAGCGAGAAGAAACCGCTTTATTCAACAAAGGAGAGATATTAACAAAAAAATAAAGAATAAAAAAAAAAAGAAAAAAAAAAAAA
>Ga0138355_1083143_pt1 | contig 32815 bp, 21 predicted proteins | sample YNPNP_1300MetaT_FD_101540 | JGI IMG/M metagenome (GOLD analysis project Ga0138355, IMG submission 101540) | Anoxygenic and chlorotrophic microbial mat microbial communities from Yellowstone National Park, USA - YNP NP_1300 MetaT (Metagenome... ...
ACCCCAACCAATTGGCATAGCGTGCGCGCGTCAGCCCCACGTAGAGCTTGCGCAGGTCCTCGCCCAGACGCTCGCGGTCGGCCTGGGCGACGCGCGCCGGGTCTGCACTCAGATGCACCTGGAGCCGATGCTCGGCGTCGTGGGTCGTGAGTGGACGATCCTTGTCGCTGACGCGCCGACAGTCGGCGATGAATGGCAGGAACACCAAGGGATATTCGAGCCCCTTGGATTTGTGGATGGTGACGACCCGCACCAGGCGCGCGTCGCTTTCGAGTCTCAGTTGGCGCGCCTCCGGGGCCTCTCCCGTGGCCATGCGGCTGTCGGCGATGGCCTCTTCCAGAAAACGCACCAGGGCCTGTTCACCGTCGAGCGCCTCGCTGGCGCGCTGGAGCAGTTCGCCTAGATGCAATAGATCAGTCATTGTGCGCTCGCCGTCCGTGGTGGCGAGCAGACGCTCGGCAATCTGGAACTCGCCGATCAGACGGTAGAGCATGGGGAGGAATCCCTGACGACGCCAGCGCCCATTGAGGGCGCTCAGGCGCTCGCCCAGTGTCTCCCAATACAGATCGTCGTTGTTGAGCCGGTCCAGATCCGTCAGGCCCTGGGCGAGCAGGCGGGTGGCCAATGCCTGACGCATCAGCCGGTCGTCGAAGGGATCGGCGATGGCGCGCAGCAACACCGCCAGATCACGCGCGATCTGGGTGTCGAAGACATTGCCGCGCTCGGAGAGATAGACGCTGGCCACGCCGAGCCGGCGCAGTTCGGCGCGGATGGCCTCGGCCTCGGTGCGATTGTTGACCAGGACGGCCAGATCACTGGGTTGGAGTGGACGTTCGCCATCCGGATCCAGCGGCAACAGGGCGCGTCCCTCCTGTCCGAGCCGCAACAGCTCGGCGATGGTGCGGGCGGCGGCCTTGGCGGTGCCTGCGCGATAGGCCTCTTTGTTCAGGGTGCCGCTGGGGCCGGGCGGGATGATCCAGGCCTGAAGCGGCGGACAGGGACGGCCGTCGATGGTCAGGGTCCGTTCGGACTGTGGGCGGGCTTGGGCCGGATGGAAGGGGACCGGGTTGCCCTGACCGTTCGGTTCGCGAAACAGGAAGGCGCCGTGCGTGGTGGTGCGCTCGCCGTGCTCGAAGAGTGCGTTGATCGCCGCGATCAGGTCGGTCGAGGCGCGATAGTTGACATCCAGGGTGTAGTGACGGCCCTGGGTGGCGGCACGCGCGATCAGATAGGTGTGGATGTCGGCGCCACGAAAGGCATAGATCGCCTGCTTGGGGTCGCCGATCATGAAGAATCCGGTCGCGGCCTGATTGGCCTGGATCTCGTAGATGGATGAAAAGATGCGGTACTGGAGCGGGTCGGTGTCTTGGAACTCGTCGACCAGGGCGACCGGGAACTGTCGGCGGATGGCGGCGGCCAGGCGTTCGCGGCCCTCGCCCTGGAGTGCCTGATCGAACCGGATCAGCAGGTCGTTCTGGGTCAGGATCGCGCCCTGATGCTTTTCGCGCTCGACGCGGCTTTTGATCCAGTGGACGGCGTGAGTCAGCAGATCCTCGGTGGGATCGGGCAGGCTGATGAATGTTTCATGCAGCTCGGCCAGCGCGCGGCAGGCTGGATGGTCGACCGGGGCCTTGTCCGGATCGTTCCAGATCTCGCCGATGGCCAGCGAGGACATCCGCTTCCAGGACTGGCCGCCGAAGATGTCGGGTTCGGTCTGATCCGGCGTCCCCAGCCAGGCCCGCAATCCATCCAGCACCTTGGCGCGGTGGTTTTTGTTGAGCGCGGTTTGCTTGAAGGCCTTGTCCTTGACGGCCTGCTCGAAGAGTCGCTCCAGGGCGCCGATATGATCCTGGGTGCGCCAGTCGGTCTTGAGCGTCGCGATCCTGTCTCGGCGGGTCTTGAGACAGCGTCCGACGCTCTCGTCCGGCGGGTCGGCGACCGGCGGCAGAGATTCGGCCAGGGGCAGCAGACCGCAGACCGCCTTGGCCAGATCCGATGGCTGCGACCACTGCTCCAGAACCGGCTCCAGATGCAATGCGCTTAACCCCAGAACGAAGGTTCGCCAGTAGTCCTCAGCCGCCCGTTGCAGACGTTCGGCGTCGTCGTTCTCCAGGGTCTGCTCGAAGGCAGAGGCCGCGTCGAAGGCATGTTCGCGCAGCATCCGGTAGCACCAGGCATGGATGGTCGAGATGGCCGCCTCGTCCATCCAGTCGGCGGCCAGTTCCAGGCGGCGGGCGTGGTCGGCGAGATCGCTGTCGGCCAATTGATCCCGCAGGCCGAGCAGCCATGGATCGTTTGGATCGCGCGGTGTCTGAGCGCGAAAGACGGCGGACGCCTCCACCAACCGGCGCCGGATACGCTCGCGCAGCTCTTCGGTTGCGGCATTGGTGAAGGTCACGACCAGGATCTCAGGCGGCATGAGCGGACGCGGGAAGGCCGTCTCGCCGCCGTGTCCTAGGACCAGACGCAGATAGAGCATGGCCAGGGTGAAGGTCTTGCCGGTACCGGCACTGGCCTCGATCAGACGCGAGCCGTACAGGGGGACTTCGAGCGGGTTGAGTGACTGGATGGCGGCCTTCATAGACCCTCCACAAGGAAACCCGCGACTTGAGTCGCGGGAGGAAATGTTGGGGATGTGGTCAACCATGTTTGCTGCGTCTTACAATAAAGCCTTCGACTTCAGTCGAGGGTTGTTTACGCGTCTTTTCCTCCCGATGCGGAAAAGGCCGTGTGCAGGTCGGCATAGAGCCGATGTGCCCAGCGCGCAAACTCGCCCCCAGACCAGAGCGCCGCGAAGCCGTCGTACCAGCGACCGAGATAGGCGTTGTATTCGAGGTCCTGTTTGAGGGCTTGGGCGGACGCGCTCCAGGCCCTGAGTGACTCAGGCCGCGCGTCATCCTCGAGTGTCTCGGGTCCGCCCTGGTCGAGCCAGGCCATGCCGGCGTTGAGCGCAACCGGCAGCGGTCGCTGCATCCCCTCCCACCAGGCGAGGAGAAGGTCCTCAAGCCGAGCGCGCGCCTCATCGGCAGGCACGGGATCCAGACGTGCCTTGCCCGTGGGTGTCAGCAGCCGGGTCGTGACCGGCTCGCCGCCGAGCTGGGCGGCGAGATGCCAGACCCAGGCGCGCACTGTATTGCGCCACTGATAGTGGTTGTCCTTGGTCAGACCGCTGGCCTGCAAGATGATCTGACCGCGACCACCATCACCCGCGCGCAGCCCGTCCAACATGTCTTCCAGTCCCAGCCGCCCGGAAGCTGTGATGACCTCCACGGCGATCGGGACCGGACGAGCAAGCGGTTGGGGCCATTCGGCCAGGGCCTCATCCCAGGCGGTGTACAGTGTGGGTAGATCGGCGCTGACCCTCTGCCCCAGGTGTTCGCCCAGGCTTCCGCCCGGCAAGCGTCCCTGGGCCTGGAGGCGCGCGATGCCGGCGTGCAGACGCTGTTTGAGCGTCGACACATCCAGCCCAGGCTCGAAGGTGCGCTCGATCAGGGCATCCTTGATCCGCCAGTCATCGAGACCCTTGAGACTGAAGGTCTCGACCTCGGGCGGGGCCACGACCTCGTCCGGCGCCTTGATCCGCAGCCGCTGCTCGAACAAGGCCGTGACCGGATCGCGCAGAAAGCGCTGGAGCTGATCGAGATCCAGCGACGTCTCGGGGCACCAGGGCGCGAGCCGTTCAGCGCCGACCTCGCTCATTCCCACGGGATCGCGCACCGCACGCCACTCGCGCGCATAGGTAAAGAGCAGTGGCGGGCGATCGGGCTCGAAATAGCGGCGCCCGAACGGTTGGAGCGGATGCACGCTCGTCAAATCCGCGACCAACTGGCTACCGTCGCCGCTGGGCGAGCGCCAGCCAGCGGCCAGATGGTCGCGCAACTGTCCAACCAACACCGAGGGCGGGCGCTCGCTGTTGTCGCGGATACTACGCCCAACCCAGCCGATGACCAGCTTCTCGCGCGCCGAGAGCAATGCCTCCAGAAACAGATAGCGATCGTCCTCGCGCCGCGAGCGATCACCGGGACGATAGTCGTTCGCCATGAGATCGAAATCGAACGGCACGCGCCGGCGCGGATAATCGGGCTCATTCATCCCCAACAACCAGATCTGACGAAACGGAATGGCCCGCATCGGCATCAGGGTGGCGAAACTGACCGCCCCACCCAGGAAGCGCTGACTGAGGCTCGTCTGATCGAGCCGGGCGAGGAAGGCATCGCGGAAGACCTCGAGCGCGATGGGCTCTTCAGCCAGCCCCCCCTGAAGACAGTCTGCCTCCCAGTCAGCGAGCGCGTGCAGGATGCGGGTGAGTGTGGAGCCATCGGATTCGTTCGACTCGGCGAAGAAGTCGTCCATCAGCCCACCGACCAGGGCGACCCAGTCAGATGGCGAACGCGGTTGGGTGAGAGCTCGCCAGGTCTTCTCCAGACGATCGAGCAGCTGCACCAAGGGGCCCAGCAACACCGCCTCCAGACCCCCGACCTCGTCGTGTGGCTCGACCCCGCGCCAGGGGCCGGCCCCACCACTGGCGAACCCGAGCAGCAGCCGATGCAGTCCGAAGCGCCAGGTATTGTGCTCCAACCCTTCCGGCAGTCCGAGGCTGGCGCGCTGTTCGCCATTCAGACCCCAACGTATATTGGCCCCCAGGATCCAGGCGCGCAGCTGTGGCAGATCGGTCTCAGCAAGCCCGAATCGCGCCTGGAGTGCCGGGATGTCGAGCAGATCGAACAGCTCGCTGACCAGGAAACGCCTCTGGGGTAGATTCAGCAGATGTTCCAACCCGATCACCAGTGGATGGCGATGACGCTGGCCCTGATCGGCGATTTGGTACGGGATGTAGCGCCGGTCGTCCGGATCGAAACGCCCGAAGACGGCCTGGATGTGCGGGGCATGGACGGCGATGTCGGGCACCATCACCAAGACCTCGCGTGGCTGAAGTGGGCGATCGGTGCCCGCCGAACGTTCGAAGGCGTCGAGCAGACGATCGTGCAGGATCTCGATCTCGCGCTGTGGACTATGGGCGACGATGAACTCCAAACTGCGGTCGCGCTCGGGGTCGATGATGGTTTCTCTTTGCTGACGCTCGTGGAGCGGACGCAGCTCCAGGATGTCGTCCTGCAACTGATGCAGCAAGGAGTCGCTGCCGGGCGAGGCGAAGAGGTCGATCTTGAGACTGTGCGACTGAAAATAGGGTTCGTAACGGTGGCGATCGTCGTACTCATCGAGCAGCCGGAGATAGTCGCGCCCCTGTTTGCCCCAGGCCGCGAGCAGTGGGTGACCATAGAGATGGAGCTCGCGTTCGTCGGGCAGATCCGGCACCTTGCGCGCCGTCTGGCGCCGATAGGGACGGCGAAACAGGTCGCGACCCTCGATGAGATCGCCCCAATAGTGTCGGCAGGGGTTGAGCGCAAACACCATCACCTGACACAGGGGGGCGATCGCCTCCAGGACCTCCAGCATCTGGCACGGCAGCGAGGATACACCGAAGACGATCACCCGCCGCGGCAGTCCAGCCGATCGCCGCTCGGTGAGGCGCTCCGGGCTGAGGTCTTTGCCCTGATCGATCCGTTTCAGAAAGGATCGGTGGATCTCGGCCCGGCTGGCATATGAAAGCGGCGGCGCGTTCAGGCCATACGCATCGCGGACGTCCGCCTGCACGGCACGCCACAGGACCGGCTGCCAGGACTGACCGGCTGGGATCGGGTGGCGCTCGCCCCTGGGACCGGTCAGATGATCGCGACCCTGACCCCAGTCCTCCAGCCAATCGGCACGATAGACCTGATACTGATCGAAGAGATCGGCGAGCCGTTCGGCGAGTTGATAGCGCCGGCGTGGCATCTCCGCTTCATCGACCGCCAGAAAACTGCGCAGCGGGGCAAGCGCCTCGAGGGCATCCTCGCTCGTCTGGTGCGGTATCGACTCCAGAAGGCGTTCGAGCAGGCGATACAGCCGCCAGGTCAGGGGCGCCTTGTCGAAGGGGGAGGTCTCGGGCAGCTCGCCGAGTATGGCGCGGTAGACGCGCCAGACGAAACGGGCCGGCAGGATCAGATCGAGCGCAGCGGCGATGCCAAGCCCGCCCGCGGTCGCGTCGTCTGTGGGCGTTGCGGCCAGGGCGAGTTTGAGCCACTGCGCCATCCCGTTGCTCTGGACCAGGATGGTTTCGGGCTCGAGCGGCGCCAGTGGGTGACGGCGCAGCCAGGCAACCAGGAGCGCGCACAGATCTTCGAGCCGGTTGCCCTGAATCAACATGAAACCGGTCGGCCAGTCCGACAGCGACTGCGACCTTAACGGCATACTATTGACCGCTCCAAACAGATTTGGGCGCCGCTGAGCCTGGCCCGGGCCGGCGTCGAGTTGACACCCTCCCGGTCCTGAATGGCGTGGTGTGGTGCGCACCGGGTCACTGAATGTCCGAGCCAATAAAATCGCTGCCACATGTCTTATCCCACTCGCATCGCCTGTTTTTTCTCAACTTCCGGTCATAGCGGTGTCGATCGGCTTGCGCGCCATCTATTGCCGACACTGGTTCGGCGCGGTTACCGGGTCGATCTGCTCAAGGTCCGCGAGCATGGACCGCATCTCGAACACTCTGACCCGGCGCCGCGCATCGTCGATCTCGGGACGGCGCATACCCTGCTGACCCTGCCGGCCCTGGTGCGCTATCTACGCCTTGAGCGCCCAGCCGTCATGCTCTCGGACAAGGATCGCGTCAATCGGTTGGCACTGGCGGCACGCGCCCTGGCCGGGACGCCGACACGGCTGATCCTGCGTTCCGGGATCACCATCTCGGTGGATCTGGCCGCGCGCGGCGTGCTCGACCGCTGGATCCAGCGCCGATCGATGGGCTGGCTCTATCGCTACGCCGATCGGGTGCTGGTACCCAGTCTCGGTGCCGCCGCCGACATGACAGACTATACCGGGCTTCCGCCTGTCTTCATCCAGGTCGTGCCCTCGCCGGTGGTGCCAGCGCATCTGTTCGAGGGACAGCTGCCGGTACCGGATCATCCCTGGTTTGCGCCCGGACAGCCGCCGCTGATCCTGAGCGTCGGTGAACTTTGCGCGCGCAAGGACTTCGCCACGCTCCTGCGCGCCTTCGCCCGGCTGCGCGCCCGCCGCCCGGCCCGACTGATGATCCTTGGCGAGGGGCGCCATCGCGCACCTCTGCTCGCTTTAGCGGCGAGCCTTGGGGTCGGAGAAGATTTCGCGCTGCCCGGTTTCGTGCCCCAACCCTATGCCTATATGGCCCATGCTGCGCTCTTTGCCTTCTCCTCGCGCTGGGAAGGGCTGCCCTTCGCCCCAGTCGAGGCGCTGGCGGTCGGGACACCCGTGGTCTCGACCGACTGTCCGAGCGGTCCGCGCGAGATCCTCGATGACGGGCGCTATGGCCGCCTGGTGCCGGTCGGCGACGATGCGGCGCTGGCCGAGGCCATGGCTGCCACCCTTGATGCCCCGCTGCCGCGTGAGGAACTCCAGCAGGCGGCGCGGCGTTTCGAGATCGAGTCTGCGACCAGCGCCTATCTCGAGGCCATGGGATTGCCGGCCTGGGCCTGAGCACCAGAGCGAGACGTGCCTGTGCCGCGACTGAGTCCATGCAGGGTACCGGCGACCAGGATCCAAAAGAAGATCCAGTCGGTGTGCACGACACGATAGTTGAACAGACACCAGATCAGCATGAAGACAAAGGCGACCAGATAGAAGCGTCCGAGATCAGCGGGCAGGTGTCCGGCACGACCAGACCTGAGACCAGAGCGCGCGAGCCCCCAGATCAGGGCCGCGATCAGGATCAGACCGACGAGGCCGAACTGGACCAGGATCTCGGCATAGGTGTTGTGCAGATGTGGCAGCCAGTGGTCGTGGTCGAACAGCGCCTCGGGACGTCCGCTGGCGGCGATCAGCTCGCGACTGGTGCCCGCGCCCCAGCCGAACCAGGGTCGCGCGCTCCAGGTCTCGCGCGCAAACAGCAGGGCCTTGAAGCGCAGTCCCACGGGATCGGACTCCAGGGCAGATGTCTCGCCGCGCGCGATGTCGATCAGTGTGCCCCTGTGTTCGCTGAGGCGCTTGTGAAGGGTCTCGGTCTGCACCAGCAGTCCGCTGATCAGCGCCAGTCCAATGACAATGACCAAGGCTGCCGGCCCATAGCGACGTCGTCGCGCGCGCATGGTATCGCCCGCAGGGTGCGCGTACCCGCGCCATTCGAGGATGACCAACAGCGTCAGGGCGCCGAGAAAGGCGAACCAGGAGCCGCGCGACTGCGATAGCAACAGCCCCTCCAGCATGAATAGCAGCCACAATGACCAGAGTATCACGCCCAGCCAACGCGCCCAGCCCGACGCGAAGCGTCTCCAGAACGCCTGACGCAGGACGATGAGTCCGAGCGCGCCAAGCCCGGTGAACATGCCGAAGGCGATCGCCGGCAGATAGGATTCGAACCGGGTCGAGAAGAACGCGGGGCCGAAGTTCGCCCAGTCGATCTTGCGCAGCACCGCGAGCGTAAACCCCAGCGCGGCGAGCAGCAGCAGTCCGCGCACCCGCTCGGGCTGTCCGGTGCACCAGTGGGCGAGCGGGATGAAGAGCATCAGCTTGAGCCAGTTTCCGCCGCCGTCGAGGATGGTCGCTGCCCGTTCCGCACTGGGCGCCATCCAGGCCAGAGCGAGGCTGTGGACGACCAGAAAGACGATCAGGATCAGGCTCAGCCGCACGACTGGATCGCGTCCAAGCACAGGCCAATCCGGACGATTCAGGACGAAGGCCAGGGTCAGGAGCGCCAGGCCAAGCGTGGCGGGTGTGGTCCCAAGCCAGGCGAAGGCCGCGAATAGATAGAGTCCGAACAGACCGAGACGCTCCACGCCATCTTGGGTCGCGAACGGAAGCGAGCGGTCGAGTGTCGATGACATGCAGGGATTCTCGCGGGATGGCGGATGGGGAGGGCGCTGGAGCCGCTATAATAGTGCGCCTCGCCTGGTTTGTGGACGCCAGGCCGTCAGCCCTTCAGGCTCAACGCGGCCCGCGCCGCCTGTGGATGGAGATCCGTCGCCGTGTCAGCCGAATCCGCGCCCGCCGCCGTGTTTGGGCGTTCACGTCCCATCTGTCTGTTTCTGCCGAGCTTTGGCGATGGCGGCGTGGAACGCATGATGGCCAACATCGCCCGCGGCCTCGCCGAACAGGGTTTTGCGGTCGACTTCGTGGTCGGTCCGCCCGACGCGCCCTATCTGGATACGCTGCCGGCGAGCGTGCGTCTGCATCCTCTGACCGAGCGCGACCGGCGCGCGCGTCGTCGTTTCCTGCACGACTATGTCGAACGTGAGCGCCCGGCGATCGTGCTCACGGCCAAGACCGACGACGATCGGGTCGCGCTCGCCGTCAAGGCCGCTCAGTCCGGCGACACGCGCTATTTCCTGCGTCCGGGCACCACCCAGTCCGAGCGCTGGAACGCGCGCAGGCGCAATCCGCTCAAGCGCTGGTGGGAGCGGCGTCAGTTGAGTGCGCTCTACCAGCGTGCCGACGGCGTCATCGCCGTTTCGCGCGGCGTGGCCGAGGATATCGCCGCGATCACCGGTCTGCCGCTCGATCGCATCCGGGTCGTGCGCAATCCCAACATCACCCCGGAGCTGGAGCAGAGCGCACGCGCGCCGCTCGATCATCCCTGGTTCGCGCCCGGTGAGCCGCCGGTGATCATGGGGATCGGGGGGCTAAGGCTCCAGAAGGATTTCACGACGCTCATCCGTGCCTTCGCCCTGGTGCAGCGGCAACGTCCATGCCGGCTGCTCATCCTCGGCCAGGGACGCCAGCGTGCGCGGCTTGAGCGGCTGGCGAAAGAATTGGGTGTCAGCGGGGGGGTCGATCTGCATGGGTTCGATCCCAATCCGTATCGCTTCCTGGGGCGTGCGGGGCTGTTCGTGCTGTCCTCGCGCTGGGAAGGCTCGCCCAACGCCCTGACCGAGGCACTGGCACTCGGCGTGCCCGTGGTCGCGACCGACTGTCGCAGCGGTCCGCGCGAGATCCTCCAGGGCGGGCGCTATGGTCCATTGGTTCCGGTCGGCGACGTCGAGGCGCTGGCGCGGGCCATGGTGCAGACCCTGCGCGAGCCCCTGGCACCGGAGATCTTGCGTGAGGCGGTGAGCGACTATCGGCTCGATGTCAGTGCACGGGGGTATCTCGATGCGTTCGGTCTCGCTCGATGAACCAGGGCCTCCCTGGCGGCTGATCAAGCAGTTCTTTCTGCTGTTCTTCCTGGCCAGTCTGGGTCTGGCGATCTGGAGCCATTGGAAAAAGGATCAATTCCCGCCGCCTGCGTTCTATGCCCTCGAACGGCTGGTCGAGCCGCGTCAGACGCGCACCCTCACCGAGCCGTTCGAGATCGAGGCCGAGGGCATTCGTTATCGCATCGAGCCGCAGTTCGACTACGAACTCGACGGCGTGGTGGTCAGTCTGCACGACAGCGACGTCTTCTGGGACATCTACCACACCAAGGACTGGCAGGACTTCATCAACATCCGCGACCTGTGCGTGGTCTGGGGCGAGAATGTCGCCCGCGGTGTCTTTCGCGCCATGCACTACAAAAACAGCACCTGGACCTGTTGGGTCTCGACCGAGGATCCGCAAGCGGCGCGGGATTTTGCTTGGAATCAACTCTCCAACAATCATTTGCTCAGTCATGTCGGCCTCGTGCAAAAGGCGATCAAATCGGCCGAGGTCGGCGACCAGATCTATCTGCGTGGTCAGTTGGCCGCTTATTCACACGCTGGCGGCTTTCGGCGCGACACCAGCATCACCCGCGACGACCGGGGGAACGGCGCCTGTGAGACCATCCATGTCGAGGACTTCCAGATCGTGCGCAAGGCCAATGCCGGCTGGCGCCTGACCCACAGGCTTGCCCTGTGGGTAACCCTCGTCGGCCTGCTCGGGCTCACCTGGGTGTTTCTCTTTGAACCCTATCGCGCTTGAGCGATTTCGGGCCTCGGAGCATGTAAAGAGGCTTTAGACTAGAAAAAGATGGCATCGAAACGACCGGCGGCTGGAAACTCGACCTCGCGCCTGTCGGCCTGGATGCCTTCCATCGGTGGGCAGGCCCCTGTAGCCAACTCCAGCATGGCCTGACAGAATCGACCCCCACCGTCCAGCCGCGCTCGATGAAGGTCCACGCCACGGGCTCACCGACCCCGCAGCCGAGATATCACAGCGCGCCGTCGCTTAGCCCCTCACACTAAACCGCTCCCCCGCAAGCGGGGCGAGTGAGTTTGATCCGTGTTTCCTCAGGTAGACCTCCTATCAATTACAAAGAAGACCATTAAAACACCACCTAAATTGATTTCATCCCGATGATTCAGTAGCATGGAAGGCATCTGGGAACCATTGACCAAGACAGGGTTTTTTGAGCTTTTGTTTTCTATGCGCCATATACCGAATTCATAAATCAGTTCGGCGTGATGGCGGCTGACTCCGGGGTCTGTGAATTGGATCTGCGCCTGGTGATCGCGTCCGATAGTCCAGCGTTGCTGATTGGCTGTGACGGCAAGACAAACAACACGAGATTTCTCGGCTCCGGACAGAACGACCAAGGCTGCCGCATTGTTTGGGTCTTGCTGGCATCTGGTCAGCAAAGCCTCGACCGCCCTGGAACTGGCGCGATGTCTTGAGGCTCCTGAGGTAACGTCTTCGCCCTCATTCACCCAACCCGGCGGCGTCGGAAATTTTTCACGGATGATGGTCTCTCCACCTATTGAAATCACCTCCTCGACGAATGAATTTTCAGCCTCCTTCAGCACACCGGACAGGTTTTGCATCAGAACCGTTTCGTTGGGATCCTTTTCGACCATAAGGCAGAATGAAATCGTGCCTAGAGTGATCACATCCCCCGGACGGATCTGAGTCTCGCGGGCTATGCGTTGGTTGTTGACCGCGGTGCCATTGGTGGACCCTAGATCTTGCACGGTGACCCCCTCAGGCGTTACCCGAAATAGTGCGTGGCGCCGTGAGACATTATTGTGCGCGACTATACCATCACAGTTCGACCCTCGGCCCACAACGTATTCTTTCTGTTGCAGGTGAAGCGTTGTATTACCATCAAGGGACTTCAGTATGAAAGTGTTCGTCACGTCATTATCACTTTTCAATTAAATGACACGGAAAACCCTAGACTACTTTTTAGTCATTGCGAAGCGTCGTCAACGTTCGGCAGGTCACTTGTTGACGTGCGCGTTCCGGATCCCAGTGTAGTTCCTGAGACGATGGATCTGTAGTGCCGCGTGGCGAGGCGGCGAGTGCATGGGTGCATCCAGCCCTGACCTGCCCGAGCTACCCAAAGGGCTGGATCGAGTGGAATCGATTTACAGCCCGCTGTCGACTGACTAGGCTGTCAACCCTATTCGAATCACGAGCCTCCTGTCATCATGTGCGGAATCGTCGGTGCCATTGCTCAACGCCCGGTCGCAGCCATCCTGTTGGAAGGGTTGCGCCGGCTCGAGTATCGTGGGTATGACTCGGCCGGGCTGGCCGTGCTCGGCGATTCGGGTCGGCTCGAGCGGCGGCGCACGCTCGGCAAGGTTGCGCGCCTGGCCGAGTTGATCGCCGCCGATCCGGTGTCGGGCACGCTCGGCATCGCCCATACGCGCTGGGCGACCCACGGCGAGCCTGCGACCCACAATGCACACCCCCATCTCAGCGGGGAGCGCTGTGCCCTGGTCCACAACGGCATCATCGAAAACCACAACGAGCTGCGAGACCAGCAGCGGGCGGACGGCTATGTCTTTACCTCGGAAACGGATACCGAAGTCATCGTCCATGCCATCCATGCCGAACTGAGGCGCGGACTCAGCTTGGTCGAGTCCGTGCGCAAGGTCAGCCAGCGTCTGCGCGGGGCCTATGCGCTGGGCGTCATCGATGCCGCTGATCCCGACCACCTGGTCGCGGCACGCCACGGCAGTCCACTGGTGATCGGGGTCGGGTTCGGCGAGCATTTCATCGCCTCAGACGTCTTTGCGCTCCTGCCGGTCACCAATCGCTTCATCTTCTTGGAGGATGGCGACCTGGCCGAGCTGAGCCGTGATCAGGTCCGTATCTGGGATCGGTCTGGCCGGCTCGTCGAACGCCCGCTCAGGCTCTCCACGGTCTCACCCGAGCTCACCGAACGCGGTCCCTATCGGCACTATATGCAGAAGGAGATCTTCGAGCAGCCGCGCGCCATCGCCGACACCCTGGAAGGGCGTCTGATGGACGATCGCGTCCTGCCGGAGATCTTTGGGACCCAGGCCGCTGGGCTCTTCGCCGAGGCGCGGGCCCTGACCATCGTGGCCTGTGGGACCAGCTTCCATGCCGCCCTGGTGGCGCGTCACTGGATCGAGGGGATCGCCGGTCTGCCGTGTCAGGTCGAGGTGGCGAGCGAGTATCGCTATCGGCGGCATATCGTCCCCGAGCGGGCGCTGTTTTTGACCCTCTCGCAGTCGGGTGAGACCGCGGATACCCTGGCGGCACTGCGCCGTGCCAAGGACTTGGGCTATTTGGCGACGCTCGCCATCTGCAATGTGCCCGAGAGCTCACTGGTGCGCGAGTCGGATCTGGTCTTTCTCACCCATGCCGGGCCCGAGATCGGGGTGGCCTCGACCAAGGCCTTCACCACCCAGTTGGTGGCCTTGTTGCTCCTGACCATCGCGCTCGGACGCTTCCACCAGCTGGATGCGGCGACTGAGTCCAGGCTGGTCGCCTTGTTGCGCAGCTTGCCGGGGCGGATCGATGAGGTGCTGCGACTCGATGCGACCATCGCCGCGCTCGCCGAGCGTTTTATCGACAAACAGCATGCGCTCTTTCTCGGGCGTGGCGAACACTACCCGATCGCCATGGAGGGTGCGCTCAAGCTCAAGGAGATCTCCTATATCCACGCCGAGGCCTATGCCGCAGGCGAGCTCAAACACGGTCCCCTGGCCCTGATCGACGAGCAGATGCCAGTGGTAGCCCTGGTGCCCAACAACATCCTGCTCGCCAAGCTCAAGTCCAATCTGGAGGAGGTGCGCGCCCGGGGCGGTCAGCTCATCGCCTTCGCCGATTTCCAGGTACCTTTGGAGGAGACCAAGGGCCTGACGATCGTGCGTCTGCCCGAAACCGATGATCTGATCGATCCGCTGATCTTCAGCATCCCGCTGCAGCTGCTGGCCTATCATGTCGCCGTGCTCAAGGGCACGGATGTCGATCAGCCGCGTAATCTGGCCAAGTCGGTGACCGTGGAATAGTCTCGACGCTTGGAAGACGAGGACTTTTGCCCGGAGTGTGACGGGGTTGGCAAACAGACTTGACCCAGGTTTCTAAACTTGACTCTCGGTAAACCGCCTCTCGAATCCGGTGTCAGCTCCATTTAGACGTTGGGGCGTCCGGCCATCCTCGATCCATCTTCTAGACCCTTAAAACTCGTGACACGATTTATTACCAAGGGTTTGCATCCTTTGTCATGATCAAACAACCCAACTCGAATGTCATCCCCTTTGGGGCGCGGGAGGCCAGCTCCCCCGATGTCAGACGGGCTGAGACCGTATCCATTCTCGAGACCTGTCGAGAGCGTCTGATCGATACGGTGCTGGCTGTCTTCACGCGCCACGTCGGACGCGCGAACGATGAATTGTTCGATATGATGGATCAAGCAGTTGATCAGGGTCTGCGTCAGCTGTGTTTCGACGCTGTATCTCTGCTTGCCAATCGCACGCCTCTGTTGTTGCAGCGTTTCCGCGCAGCCTATGTGGAGCGCTTCAATGAGGCCATCGAATGCCTGGGACGCCCGGATGCACCCATGCCGACCAGAGTGCCCGAGGAACTCAAGCTGGTCGACGAAGAAGACTTTGAAGTCGATCTGGCGCTCTCCAAGCTGACGACGCGGGCGTCCTCCAACTGTGCCCAACCTCTGTTGGCGCTCGATCGACGTCTGGCGGTCTTGTTGAATGGGGCGCGCATCACGCCGGAAGACAATCCCCTGCACCCGATCACTCTCTATCGCGCCTTGTTCCAGGCACTCACCAGCCTGGATGCCAGCCGTGAGCTGGCGATCTTTCTGATGCAGGTGTTCGAGCGCCAGACATCGGCCGAACTTCCCGAGATCTACAACGAGATCAATCGTTATCTGATCGAGTCTGGGATCCTGCCCAAGATCCCACTGAGTGGACCGCAAACAACCGCTGTCCAGTCAAACCTTGCAGGTTCGACGTCCGCGCCAAGGGGGCCGGCCACAGACACGGCGATGTCAAGCGGACCGCCGCTCCCGCCCGCTGATATCTTTGCGCGCTTGGTCAGTTTGTTACAGCCGCCCCCCGGCTATCCGGTGTTGCCGCCTACTGTCGCCGGATCTGCCGTGTCTGCCGCGGTTGCTGACAGTACGCTCACACCATTCGAGCACGAGCGACTGATGCAGACGCTGAGCAGTCTGCAACGCGGACCCCTGATTCCAGGGGCGGCACCGGGTCTGGGGATGGCGCCCCTTGACCCCTGGGCCAGCAATGCCATCGCTCAATTGCGCGCCACACCCATGGCCAAGGGATCGCCCCGGCTGGATGCCATGACGATCGACATCGTGGCCATGCTTTTCGAGGCGATCTTCGATGATCCCGATCTACCGGCGGCAGTGCGCGCCGAAATCGCCAAGCTCCAGATTCCGGTGTTGAAGGTCGCCCTGCTCGACAAGGGATTCTTTTCCGATCGCCAACATCCGGCGCGGCGTCTGCTCGATCTCATCGCCCAAGCAGGACTTGGACGAGGAGAAGACGAGCAGCCGAGGTTTTTGGACATGATTCGCTCGGTCGTCACGAGCGTGATCGAGGGATTCGAGTCCGATATCGGGATCCTGGCCGAGCAGGTCCAGAGACTCGAAGCCTTTCTGGCCGAGGAGGAGACTCAGTCGCGTGACCGTGCCGTCGGACTGGTCGCCGGACTTGCACGACGCGAGCGCCAGGATCTGGCCGCCACCCATGTCGCCGCCGAGGTCCAAAGGCGCGTCACCCGTCCCGGGGTTCCGGGGTTGATTGTGGAGTTTCTGGAGCGCGGCTGGAGTCAGGTGCTAAGCGAGATCTTCGTGCGCCAGGGACCGACGGACGCGGAATGGACCCAAGCGATCCAGCTCATGGATGATCTGATCTGGAGCCTGGAGCCAAAGATCCATCCAGCGGATCGTGAGCGTTTCATCGGTCTGCTACCGCGCCTGATCCAGGGATTGCGTTCGGGACTGGCGCGCCTGGGTCAGGAAGCGGCGTGGAGTGAGTTCTTCAATGTGCTCATCCAGCGTCATGTGGCGGCCTTACGGGGAGAAGGTGCCGTGACGAGCGAGGTGGCGTCGTCGCCGTCTTCAACCGCACGTCCGACACCTGAGCCCACAGTGACGCCGCCGTCCAGGCCGACGCCTCCCGGTCGTCCCGGCACGCTGCCGGACGACGACCCCCATCTCAAACTGGTGCGGGCGCTTGAGCCTGGGGCCTGGATCGAGTTCCAAACGGAACGAGGAACCCGCCATACCCTGCGCTTGAACTGGGTGAGCGAATTCAAGGGCGTCTATCTCTTCACCAATCGTCAGGGCGAGAACGCCATGACCCTGGCTGCTGCGAGTCTGGCGGCGCATCTGCGCAAGGGAACCGCGCGTCTGCTCAGCCAGAATCCACTGACCGAACGCGCCGTGACACGGCTCATGGAGCGGGTCCAGTCTCCAGTCGCTGCGCCAGGCGCTTGATCTCATCCTCCAGCCCATGTCGAGGCGCAAACCCCAGTGCCCTGAGCGCACTGGAGTCGTACCAGGCATCGTCCATCAGTTTTGAAAGCGTCTCGCGCGTCAGCGGCATCCGGCGCCCGAGCCTGTGCTCGGCCAGCGTGCCAGCGAATGCGACGCCTCGCAGCACCCACAGCGGCACAGTCCAGTGCGGGATGGGACGCCCCAGCGCCGACAGGGTCCGCTCATAGATCCAGCGGGTCGAATAGGTCCGGCCATCGGTGGCGATATAGGTCTGATCGCCGGTCTCTGGGTGACGTATGATCAAGAGCGCGGCGGCGATCGCGTCATCGACATGGATCGCCGAGCGCCGATTGTCGAGACGCGGCCAGGGTGGGAAGCGTCCAGCGGCCACGGCCTCGACCAGGCGGGCGAGGTTGCCGGCGCCGTCGAGCCCATAGACCATCGGCAGGCGCATCACGCTCGCCTTGATCCCACGCGCCCGGCCGAAGGCCAGAAGCTGCCGCTCGGCGGCCAGCTTGGCCCGGCCATAGAGACAGTCCGGCTCCGGAGGCATGGCGGCGCTGGCCGGACGACCGAGCGAACCTGCCTGATCTCCCATCGCCTTGACGGTGCTCACATAGATCAACCGCTCGATCGGTGCCTCGGCGAGTGCCACCGCCAGATTGACCGTGCCCTCGGCGGTCACGCGCCAGTGCCCGGGGGCGTTGTAGAGATCCGGCTCCTCGGGACGCGGGGTATAGCTGGCCAGATGAAAGAGGGTCTGGATCCCGGCACCGAGACCGGCGAGCGTCTCGGCCTCGGTCAGATCGCCCACATGGACCCCAACCCGGTGGTTTGGCCACAGCCGTCGCACCGACGCGGGGGCGCGGGTCAGGACGGTCACCGGATGTCCGCTGGCGAGCAGGGCAGAGACCAGACGACGCCCGACCTGGCCGGTCGCCCCGGTGACCAGGACGGGGCCGAGTTCTGACACCTGTGTCCTGTTCGTCATCGACGGCCCCCGGATCCGAGCCAGATCGCAACCGCCCTGAGTCCGAAGTGAGCCCAGATGCCGAGGATCACGAGCCAGCCGAACAGTCGCGAATGGCGTTGCATCTGATGCTTGCGAAAGAAGCGCACCATACCGCGATGCTTGTGGCGCTCGACGGCCAGTGGATCGCCGGTGCTACAGGCCCCCTTATGATGGGTGACACTGACGTCCGGCACGAACAGGATCTTCAAACCTGCCTCGTGGAAGCGCACGAACCAGTCGAGATCCTCGCAATGCAGGAAATAGCCCGCGTCGAGCGGGCCGACCCGTTCCAGGGCTCGGCGGGTCGTCAGCATGAAGGCGCCGGAGATCGCCTCGACCTCGACCGGCGCGGTCGGTCGTGGCTGATGGCGTTGGTCCAGACACCGCCCGGACGCCGAGCGGCTCAAACGATCCAGGCGCAGGATCCGCCGCAGCGCGATCCAGGGATCGGGAATGGCGCGGCGACAGGCGACCTGTTCGCTCCCGTCCGGATCGAGCACCAGGCACCCGATCATCCCCACATCGGGACGGGCGTCGAAATAGTGGATCAGACGCTCGAGCGTATCCGGCGCGATCAGGCAATCGGGATTGAGGAACAACAGCCGCTCGGCACGTGCCAGGGACAGTGCCCGGTTGTTGGCAGCGGCGAAACCGAGATTGGCGCCGTTCTCCAGGATCCGCAGGCGCGCGTCTCGGCCATGGACCCGTCTCAGCCGCTCCAGGCTCTCGTCGCTTGACCCGTTGTCGCTGACGATGACCTCGACCGCAACGCTGGAGTCAAGCGCGGCACCCACCGCCTCCGTGAGCCATGGACCGGCGTTATAGTTGACCAGGATCACGCTGACGGACGGAATGGACAGGGAATCAAGATCGGTCAAGGGCTAAACTCCGGAACGAGTGCCGCGCGCACGGCCCGCTCGGCCGCCGCGAAACTAAAATGCGCCTCCATCACCGCCAGGCCGCCCGCAGACAGCCGCCGCCAGAGCGCAGGATCCAGATGCAGACGGATCACGGCCTCGACCATGGCCTCGGGCGTGTCGGCGACCAGGACGGACTCGCCATCGACCAGGTGCATCCCCTCGATCGCCAAGCGGGTGGCAACGACCGGCAAGCCGTAGGCGAGACTCTGATTGATCTTGCCCTTGACCCCAGCGCCATAGCGCAGCGGCGCCACCGAGAGCTTGCAAGCGGCGAAAAAGGGCGCGACGTCCGGCACATGGCCTAGCACATCGACGCCGGTCGTGTCCCCGGCCCGCGTCAGTACCTCGTCCGGTGGATCTGAGCCTATGACCTTGAGCCGGATCCCGGGCAGACGCGCGCGCAGTCGTGGCATGACCTCGTCGCAGAAGAAGAGCACGGCGTCGCGATTGGGCGGATGCGAGAAGGCACCGATAAAGAGCAGATCGCGCCTTGCCTCGGGCGGGTTGGCCGAGCCGAAGATCTGGTGGATATTGGAGATCACACGCACATTGACGTCCGGCGCCTCCACGGCCAGCAAGTCGCGCTCGGCCTCGCTCACCACCAGGGTCAGATCAGCCTGACGCATCAATTCCAATTCCTGACGCTTGCGCGCCTCGGCGAGCAGGCGCGTGCCCCGGTCGCCGCGCAGTTCGGCAAGCCGCTGTTCACGCAGGAAGTGCAGGTCAACCGTGTCGAAGACGATCCGCGCCCGCGTGCAGTGGCGCCGCGCGGCACCCATGACCTGGGCGGCGGCATCAGCCCGGCTCAGGATCACGAGATCATAGCGCGCACCTTCGTCGGCTAGATGTCGGCTGATCGAGCGCACATGGGGGCGATAGAGCACCTCGACCCCCTGACGTTGCAGGTCGGCGACATAGGGCTGAGGGGCTTCCAGATTGGCGGCGGCGAATGTCACCTGATAGCCAAGTCCCTGAAGGATGCGAAACAGGTTGAGCATGCGCAATGAGCCGGACTCGCGGTCGGGCGTGACCATGTAGCTGTCGACCACCAGCACGCGCCTCAGCACCCCCTCGGATCCGATCTGCGCCCGGGGGACAAGTCCAGGGTTCGGCTTAAGCCGGGGCTCGTCGATGGATCCGAACCGGACCACACGCGAGAGCGGCTGACAGTAGACCCGCCATCCCTGGGCGCGTGCGCGGCAGGCCAGGTCGGTCGCCAGGTCATCGGCCTCGATCAGGGTCGGGTCGAAACCGTCCAGACGTTGGAACAGCTCGGCGCGGATCGCGAGCGCGGCGGGTGAACAGGCATCGACCGCGCGCCGGTAGCCGTGGGCGGGCTGGTCTGGGTCGCCCAGCCGGCCTAGCCGATGGATGGATCCATCTGGATCGATCCGACGCCCGATCTCGCGCTGGCGTCCATCGGGGTAGAGCAGACGGCAGCCGAGGATGCCGGCGTCGGGCGTCTCCGCGAAGCTCTGTGCCAGCACGTCCAGCCAGCCGGGCTGGACCTGGGTGTCGTCGCTCAGAAAGACAATGAACTCGCCGCGGGCCGCACGTGCCCCCTGGTCGAGCACGGCGGCGAGTCCGGAGGCGTTCGTCGCCTGGATCAGGCGCGTGCCTGGATAGCGTGCCAGTTGGCGCGTTCGATCATCGACCGTCCCGGCGACCAGCACGACCTCGAACGCGGTCCGGGTCTCGGCACCGGCGAGCGCCGCAAGACAATGATGGATGGACCGCAGCGATCGCTGGATCGCGATGACGACCGAGATGCGCGGTTCGGCATGACGCGGAAAGGCGATAGGGTCAAAGGGTTCTTTGAGCGCGAGCAGGATCGGTGGCCCCCCGGACGCCAACGGACGGATATTCAGCCGCCGACGTAGCTTACGCAGCAGAACAACCACCCCCTCGGTGCGCAGCACATGGAGCATCCGCGGCAGGTAGCGCAGGGCGATCTCAAGGAGACTCGTGGACTGGGCGCGCACGATAGTCATTCAGGGCGAGTCGTCCAAGGCGCTGGTTGAACCCGGTGTGGCGTACTGAAACATGCGAGGTCAGGGGGCGATCCCAACCGTGCCACTCGGAGCCCAGCGCCTGTTCTCATGACCGGGTATGGACCGACGAGGACGGCTCGGTGTTCCGGGCATGGTTGGAACGCGGATCAGTATTGATTCATGGATCTGAAGGAGGAGGGCGCCGGCCATTCGGACGTCTGCGGTTTAGGCTGATCCTGCTTTTGGCGCGACTCTAGCGCCTCGATTCGACGCTTGAGCGCCTCGACCTCACCCGGATCGACCCTGGACTGAGTCGGCGTCGATTGTGCCGGTGTTGTCGTGGGCGCTGGGGGCGCGGCGGTCCCATAGCCGGCAGGCGGCACGACAAATCCTGGTGCGCCATAGGGCAGACCATAGGGGGTGCCATAGACGCCTGGATAACCATAGCCGCTGTAAGGGCCGGGACCATAGGGTCCACCACCCCAGTAGGGATCGTCATAGCGGTCGTTGTAACGGTCGCCGCCACCGAACCAGCGGTTTGGATTCATCATATCGCCGAAATTAAAGGCCTGGCCTACAGGTGCATAGGCCAGGATGGCGGCTGCGGCGCTCAAGGCTGGGATGGAGAGGGCGTGTTTGCGTTGTACGGACACTGACATGAATCCTCCAGATCGGGCTTTATGGTTTTTTCGGTCATCCTGACGCGATACCTCGGCGATAGGCGCCGCTCGTCTGACATCCGTGATTGGATAAGCCGATCAGCCGTGTGTGGGTGATGGCTCATGGTGGTGATGATCCTGGTATCTGGGGACGGAGGTGCCTGTCGGATCCGAGCGGTGTTCGCCCTCGTGCCGCCGACCCGGACGGATCGCGCCCTGGGTTTCTAGCCGCGCGCCTTGGACCCGCCATTCGTCGCGTAGCCAGTGTAACCAGGGTTCCAGGTGCGCGCGCGAGCGCACTGAGACGCACGCGAAAGGCGCCGTGCTGGCAAGCGCGCGCAGATGATGCTCGGCGCGTTTTGGATCGAACTCAGGCATCAACGGAAGTAGATCGGACTTGGAGCAGAGCACCAGGTCGGCCGCACGGAACATGACCGGATACTTCGCCGGTTTGTCGTCGCCTTCGGGGACCGACAGCAGAATGACGTTCAGGTGCTGACCCAGATCGAAGCTGGCCGGGCACACCAAATTGCCGACGTTCTCGATGAAAAGCAAGTCGATACCGTCAAGATCCAGTCGGTGGAGTGCCTCGTGGATCATGTGGGCATCGAGATGGCAGGCGCTGCCGGTGGTGATCTGAATCGCCAAAACGCCCTTGGCACGGATGCGCGCGGCGTCGTTCTCGGTTGCAAGATCGCCCTCGATGACCGCCACGCGCAGCTCCTGGCCGAGCGCCTCAATGGTCGCCTCCAGCAGACTGGTCTTGCCGGCGCCGGGCGAGGACATGAGATTCACCGCCAGCACACCGTGATGATCCAGATGTTCGCGATTGTGAGCGGCCTGATGATCGTTCTCTGAGAGCAGACCCTGGAGCACTGCGACGGCGGACTTACCGTCGGCGGTGTGGGCGTGACGCCCGTCGCCCTGGATCAGATGTTCGTTACTGGAAGTGATGTTGCAGCCACAGGTATTGCACATGAAGAGTCTCCCTGCCAGACAAAGGGCCAGTGTACGCCATCGCGCAAGCGAGGGTTAGCCCCTTTGTGACGCCCCCTGAGCGGCGGATCGATGCACGCGCTGCGTCATCACTGGCGTTTCGTTGCGATTCTAGGCAGACTTCACACCACCATTGGCAGGCCTGTTTCGACGATCAGATGCGTATTTAAGAGTCTCTCCATGTCTTTCAAAGCTGTGCGATTGTCCGACGCGACATGAGTCCGATCGATCTGTTGCGTCAGCTCTGGCGCGCCCTGCCCATCGATATCCACTGGCGTCGGCGCATCAAACACTGGCTATTGCAAGGACCGCTCGCGGCTCTCGGGTCGCGTCGGATGGCCGTGCTCGATGTACCGGCCTGGGACGGTGACTGGCGCGTCCTGCTGCCGCCGCTCGATGAGCCGGCCGACCGGCTGCTCGTCATCGACTGGAAACCGCCGACGCCCGATCTCGACTCCGGGTCCTATCGTCTGCGCCTGATTCTGGATCTGTTGCTGGAGTCGGGCGTGGCGGTCGACTTCATCGGCGATTGCGAGGCCGAGCGCCCGGACTATGCCGAGGCGCTGCGCGCACGCGGCATTCGAACCCTGATCGGTCCGACGGCGGCGCTCGAGCATCTGGTCGCCCAGGGGCATCGGTACAAGCAGGTCTGGATCTCGCGTCCTGAGTTCGCCGAGGTCTATCTGGCGCCGGTGCGGGCGTATGCCCCCCAGGCGATGGTCATCTATGACACGGTCGATCTGCACTGGGTGCGGTTTGAACGCGGCGCCGCCTTCGCCGCCGATCCAACCGAGCTGTTGGAACGCGCGCATCGGTATCGCCGGCTCGAACTGGCCAATGCGCGCGCGGCCGATCGCGTCGTCGCCATCACCGAGGACGAGCGCGCGCGTCTGCTCCAGGAAGATCCGAGGCTCGACGTGCACGTATTGCCAAACGTCCATCCGGTCGTCGACCGGGCCGCGCCCCTGAATGGACGGCGTGATTTGTTCTTCATCGGCGGCTTTCAGCACGAACCCAATGTCGATGCCATGCTTTATTTCGCTGCCGAGATCCTGCCGCTGGTGCGCGCCGAGTTGCCTGAAGTGCGACTGCGCATCGTCGGCAGCCAGATGCCCGAGTCGATCCGCCGACTGGCCTCACCCGCCATCGAGGTGGTCGGCTATGTGGCGCAGGTCGAGCCCTACTTTGACCAAGCGCGGGTCTTCGTCGCGCCCCTACGGCATGGTGCCGGCATGAAGGGCAAGATCGGCCAGAGTCTGAGCCAGGGGTTGCCGGTGGTCACGACGTCGATCGGTGCCGAAGGAATGGGTCTGACGCACGAGCAAGACGCCCTGATCGCCGAAGATCCGGCGGACTTCGCGGCGGCGGTCACGCGGCTCTATCGCGACGAGACGCTGTGGGCGCGTCTCTCCGAGTCGGGTCTGGCGCTGATGCGGGCGCGCTATTCGATGCCCGTGGTGGCCGAGCGCCTGCGCGCGCTGCTGACTGAATCGCCGCCCGAGCCGGTCTCAGGTTCCGTGCCCGGTGTTGGAACCGGCGGTCAACCAGGCTCCGTCGCACGTTGGAGCCGCGAGGAGGGGGCGCAGAGGGCGAGCCTGCCGCCTCGTGAGACTGACCGCCGTATCCTGATCCTGGGCGTCTATCTGCCGGGGATCGCCAACCATGCCGCGATGATTTCACGCGAATTGCTCGGTTCGCACGATTGGGAGATCGATCTGTATTGGGCATCGGTCGGCCCCAAGGGCGACGAGCCGCCCGCGCCCCAGTTGGAGTCCTTGACGCGACTGCACAGCCCGGAGCGCCTGCCCAAGTTCGTGCTGCTCAACCGGCTGCTCGCCGAGATCGAGATCGAGCGCTATCGCTATCTGATGGTGGTTGACGACGACATCGAGCTACCGCCAGGCTTCGTCGATCGCTTTCTCGCCATTCAGGAGGCGCGCGACTTCACCTTAGCCCAGCCGGCGCGCACTCATGACAGCTATACCGATCATCCATTCGTCAATCAGCTCCCGGGCGTTGAGTCACGCCGCACCCGCTTCGTCGAGATCGGGCCGCTGTTCTCGCTACGCCGCGACGGGTTCGCGGCACTCCTGCCGTTCGACGAGGAGGCGCCCATGGGCTGGGGGCTGGACTTCGTCTGGCCCATCCTCCTTGGGGCCCAGGGCCTTTGGCTCGGCATCGTCGATGCCGTGCCGGTTCGACATGCCCTGCGCAAGCCGGTCAGCACCTACGACTACACCCAGACCCAGGACGCCATGCGGGCGTTTTTAGCCCGCCATCCACATCTGAGCCTGTCTGAGGCCTGCATCGCCGACCTGACCTACCCACTGACCGGTCCGACCACGAGCGCCCCATGAGCCGGACTCCCCTGATCAGCGCCATCCTCTGCACCTACAATCGCGCGCCTCTGCTGGCGCGGGCGCTCGGCGCGCTCTGTGCCCAGACGCTCGGCCCGGAACAGTTCGAGGTCGTGCTCATCGACGACGGATCGAGCGACGACACCGCTCAGGTCGCCGCGACCTTCGCACCACTGCTCGATCTCCGTTACGTCCGCCAGCCGAACTCGGGCCTGGCGGCGGCCAAGAACCATGGCGTCTGCCTGGCGCGTGCGCCGATCTTAGTCTTTCTCGACGATGACGACGTGCTCGACAGCCGCGGCCTGGAGCGGCACTGGCTGAGCCATCGACGCTATCCTCAAACCGAGGTCGCGGTGCTCGGCTATACGGGTCTGGGATACGAACAAGCGCGCTCGCCACTGATGCGCTATATCACGGGCGTAGGCTGTCAGCTGTTTCATTACCCCGCGCTCAAGGACGGTCAGGAGCTGGATTTTTCATTCTTCTGGGGCGGACGTTCGTCCTGCAAGCGCGCCCTGCTCCTTGAGCACGGTCTGTTCGATCCGGTGTTCCGCTTCGGCGCCGAGGATATCGAACTCGCCTTTCGGCTGCGCGCGGCCGGCCTGCGCGTGCGCTACGATGCCCAGGCGATCAGCACCATGATCCGCACCCTGAGCGTCGATGATTTTGCATGCCGCTGTATCCTGCAGGGGCGATCAAACTGGATCTTCTATCAGCGCCACCCGAACACACTGGTGCGCGCCTGGACCCAGGTCGATGGGGTCGAGGACGAGTGGGCTCGCATCGCACCTCATTATGAACGCCTGCTTGCAAGCGCGCGCGGACTCGACCGCTGGGCCAACGCACGTCTCGAACAGGATCTGGAACTCGACCCGCGTTTCATCCAACTTCTGCATCGCGCCTATGCCGCGCTCTTTCGCGCCGCCCGGATCAAGGGGACGGTCGAGCGGATGCACGAGGAGAGACAGGCCGAGTCCGATCGTCCTTGATCGTCACACCCCTCTCTATCGGCGCCATGCATCGGATTCCAGCCGAATCGGCTCGAGCAGACGCGACTCGAAGTTGGTCAGGACACTGAACTCGACCCGGCGCGAGGCAGCGGTATCCTCGTGCCCAGACGCATCCAGTACCGGACGCGAGGACGAGAGCCCAACCGCCGCAACCCGCTCCCGGAACCAGTCCTTACCCTTGATCAGGTCGATCCCATAGGCGAATCGCAACACGGCCTGGGTGCGCTGTTGGCTCAGTTCCATGTTGAGAAAATAGGCCTCCAGCGGCGGGGTACCCGCCTTCCATTCGCTTGACGTGTGGCCCTCGATCCGGATCTCGCGGATGACGTCGCGGAAGGGTTCGAGCTGGGCGACATAGCGTGGCAAGAAGTCGTTCAGGATCGCCTCGAATTCGGGCTTGATGCGCGCCGAGTTGCGATCGAACAGGATGTCTGGTTCGCGAAAACGTAGGGTCAGGGTGCGCTCGACCAGCTCGGCATTCCAACGCGGCAGATCGTGGCGAAACTCACGTTCCAGTGCCGAGTAGATGGCCTGACGCGACTCGGCGGCGGTGACACGCACCTCGGTCTCGGCCTGATGCAGCCGTTCGACCTGGACCATGTGCAACACGGCCAGGAACAGAAAGATCATCATCAGGGTGGCCATGAGGTCCGAGACCGTCAGCCAGTGGCCCTCGTCCTCCGCTGGAATCGCGGCGCTCAATGCGTTCGACCAGGGGTTTGGGATCGTCTTCATGCCGAGGCCCTCGCGAGATCCAGATGGCCGGCGCCGAAGCGCGCGGCGGGCAGCGGCGAGGCCGTGCCCCCAAGCCGTCCGATGCGCTGCTGGGCCTCCAGCCCCGAGAGCACCGCGCCCTCGATGGTCTCCAGCATGGTCCTTAGCCGCTGATCGATGGCCGGAAAGGCCTCCTTGGCCCGTTCACGCAATTCGGCCACAGCGCCGAGCAGCGACTCCAGTTCCAGGGTCTCGCGCTTGAGCGCCTGCATGATCGATCGCTGATCCTCGACCTGGGTCGTGATCTGGCTGGCCTGCTGCGTGAGTGTCTGGAGACTGGTCTGTGAACGCTCGACCCCAGCGACGGCCAGCTCGAGTTGTGCCCCCAGGGCGTCCATGTGGTCGCGGTACTGCGCCTGCCACTCCAACAGCTTGCCGATCGAGGCGTCGAGATGACTGAAGTTCTCGCCGAACTGGGCGGCGAGTTGGTTGTTGAAGTCCTGGATGACAGAGGCGAGCGCGGCTATGAGCTGGCGCGAACCCAGTTCGCTCAGTTGGTCGGCGAAGTCCCGGAACGCAGCCAGTTGCGCCTCGTGTTGCCGCTCCAGGGTCTGGATCAGGTGCAGGTCCATCCGCGCAAGCTGTTCGCCAAGCTGACGGGTGGTGGTAAGCTGGGCGTCGGCGAGCTGGATCTGGAGCCTGAACAGGGCCATCGGGTCGCTGGCATCGAGCGTCGCTGCGTTCGCACGTCCACTGGTGGTTGCGGCGGCGTCACGCTTGAGCACCTGCGTCAGGCGCAGTGCGGTCGCAAGCAGGATACCGACGATACTGGTAATGAAGGCAAGCCTTAGCCCCTCCAGCAGGAGCGGGATGCTGTCTTCGATCCGGCTGGCGTCGAAGTCCAGCAACCCGATGGCGATGCCGAGAAAGGTCCCCAGGATGCCGAGTGTGGTCAGCAACGTCGGGGTCGCTTGATGGAAGGCCGCCGCGCGTCGGGTCAGGGTGGCGGCGAGGGCGAGTGAGAAGAGCATGACCATGAGCAGCACGAACAGACCCGTGACCAGGTTCGAATCCAGATGCTCCAGGATCAGGACGACGACATCGGCGATCGACTCGAACATGATGAACCTCGATTGAGTGGTGGTGGCGCGCCGGCGGTCAGCCGCCGCGTCTTTGAGATCTCAAAAGCATAATTCGAGCCAATTCTATGACGCCGGGTGCCTGGTCCAGGCCCGGCAGAGGTTGCCGGGCCGTCATGCCCGGCGTCGGGCGCCGAGGGGCGTGGAGAGCGTCAATGGATCGACGCCTTAGGTGGAGGTCCCTTGGGATTCCGTCTGGCAGGGCCGCCCAATCGCACTTGGTTCGCCGTAGATCGAGCCCCTGATCGCCGCGGGGCGGACGTCTCAGTCGTAGTGCTCGTCCTTCCAGCGTCTGAGGGCGGTGAACACCTCGGCGCTCGTGGTCAGCCGGCGTCCAACCTGGCGCTCGGCGGCGGCGATGACGCTGGGTTCGCGGGTGCGCAGAAAGGGGTTGGTGGCGCGTTCCAGATCCAGACGCGAGGGGACGGTCGGTTGGCCACTGGAGCGCAGGAATTGAACCTGGCGCACGCGCTCGACTAGAGCCGGGCTGTTGGGTTCAACCCAGGTGGCAAACCCGAGATTGGACTGGGTGTATTCGTGCGCACAATGGCAGAGCGTCTCATCTGGCAGGGCGGCGATCCGTTCTAGCGAGCGGGCGAGCTGCTCGAAGCTGCCGTCGAAGACCCGTCCACAACCGGCTCCGAACAGGGTGTCGCCGCAGAACAGCCGTCCAGCGCCGAGATAGGCGATGTGGCTCGCGGTGTGGCCCGGGACCTCCAGCACCTGGAACACCGTATCGAGCCCCGCCGGGGCGAAGGTCTCGCCCTCGCGCCGAGGCCGGGTGAGGGCGCGGATGCGATCGTCGTCCGGGCCATTGACCTCCAGTTCAGGGAAGGCGGCGAGCAGGTCCTCCAGCCCGCCGATGTGATCATAGTGATGATGCGTGATCAGTACCGCAGTCAGGGTCAGCCGTTCGTCGCTCAATCGTTTCAGCACCGGCTCGGCATCGCCCGGATCGACCACGACGGCCTTTCCTGTCCCTTCGGTCAGGAGCCAGATGTAGTTGTCCTCGAAGGCCGGGATCGGTTGGACCTCGAGCATGGTCTCAGTCCCCCTGTTCGTGCCGTGCGAGCTCGGCGCCCAGGCTGGCGATGATGCCCGGCGTATCCAACCCGACCTCGGCGAGCTGTTCGTGGTGCTCGGCCTGATCGACATAGCGATCGGGGAGCCCCAGATGCAGACAGCGCTTGACCACCCCGTGTGCCGACAGCAATTCGGCCACGCCACTACCCGCCCCGCCGGCGATCGCGTTTTCCTCTAGGGTCACCAGGAGCTCGTGACGGGCGGCCAGATCCAGGATCAGGGCCTCATCGAGCGGCTTGACGAAGCGCATGTCGGCGACCGTGGCATCGAAGACCGCGGCGGCCTCCAGCGCGGCCTGGACCAGGGGGCCAAAGGCGAGCAGCGCCAGCCGCGATCCCTCGCGCAGGATCTTGCCCTTGCCGATCGGCAGCGCCGGGGCCTGGGGGTCGATGGCCACCCCCGGACCGGTGCCGCGCGGATAACGCACCAGCGCCGGTCCCGGATATTCATAGGCCGTCTTGAGCATCCGTCGGCATTCGTTCTCGTTGGAGGGCGCCAGGATCACCAGGTTCGGGATCGGACGGCAGAAGCTCAGATCGAAGCTGCCGGCATGGGTGGCACCGTCCGGCCCGACCAGTCCAGCGCGATCGACAGCGAAGGTCACATCCAGGTTCTGGAGCGCCACGTCATGCACGAGCTGGTCATAGGCGCGTTGCAGAAAGCTCGAATAGATGGCGACCACGGGCTTGAGTCCCTCGCAGGCCAGGCCTGCCGCCAGGGTGACGGCGTGCTGCTCGGCAATACCGACGTCGAAATAGCGCTCGGGGAAGCGCTTGGAGAAGGCCGTCAGACCCGAGCCTTCGCACATGGCGGGGGTGATGCCGACCAGACGCGGATCGGATGCAGCCGTGTCGTGCAGCCAGCCACCGAAGATCTGGGTATAGGTCGGTCCCGCACCCTTGGAACTGAGGATCTGTCCGGTCTTATGATCAAAGGGGGCGACGCCGTGATAGATCACCGGCTGACCCTCGGCCGGCTCGAAGCCGCGTCCCTTCTTGGTGACGACGTGCAACAGCCGCTGTCCCGGCATGTCGCGGATGTTGCGCAGGGTGCGCAGCAGTCCATCCAGGTCGTGCCCATCGACCGGGCCGATGTAATTGAATCCCAGCTCTTCGAAGAGGGTGCTGGGCATCAGCATCCCCTTCATGTGTTCCTCCCAGCGCCCAACCAACTGGCGCAGCTGCGGCATCCCGGCGAGTGCCTGTTTGCTGCCCTCGCGCACACTGGTGTAGAGCTTGCCCGAGAGCAGGCGTGCCAGATGGTTGCTGATCGCCCCCACCGGTGGCGAGATCGACATCTTGTTGTCATTGAGGATCACCACCAGGTCGATGTCCATCGAACCGGCGTGATTGAGCGCCTCGAAGGCCATGCCGGCACCCAGCGCCCCGTCACCGATGATGGCGACCACGGCGCGCCGTTCGCCTTTTTGCTTGGCCGCGAGCGCCATCCCGAGCGCGGCACCGATCGAGGTGCTGGAGTGTCCGACACCGAAGGCGTCGTACTCGCTCTCGCTACGTTTGGGGAAGCCCGAGAGTCCGCCCTTCTGGCGCAGGGTGCACATGCGAGCGCGCCGTCCGGTGAGGATCTTGTGCGGATAGGCCTGATGGCCGACGTCCCACACCAGCCGGTCGTGCGGGGTGTTGAAGACATAGTGCAATCCGATCGTCAGCTCCACCACACCGAGCCCGGCCGCGAGGTGTCCGCCGGTCTTGGAGACGCATTCGATCAAAAAGGAACGCAGCTCGCTGGCGAGTTCGGGCAGCTGGTCCTCGGACAGGGCGCGCAGGTCGACTGGGCTGTCGATCGAGTCCAAGAGCGGACGTCGGGGTGAGCCGACGCCGGAATCGGTCAGGGTGCGATGTGGCATGGTCTCTGGCGGCTATTACGATGACAGGCGAGATATCTTAGTGCAATCGTCGTGGAGTTGCCTGACCGATCGCGTCTGGCGGACCGGTTTGGGCGCAGATGGATCGCCTACCAAGCCCGCGCCTTTGTTAACATGTAAATCTGCTGTCGTTTATTTCAAATCCCGCCATCCCGAAATCGCCGCGATGCTCCAGATCTACAACAGCCTGACCCGCCGGAAGGCGCCCTTCCAACCCATCGAACCCGGCCGGGTCCGGATGTATGTCTGCGGGATGACGGTCTATGACTACTGTCATCTCGGGCATGCGCGGGTGTTGGTGGTGTTCGACGTGGTCTATCGCTATCTGCGTGCGCTCGGCTATACGGTGACCTATGTCCGCAACATCACCGATATCGACGACAAGATCATCCGCCGCGCCAACGAGAACGGCGAGACCATCCAGTCCCTGACCGAGCGCTTCATCCAGGCCATGCACGAGGACGCCGCGGCGCTCGGCGTGCTTCCGCCAACCGAGGAGCCGCGCGCCACCGAGCACATCGGCGAGATCCTGAGTATGGTCCAAACCCTGATCGACAAGGGCTTCGCTTATGTCGCCGACAATGGCGACGTCTATTATGCCGTCAGTCGCTTTCCGGACTACGGCAAGCTCTCGGGCAAGTCCCCCTCAGAGCTGCGCGCTGGGGCGCGGGTCGAGATCGGCGAGGCCAAACGCGATCCGCTCGACTTTGTGCTCTGGAAGGCGGCCAAGCCCGGCGAGCCGGCCTGGGACTCGCCCTGGGGACCGGGGCGTCCTGGCTGGCACATCGAATGCTCGGCGATGAGCACCTGTGCCCTGGGCAACCATTTCGATATCCACGGCGGTGGGGCCGACCTCCAGTTTCCGCACCACGAAAACGAGATCGCCCAGTCCGAAGGCGCCACGGGCGAGCCCTTCGTCAATGTCTGGATGCACAACGGCTTTGTCCGCGTCAACGAAGAAAAGATGTCCAAATCGCTGGGCAATTTCTTCACGGTGCGCGAGATCCTGCGCCGCTATCGGCCCGAAGAGGTGCGTTATTTCATCCTCACCAGCCACTATCGCAGCCCGCTCAATTACGACGAGGGCGCACTCCAGCAGGCGCGTGCGGCCCTGACCCGGCTCTATACCGCACTGCGCAGGCTGCCCGAGTCTGCCCCAGCCGCGGGCGACCCCTTCCGTACCCGCTTCCGGGCGGCGATGGATGATGACTTCAACACCCCCGAGGCACTGGCCGTGCTTTTCGATCTGGCGCGTGAGGTCAATCGGCTCAGGTCCGATGACCCGGACCAGGCGGCGGCACATGGCGCCTTGTTGCGTGAGCTGGGTGACCTGCTGGGTCTGCTCCAGGACGATCCCGAGGCCTATCTACAAAGCGGCCTGGATGCAGGCGGCCTGAGCGATGCCGAGATCGAGGCCATGATCGAACGGCGCCGCGCCGCGCGCGCCAGCAAGGACTGGGTCGAGGCCGATCGTCTGCGCGCGGCGCTCACGGCGAACGGCATCGTGCTCGAGGATGGCCCCCAGGGCACGACTTGGCGACGGACTGGCTGAAATAATGCGCCGATCTGGGACAGGTTCACACAAAGTTTTGGCCTGGATCTATGGTTTCATGGGCCCGATCGGGTCTATGTTTGAGTCGTCAGCGACCATGCCCTCCACATGAATGTCGTGGGTCTTGAAAAGCGGTCGTGCCGTCGACTGAGCCGAGTGCTGATCGGCTTGCACCTCAAGTCGTTCTTTGTCCTATAACAACGAGATATCGAAGATGAACAAACACCTGTCCCGTTTTGCCGTTGGATTGCCCCTCATCCTGGTGGCCCTCAGTGGTTGCAAGCACTCCGGTGAAGTGAGCTTCGCCAGGGATGTCCAGCCCATTCTCAAGAAGCATTGTGTCGAGTGTCACCTGACCAATGGCCAGGGCCATGCCGCTAGCGGCTTCCTGGTCGAGTCCTACGACAGCGTGATGAAGGGCACCAGGTTCGGCCCCGTGGTTGTTCCAGGAGACGCCCTGTCGAGCAGTCTCTACCGTCTGGTGGCCGGAGAGGTGGATCCATCCATCCGGATGCCGCACCGCAAGGATCCCTTGCCGTCTGCTGAGCTCGTCGTCATCGAGCGTTGGATCAATCAGGGCGCCAAGAACAACTAAGACCCTTCAGAATAGCCACACGGATGTGATTCCAAAAGACAGGGCACGCCTCGCGTGCCCGAGGTAGACGCTGATTTATAAGGTTGACCGTAAACAACCCTCGACTGAAGTCGAAGGCTTTATTGTGAGACGCAGCAAACATGGTTGACCACATCCCCAACATTGGGCGTGTTTACAGCCGCCCTTGGTAGCGGGGCTCCGCTGCCAATCCG